>Ga0307516_10007072_pt1 | contig 12977 bp, 14 predicted proteins | sample 19_EM_MG_FD_203310 | JGI IMG/M metagenome (GOLD analysis project Ga0307516, IMG submission 203310) | Populus trichocarpa ectomycorrhiza microbial communities from riparian zone in the Pacific Northwest, United States - 19_EM | ecosystem: Host-associated > Plants > Roots > Unclassified | place... | reverse complement strand
TTGGCCTCAGGCACCTACACGCGCTGCATCACCTCGCGCGCCAGGCACAAGTCTTCCCACGAGCGTGCCTTGTCCAGCGGGTTGCGCAGCAGGTAGGCCGGGTGGTAGGTGACGATCAGCGGCACGCCTTCATAGGTGTGCACGCGGCCGCGCAGGCGGCCGATCGGGTCTTGCGTCTGCAGCAGCGATTGCACGGCGAACCGCCCCATTGCCAGGATGATGCGCGGCTGCACCAGCGCCACCTGGCGCTTGAGGAAGGGCTCGCACTGCGCCACTTCGGCCGGTTCGGGGTTGCGGTTGCCCGGCGGGCGGCACTTCAGCACGTTGGCAATGAACACCTGCTGCTCCGGCGCCGCCTCGGCGCGCAGCAGGCCCACGGCGCGCAGCATGTTGTCCAGCAACTGCCCCGCCTTGCCCACGAAGGGCTCGCCTTGCAGGTCTTCCTGCTGCCCGGGGGCCTCGCCCACCAGCATCCAGTGCGCACGCTCGTTGCCCACGCCGAACACGGTGTTCTGGCGGCCGCGGCACAGGCCGCAGGCGGTGCAACCGGCCACGGCGGCGCGCAGGGCGGGCCAGTCCATCTGGGCCACGCCCTCCGGACGAGGCCCCTGGCCCTGGACCACGGCGGGAGCGGCGCGCGGCGCAGGCACCGGGGCCACCGGCGCCGCGGGCGCGGCCACCTTGGCAGCAGGCGGTGGCAGAGCCGGCTCGGGCGCTGCAGCACGGTCCTCGGCAGGGTCCTTGGCAACCTCCTTGGCCAGATCAGCCGCAGGGGGCAGCCACAGGCGGATGCCCATTTCCTGCAACATGGCCACGCGCCGCTCAGGCCAGCGCATGAAACCCTTCACCAGGCGCCGTCAGGTCCAGCCGCATGACCCAGGCGTCCTCGCGGCGCGAGCCCGCGTCGGGGTAGTACTGGCGCCGCACGCCGATGCGCTCATAACCCAGGCTCGCATACAAGGCCAGCGCCGGCCCGTTGCTGGGGCGCACTTCGAGCCACATCGTGCGCGCGGCCGTGCCGCGGGCATGCTGGGCCAGTTCGTTCATCAGGAAGCGCGCATGGCCGCGCCGCCGCTGCGCGTTGGCGACCGTGAGGTTGAGCAGGTGCAACTCCTCCACGCCGGCCATGGCAATGGCGTACCCCAGCAGCTCGCCGCGCCCGTCCACCAGGCACCAGGCCAGGTGGTTGGCCACCAGCGAATCGATGAAGTTGCCGCGCGTCCACGGGAACGGGTAAGCCTCGTTTTCGATCGCCACCACCGCGGCCAGCGATTCCAGTTCCATGGCCTTCAGTTGCCGACCCGGAGCCGGGCTGCGCATCAAGGCATTCATGCCGCCCCTCCCGCCGCCAGGGCAGCAGCAGGCCGGGCGCGCGCCTGCTCGCGCTCGGCCGTGGTCAAGGCCACCTTGTCGCGCACGTACAGCGGCACGGCTTGCGCGGCATCCAGCCGTTCGCCGCGCAGCCACGCGGCGCGGGCCAGCGCGGCCAGCGCAGCCCCCTCCGGCACGGCCTGCGGCCAGAGTGCCTGCGCCACCGGCCGCAGCAGATCGGCATACACCTCGGCCGCATTGCCGGCCACTGCCGCCGGCTCTGCAGCCAGGCGCGCGGCCAGGGCCTGCGGCGCATACAAGGCCGGCGCCTCCAGGGTCTGCCAGCCTGCCACCCCGTCAAAGCCATAGCGGGCGGCGTACACCTCGCCCATGCGGGCATCGGTGGCCGCCCACAGGGCCTGGCCATGCGCCACAGCGCCGCCATGCAAGCGCGCCGATTCGGCCACCGCCATCAGGGTGTCGAGCCACATCACCGGCCGGCCGGTGCCCAGCGCCAGGCCTTGCGTCACTGCGCAGGCCGTGCGAAGGCCGGTGAAAGCGCCCGGCCCGCGGCCGAACGCAAAGGCATCGACCTGCGCCAGCGCCACGCCCGCCTCGGACAGCAGCGCATGCAGCGCCGGCAGCAAGGCCTGTGACGCACGCGCGCCACCGGCCTCGGCCCGCACGTGCACCGCATCACCAGCCACCAGGGCCAGGTGCATCGTCTCGGTGGCCGTGTCGAGGGCCAGCAAGGTGCTCATCCGCGCACACCGGCGCAAGGGCAGCGCGTGGGATCGGCGGCGGGGCAAGCCAACAGGACAGGGCAGCAGGGCAGGGGCATACAGCAGGACGAACCGCGGGTGTGCGGCCAGTGTAGCGGCCAGGGGCGGGACGGAGGGCGCCCGTATCATCGGCCAGGTGCACCGCCTTGACGCCCCCCGCCTGGTACTGCGCTGGGCCGCCTGCACCGCCGCCCTGGCCCTGACAGCCTGCGCCCACGCGCCCCTCCCGCCGCCGGTGCAAAGCGCCCTGGCGCAGGCCCATCTCGGCCCGGAGCACCTGGCGGCGTGGGTCGCCGAGGTCGGCCACGAAGGGTCGCCGCTCTGGACCCACCGCGCCGACGCCGCCGTCTCCCCCGCCTCACTGATGAAACTCGTGACCACCAGCGCCGCGCTGGAGTTGCTGGGGCCTGGCTACACCTGGCGCACCACGGTGACCTATGGGGGCCCGGTGCACGACGGCGTGCTGGACGGCTCGTTGCACCTGCGCGGCCAGGGCGACCCGCTGCTGGTGGTCGAACGCCTGTGGCTGCTGCTGTCGCGCGTGCGCGGCGAAGGCGTGCGCGAGATCCGTGGCGACATCGTGCTGGATCGCAGCGCCTTCGACGTGCCGCCGGAGGATCCCGGCGCGTTCGATGGCGAGCCGCTGCGGCCCTACAACGTGCAGCCCGACGCCCTGCTGATCAACTTCAAGAGCCTGGCCCTGACCCTGCGGCCCGACCCGGCACGCGGCGTGGCCGTGGTCACGCATGCACCGGCCCTTGCCGGTGTGCAGGTACCGCAGGAGGTGCCGCTGGACCCGGGGGAGTGTGGCGATTGGCGCCGCCTGCTGGAGGCGGACTTCAGCAACCCGCTGCAGGTGCGGCTGGCGGGCCGCTACCGGGCTGGCTGCGGCGAGCGGACCTGGCCCATCGCCTATGCCGACCCGGGCAGCTACAACGCGCGCGTCATCACCGCGCTGTGGCAGGCGCTGGGCGGCCGCCTGGCCGGCCAGGTGCGCGACGGCCCGTCACCCGCGGGCGTGGCGCCGGCTTTCGAGGTGGTATCGCCCCCCCTGGCCGATGTGGTGCGTGACCAGAACAAGTTCAGCAACAACGTCATGGCGCAGCAACTGTTCCTCACGCTCGGATGGGTGCGGCGCGGCCGCGGTACGCCGGAGATTGCCCGCGAGGTGGTCACGGAGCAGTTGCGCACGCACGCCGGCTGCCGCACGGGGCCGCTGCAGCTGGACACCGGCTCGGGCCGCTCGCGCACCGAACGCATCACGGCGCGCTGCCTGGCCGCCGTGCTGGATGCCGCCTGGGCCAGCCCGTGGATGCCCGAGTTGCTGGCATCGCTGCCGGTCGCCGGCCAGGACACCGCCGGGTACGCCCTCAGCGCGGCCGGGCAGGCGCACCTGAAGACCGGCTCCTTGCGCGATGTGGCCGCGCTGGCCGGCATCGTGCATGCCCCTGGCGGGCGCCGCTATGTGGTCGTGGCCCTCATCAACCACCCGCAGGCGGCCACGGCACCCGCCCGCGCCGTGCTCGATGCGGTGCTGGGCTGGGTGCTGGCACGCCCCGGGGCGAGTGACTAGAACGGATTGCCGCGGGCACGCACCTGGGCCGCCTGGGCGAGGTTGGCCTGGGCACCCGCGCTCAGCCGGGTCTTGTCGGCCCAGTAGAAGTTGATCCCGGTGGCTCCCGTCACCAGCGTGAGGGCGGTGCAATCGAGCAGCGCTACCGTGTCCAGGCAGGCCGCATCGGTGGCATTGATGTATCCGCTGCCCACCGGGTTGTTGGTCACGACCACGCTCAGTTCATCTTCAGACACCTGGCCGATCAGGCGCCCGTCGTTGAAGACACTGAACTTGAGGCTGTCATTGAAGCTCTTGGTCAGGTCGGTCAGCAGCGTGGCCCGGTCGATGTCGCCCGGATTGGCGATCCGCTCAGCCAGCGCAAATGGCGTGCGGCCCATGTCTTGCAAGGTGACGTAGAGGATGCGCCCGTCGGCACGGGCGATGCGATTGATCTGCGCCGCCAAGGCGGTCCCCGCGGCCGACGCATCCCGGATCAGGTCGTCGCGGGAGCGCCCGGGAAACTGCGCGTACAAGTCCAGGATGTCGTGCAAGCCGGCGAAGACCGTGACCAGGTCGGTCCGGCTGAACCTGTCGCCGCCCAGGTGCCCGTCGATCTGCACGGCCACGTCGGCCACCTTGGCGTTCACGGTGGCGTACATGTGCCCCTGCGGCTCGGCCACGTCGCCGCGACAGCCCGGAAACACCATGCCGAAACTGGCCGCCAGGCTCTGGGTCCAGACCGGGAAGACGGCGCAATCGAGCGCACCGGAGGTGTTCAAACCATTGATCGCATACTTCTTGCCGTCCGCCTGCAGCAGGCTTTGTTCGTCGCCGAACACCAGGACACGGGTGGGGGCAAAGGGTTCCACCTGCTGGCCGGAGCCGCCGCAGGATGCCAGCACGGCCAGGCCGATGGCCACACCGCAGGCACGCCACGCGCGCCTGCAAACTTCGAATCGATTCACACGTTCTCCCTGAAATTGGGGGGATGGGGTTCTTTGGGAGGCCGGCCGCCGGGGGTTCAGGCCGCGGCGGCGCGCTGCAACCGGTCCCGCACGCCGTCCCATTCGGGCGTGTCGGGGGGCTGCTCGACCCAGATGAGGGGTGCGCCCGACGCATCGAGCTCACGCAAGGCCAGAAACAACTCGTGCGCCGCCGCCGCCGCATCCGGCGGCATCTGCCGCCAGGGCGCCGCAGGCGGCACACGTACCGTCCGGGAATATACCGCCACGGCCAAGGCGGGCGCCCCGCCGTTACTCGCCAGCACCTCCAGCGCCGCCGCGAGCATGGGGGATGGCATCAGCCGCACGCGGGCGCGGGGCGCGTAGTGGGCCGCCAAGGTGCCCGGGGCCCTGGGCGCCGCGGCGTCCGGCGCCTGCAGCGCCATGCCCGCCGCCGCCTCGATGCGATCGCGGGCCAGCGTGCCCGGCCGCAGCAGCACCGGCCGTCCGCGCGAACAATCGACGATGGCCGACTCGATGCCCTCGGAGCAGGCCCCGCCGTCCAGCACCCAGAGATCGTCCAGGTCCTGGAACTCGCTGATCACGTGCTCCGCGCGCGTCGGGCTGACGCGGCCAAAGCGGTTGGCGCTGGGTGCGGCGATGCCCGGCACACCCAGCCGGGCAGCCGCCCCCAGCAGGGCGTGCGCCACGGGATGGGACGGGCAGCGCAAGCCGATGCTGGCCTGGCCGCCGGCCGCATCACCCGCCACCCCGTCGCGCCGGGGCACGATGACGGTCAGCGGCCCCGGCCAGAAGGCCTGCGTCAGGCGCTGCGCCAAGTCTGGCCAGGAGGCCGCGAAGGGCTGGGCCGCCGCGGCATCGGCCACGTGCACGATCAGCGGGTGCGTGGGAGGCCGGCCCTTGGCGGCAAAGATCTGCTGCACCGCCTGGGGACTGTCGGCACGCGCCCCCAGGCCGTAGACGGTTTCGGTGGGGAAAGCGAGCAAGCCCCCTTGCGCAAACCACTGCGCGGCCTCCTGCACCGCCGCGTCCTCGCCGGCTTTCATCACTCGCATGCGCTCACTCCGGGATGCCAGACGTCAAAAACCGCCCAGGCCCAGCACGCGCGCCGCGTCCAGCGCCATCGCGCGGGCCTGCCCGGGCGTGGCGGCGGTCATCGTCAGGTGGCCCATCTTGCGACCGGGCCGCGCGTCGAGCTTGCCGTACAGGTGCAGGTGGGCGCCGGCCAGCGACAACACCCGAGCCCAGTCCGGCTCGCGGGGTTCCCCGGCGGCGTCGAACCACAGGTCGCCCAGCAGGTTCAGCATCACCGCGCTGGAATGCTGGCGCGGCGCCACCAGCGGCAGGCCGGCCATGCAGCGCACCTGCAGGTCGAACTGCGACAGGTCGCAGGCGTCCACGCTGTAGTGACCGCTGTTGTGCGGGCGGGGCGCCATTTCGTTGGCCACCAGGGAACCATCCTGCAGCACGAAGAACTCCACGCACAGCACGCCCACGTAGTCGAGCGCCTGCGCCAGGGCGCCGGCCCAGGCTAGCGCCTGCTGTTGGGTGGCGGCCGGCACATCGGGCGCCGGCACGGTGGTCACGGCGAGGATGCCGCTGCGGTGCAGGTTCTGCTGCACCGGGAAATGCACCCGCTCGCCGCGCGCCGAACGCGCCACGATCACGCTGAGTTCGTGCCGCAGCGGCAGGCGCTTCTCCAGCACGCAACTCACGCCCTTGAGCTCCTGCCAGGCCTCGGCCAATTGCGCCCGCGTGGCCACGTGGATCTGGCCGCGGCCGTCGTAGCCCATGCGGGTGGTCTTCAGGATGCCGGGCAGCAGGTCGTCAGGCACCGCGGCCAGCTGCTCGGGAGACGCCACCAGCGCGTGCGGCGCACACGGCACGCCACAGCGCACGAATTCGGCCTTTTCGCGGGCGCGGTCCTGGCAGGTGGCCACCGCCTGCGCGCCCGGGGCGGTGGGCCGATAGGCCTGCAGCCGCTCCAGCGCGGCCGCGGGCACATTCTCGAACTCGGTGGTGATGGCGTGGCAGCGCTGCAGCAGCTGGGCCAGGCCGGCTTCGTCCTGGTAGCCGGTGCGGACGTGGTGGTGTGCCACCAGGCCGGCGGGGCTGGCAGGGTCGGGATCCAGCACCACGGTCTGGTAGCCCATGGATTGCGCGGCATGCACGAACATGCGGCCCAACTGGCCGCCACCCAGCACGCCCAGGGTCGCAGGCTCGCCGCCCGCCGCACCGGGGCCGGGCCACAGGGGGTCAAGGCTCATGCGGGAACCGGTGGCACTTGCATGGCGCGGGCGCTTTCGGTCTGGCGGACCCGGAAGCCTTCGAGCATGGCACGCAGGTGCGCGTCGTCGTTGGCCAGCATGGCCACCGCGAACAGCGCCGCGTTCACCGCGCCGGCCCGCCCGATGGCGAAAGTGGCCACCGGCACGCCCTGGGGCATCTGCACGATGGAATGCAGCGAATCCACGCCTTGCAGGTGTCGCGAAGGCACCGGCACGCCCAGCACCGGGACCACGGTCTTGGCCGCCAGCATGCCGGGCAGGTGGGCCGCGCCGCCGGCGCCGGCGATGATGGCCTTGAAGCCACGCCCGGCCGCTGCCTGCGCATAAGCGAACATGTCGTCGGGCATGCGGTGGGCTGAAACGACCCGCACCTCGTGCGGCACGCCGAAGTCGGCGAGAATCCGGGCCGCGTGCTGCATGGTTTCCCAGTCGCTGCTGGATCCCATCACGACGCCCACCACGGCCGGATCGCCGTCGCGGGGGGGCTCTGGATCGGCAGAATGACTGGACACCGCGCGGCTCCTGGTGGAAAAGCGGTGGATTTTAGGCGCCGCCCGCCCCGCTTCGCCAGGTCCGGTGCCTGGTCAACCCGTCGATTCAAGCCCTACACAACGAATGATCGCCATCACTGTGAAGAACATCGAGGCCGAGCTGGTCTCCGCGTCGATGCAGCAACCGGTGTTGCTGGACATCTGGGCACCCTGGTGCGCGCCCTGCAAAGCGCTGGCCCCGGTGCTGGAGAAGCTGGAAACGGAATACGCCGGCCGCTTCAAGCTGGCCAAACTCAACAGCGACGAGCAGCCCGAGATCGCCGGCCAGTTGTCGCAGATGTTCGGGGTGCGCTCCATCCCGTTCTGCGTGCTGTTTTCGGGCGGCCAGCCGGTGGACGGCTTCGTGGGCGCCCTGCCGGAGTCGCAGGTGCGGCAGTTCCTGGACAAGCACGTGCCGTCCGAGTCGGAAATGGTCGCCGAGGCCGAGCTGCAGGAGGCCGAGGCTGAGCTGGCCGAGGGCAACGAGGACGCCGCGCTGTCCAAGCTGCAGCAGGCCCTGGCGATGGATCCATCCAACGAAACCGCACGCTTCGACTACGTGAAGCTGCTGCTGGACCTGGGCCGCGCGGCCGATGCCCGCCGCGCCTTCGAGCCGGTGGCCGGCAAGGCACCCGGCGAGGCGCGGCTGGCCGCGCTGGCGCAGGCGCTGGAGGCCTTTGAGCAGGCCACCCGGGCGCGGCAGCCCGAGGAACTGGCCGCCGCCATCGCCGCGAACAAGCGCGACTTCGCCGCCCGCCACGAACTGGCCCAGGTGCTGCTGGCCGCGGGCCGCCGCACCGAAGCGCTGGACGAGTTGCTCGAAATCCTGATGCGCGACAAGGCCTGGAACGAAGGCCAAGCCCGCAAGCTCTATGTCGCGATCCTGGAACTGATGAGCAAGCCGATTCCCAAAGCCGCGGCCGAAACCAAGAGCACGCTGGAGGTGACGGGCAAGTCGGCAGCGCCCGCCAGCGACCCGGTGGTGGACCAGTACCGGCGCAAACTGAGCATGGTCATTTTCTAGGAACCTCGGCCGGCGCCCGCCGCCCCAAGGCGGCTGAGCCATCCGCTCGGCGGGTGACACCAGTACCCCAGGGCCGGTGCCCACCCATCTGTAGATGTCATCGGTCGGTCATTCGCCGGTCATGCCGGCGTCACCCGGGCGCAGCACCATGCACGCACCTTCGAATGGAGCCGTGCATGAGGGACCTTCCGATACCCACTTTGCCGCTGGCAGGTTTGTGGCGCACCCAGCGCCTGCTGCCCCCGCTGGGTGCGGCCTTGCCGGCTGCCCCCGCGGGAGCGCCCGACGTGGCCTGGGCCCGCGACGCCACCGACGTGCTGGATGCCCAGCGGCTGCGCTACCAGGTGTTCTGCGAGGAGATGGGTGCGCGCCTGTCCCTGCCGCCGGGCGCCCCGCCTGGCCACGACGTGGACTTGTTCGATCCCTACTGCGAGCACCTGCTGGTGCGTGAGGCCGCCGCGCCGGGTGAACGCGGCCGCGTGCTGGGCACTTACCGGGTGCTCACGCCGGCCGCCGCGGCGCGCGTGGGCGGCCTGTACAGCGACACGGAGTTCGACCTCACACGCTTGCGCCCGCTGCGCCAGCGCCTGGCCGAACTGGGCCGCTCCTGCGTGCACGAGGATCACCGCAACGGCGGCGTCATCCTGGCACTGTGGGGCGCGCTGGCAGGCTTCATGATGCGCAATGGCCTGGACACCATGATCGGCTGCGCCAGCATCAGCATGCGCGACGGTGGACACATGGCGGCCAGCCTGTGGGAACAACTGCGCCACACGCACATGGCGCCGATCGAACACCAGGTGCAGCCGCGGCTCGCATTGCCGGTGGACGACCTGCGCCGCGACCTGCCGGTAGAGCCACCGGCGCTCATCAAGGGCTACCTGCGCTGCGGCGCCAAGGTGCTGGGCCCGCCGGCCTGGGATCCGGATTTCAACACCGCGGACCTGCCGCTGATGCTGCGCCTAGTCGACTTGCCACCCAAGTACCGGCGGCATTTCCTGGGTGTGGAAGCCACGGCGTGAGGCATGTGGGCACCCGGCCCGGGGTACCGGTGCCACCCGCCGCGCGGCTACTCGCCCTCGCCGAACTTGTCGTTGATGAGCGCGCGCAAGGCGTCCATGGCGTCCTGCTCGCGCTCGCCGTCGACCTCGATCTCCACTTCGGTGCCCATGCCGGCGGCCAGCATCATGACGCCCATGATGCTCTTGGCATTGACGCGGCGGCCGTTGCGGCTGAGGAACACCTCGCACGGGAAGCTGCCGGCCAGCTTGGTGAGCTTGGCCGACGCGCGGGCGTGCAGGCCCAGCCTATTGCTGATGGAGATGCTGCTGCGGATCATTGCTGGGGGCTGAGGCTTGGTTCTGGGGCCGGGCAGTGGCCACCGGCATGATGCCCTGGGTGCCACCGGCCAGCGTGCGGGTGACCAACTCATCCAACGGCAGGCCGGCATAGTTGAGAGCGCGCCACAGCATCGGCACGTTGACACCGGCCACCACGCGCACCCGGGCCGAATCGGCCAGCCGCTGGGCCACGTTGGCGGGCGTGGCGCCAAATACATCAGTCAGCACCAGGGTTTCACCCCCCTCCACCAGCAAAGCGCGCGCCCGCCGCTCGACCACGTCCGCGGCGGCATTCGGCTCCACATCGAGCGCCGACACATGGGCCGCCAACTCCGGGAATGCATGGCAGGCCACGGAGTGCAATGCCGTGGCCAGTGGCGCATGGGCGAGGATCAGGAGACGGGCCATTGCGGGGGATTATCCGGCCTGCCTGGAAATCAGCCCAGCCATGCTTGGGGGGAGCGCAGGCTCCACGCCACAGCATGTGCTGGCCTCATGGCAACCTTTTCACGGACCCGAGCCGCAAGCCATTGAAAAAGTAGTTCTGCGCTTCTTCGGTGGGCGCCGGCGCGCCGGCACGCGGCAGCATCACAAGTTGGTACACCTCGCGACCCGAGGACACGAACACGGCACGCGCCCAGATCGCGGAACCATCTTCGTGCCGCCCCACGATGTGCACGCGCGCCGTACCGGGCACGACACTGTCACTGCCGGCCATGTTGGCCACCAGGCTGCGTCGCAATTCCACCAGCGCGGCAGGTGCCTGGGCTGCGTCGGCCACCTGCGCACTCGTAACGGCCCACAACACCTGACCGGCTTCGCATGCTTTCAGTTGCATCTGCACCGATTGCCCACCCAGGGTGAGCGCGCGCGTGTCGCTTTGTGGCCGGCACGGGAAGGACGCCTTGGCACCCTCGCCCACTGCAAGCTCGCGCCAGTTCAGCGCTGGCGCGCAGGCACACGCCATGCTTGCAATGACAACCAGTGCCGCGCGCAGGATGGCGGGGGTGTTCAGGGATTCCATGCGGGCGTGATTTTCGTCGCAACCAGCCAGGCCCTCCCGCTGCGCGCGCGCAAGGCCACCGCGTAAATTGCGTCTCACCCCTTCAAGCGTGTGACAGCCCCCGATCCTGGGGTCGCACCCTATTGCCGCACGGAGTTAAGGTTGGGACAAATATTTCCGGCGCACGCTCTTCCACCCCGCACAATTCGGCGTCGTCCCCCATGAAAACTGCTGCCCTGTCCTGGCTTACTCCACCCTCTCACAAAGCGGCGGCTCCCATGAATCTTTCTGAGACGGGTGACAGCAAGTCCATCACCCCCGATACCCTGCAACCGCCGACGGACGTGCGGGTGGAGACGGACTTCTGGCGTGACCTGGTCCAGCAGATCGGTTGCGAGATCGCCGGACCGCTGACGGCCGCGCTGGACCGCCTGCTGCACCTGACCGAAACCGGCTCGATCGACCGCCCGGGCCTGCTGGCGATGCGGCAGGAAATCGAGCTGGCACGCAAGGCCGGCATGTTCAGCCAGCAGTTCGCCCGCCTGGCAGCTGGCGCGGTGAAGCAGACGCATGAGAAGCTGCACCTGACGCAGACCGTGCGGCAGGTGCTGACCGACCGGCACCAGGATATGCAGGCGCGTGGGCTGCAGATCAAGCCGGTGCTGCGCGCCGCCGAGGTCATTGCCGATGCCACGCTGCTGTTCAGCCTGCTCAACGCCATGTTGGACTGGTCCTCCGCCTGCGCGCAGCACTCGATCGAACTGCGCATCGAGATGCGCACCTGGCCCAACCGCGCGCGGCTGATCTGCCGCTACACGCCCAAGCCGGTGGAGACCACTGAGGAGGCCAAGGACAAGGAACCGGTGGCACCCGTGGACGGTTTGTCCTGGCGGCTGCTCAAGCAGACCGCGCGCACCATGGGCCTGGCGATCGAGTACCAGTTCAGCCCCGAGCGCGTGAGCGTGGCGCTGGAGTTTCCGCGCACGGTCAATGCCGAGCTGTCCGGCCTGTCGGCCATTGAACTCGACCAGGGCTTTGCCTCCACGCACAGCGGCGCCAAGCCCCTGGCCGGCAGCCACGTGCTGGTGGTGGCGTCGCGCCGCGACGTGCGCATCCAGATCCGCGAGGCGATCCGCAACATGGGCCTGGTGGTGGACTTCGTCAATTCGGTGGACGAGGCCAAGGCCTTCTGCCAGGAAGGCTTGCCGCACGCCATCATCATCGAATCGGTGCTGCGCGGCGAGCGCTTCGACGACATGGCGGACTTCATCTCCGCCGAGCGGCCGGACTTCGTGTTCATCGAGATTGTCGAGGAAGGCTCGACCTTCGAGATCTCCGGCTTCACCGGCACCGGCTTTGCGCGGGTGGGACGCGATGCCATCATGGCCTCGCTGCCCTCGGCACTGGCGTTCGAGCTGTCCAAGTCGGCGTGAGAGGATCGCCCTCCGGCCGGGCCGCTCCCAAGCCGGCCCGGATCCCCGCGGGGGATCGGCCAATGTACCCATCGGCCGAGGGGCCGTCATTCACTTCTTGAGTGCCCCGAAGACCCGCTGCAGCAGCGCGCTGCCCGTGCCAACCGGGTCCTGGCGGATCTTCTTTTCCTCTTCACCGATCATCAGGAACAGCCCATCCAGCGCCCGCGTGGTGACGTACTGCTGGATGTTGGTCTGCTCGCTCTTGTCGACCAGGCCCAGGCTTACGGCGCGGCCGGCCAGCGAGTTGTAGCGGTTCGCCAGCGACACGCGCTCGGTGGCCCGCGTCACGATGGGCAGGAACTTCAGGCCCAGCGGCTCGCGCGTCTTTTCGGCAAAGAACTGCGTCACCGAGGTGTCGCCGCCGGCAATGATGTGCTTGGCATCGCTGACGCTCATGCCCTTGACCGCATTGACCAGCAAGCCCTTGGCCTCGGGCACCGCGGCTTCGGCGGCGCGGTTCATGGAGGTGTGCAACTGGTCCAGCTTGGCGCCCTGACCCAGGGTCCTGAGCATGCCGGACGATTTTTCCAGCCAGGCCGGCAGGGGGATGCGCACGCGCGGATCGCCGAGGAAGCCGTCCGCGCGGCCCAGTGCGCTGACGGCGGCCTGGGCGCCGCGCGTCAGGGCCGTGCGCAGCCCCGAGGCCGCATCCAGCTCGCTCAGGTCCAGCGCCTGGGCCTGCACCGCCCACCCCGCCAGCCCCATGG
>Ga0307516_10007071_pt1 | contig 12978 bp, 11 predicted proteins | sample 19_EM_MG_FD_203310 | JGI IMG/M metagenome (GOLD analysis project Ga0307516, IMG submission 203310) | Populus trichocarpa ectomycorrhiza microbial communities from riparian zone in the Pacific Northwest, United States - 19_EM | ecosystem: Host-associated > Plants > Roots > Unclassified | place... | reverse complement strand
CAAACATGCGGTCTGCAAAATTTTGTGTCTCTCCGATCTATGGTTGTTGAGTATCGTCGTTTTTTCTCATTTCTAATAGTGTCCGACTAATGGGTAGTAGCCGGGTAACCCCTACAGTACGTTACTGCGTACGAATGCACGGTGCCATGGCGTGCTGCGTCCGAATTCACATTGCCTGTACGTTTCACGTTGGGAGTGGTATGTGCCCTGACAGGGTGCGTCCTGAGCGTCCCGAGCGCCTGGTGCATCCGGACACAGCCTGTGCGTCCGGACACAGATTTTTTTTCCTGATGAGAACGGTGGCCGGTATTTCGCTCATGACCAAGTGCCTTTTTACTTCTGGGTGTAATCCATCTCGAAATCGAGCGATGCATATGTTGTCCACGTATGGGAGATCTGCTTTGATTCGCTGGAATTCCGCCCAATAGGTTGCTGCAGTTCGGTTTCCCTGCTGGATTTTCTGGAATTTCTCGAATGCTATTTCCTCGGTGTCTACTTGGCCGAAAGCATGCCTCATGTTGGTTTTCAGTTCTTCCCATGTTAGGTTGATTCCTCCTTCCTTGTTCAGAAAAGTTTCCACCCAGTTCCATGCCACCCCTCAGAGTAAGGAGGATGTATATCCCGTCTTTTTCTCATCGTCGTCGAATCGGTTCCCCTCTGTCCTGAACTTCTGCTTACACTGAGCCAGGAATGTTTTGAATTTTGCTTTTTCTCCTTCGAACGGTTCGGGATCCCGGAGCTTTGGCTAACTATTCTGCAGCGGTCGGTCGCATGCTGCTAACAGTGTTTGCAGCTTCTCCGTAGTTAGCAAGTGGGGTCAGCTTCCCCCCATGCCTGATCCTTCCGCCATTCTTCTAGGTTGTTCTGGTGACTCGGATGTCTGTGATCTTGATTGTAGTTCAGGTGTTACAGGGCTCGGGGCCTGCTGGTCGCCAGGGACTTCCCTGAATTCTCAGAGGTTGAGGGGGTCCTCAGAGTCTTCGTTGTGGGACTCCACTATGGGTGTTGTCTTGCTACATCAGGTGTCAATTTGGAGACACAATCTAGTGTCAAGATCCTGCCCTGACTACTCCGTACTGCTCAACAGGTAATGTAGACTTGACTCTTCCGGGCGTCGCTCGTTTCCCCGCACGCCTTTGCGTGGGCTCATTCTCCTCACGGTATCCGTCACGCCCGGCGTGGTCTCGTCATGGTCTTCTCACACGCCTTTGTGTTCGCTTGTTGCTCTTGCGGTATCCATCACGCCCGGCGTGGTCTCGTCGCAGTCTTCTCACACGCCTTTGCGTGGACTCGTTGTTCTTATGGTATCCGTCACGTCTGGCATGGTCTCGTCATGGTCTTCTCACACACCTTTGCGTGGGCTCGTTGTTCTTGCGGTATCTGCCATGCCTGGCGTGGTCTCGTCGCGGTCTTCTCACACGCCTTTACGTGGGCTCGTTGTTCTCGTGGGGTTTGGTGGTCGGAGTGCTGGTCACGGGGAGAGAGGTAGGTCTGTGGAGAGAGTTAATAGATTGTGTGGAGGAAGAATCTCCAGACTAGCTACCATGCCCTTTCTTTATACCTTTTCCTTTACCGTGGAATCACAGTCCTGCCCGCAAGACTGACACAGAGCTTTCCATCATGACTCCATCGCCGCGCCCCAGAAATACACGATCCTGCTCGGCCCCTTTTTTCCTCCGCAACAGAAAACGCAAGGCAGACTCACAATGGTAAGGAACAACCAAGGAAACAACAAGGGAAGCAATAAACATAACACAGGTGAAAGCGAGGCAGACACACAACGGTAAAGGAACAACCAAGGAAACAACACGGGAAGCAATAAACATAACACTGAATGACACCAGGCAGGCACACACACGTTTTACTCGATCTTGGTTGGCCAGCGACCGGGTCAGGGTTCTGAGGAATATTGCTCCCGGGGTGATATTTGCGAGGACTAGGATATTGCATCTAGGCACGTAGGATAATCGTGGCTGTGGCGGCGGAGACAAGGATGAGCCACATAGTGGCGAGGGTTACAGTGGCGCCCGCGGCGGCTCCGGAAAGCCTGTCCCGCCAGGTTCGTGACATCTACCTCCTCCAATTTCTACATGCTCCGCCTGGAGGCCCCGCAAGACATGTTACAAATCAATAACAACAAGCAAACCCAGACCGTGGAAATAGCCAACCAGGTGGACTGGATGAGAGCGATCGTCAACCAACAGCGACAGGCCGAGCAAGACCTGTGCCAGCTCATGGAAGTATGCGGTGACACTGTGGACCGAACGGACCGACGAATCCAGCAGGTCGAGAAGGTCTACTATACGCTGTCGCAATGAACGCAGTACATTTACGAAAAAATGGAAGCGAAAGAAGAAATACCGCAAGCAGGGGTAAGAAACGAGCTCACCGCGGCCGCTAACCTGTACCAGACGTTCACCCGGCAAATCTGGGAAGCCATCATCGAGCGAACGAAGGATGTGGAAGTCCAGCGGCTCCACCAGGCAACCCAAGTAGCTCGAATGAAGGATGCCGTGGCCTTCCTAGGAGAAGCCGACATAGCCAGAAATCAGCACTTGGCACTATTCCAAGGTAATGTGGAGAAATGGGCCACTGACCATCAGCAGAAGGTAGACGGCCTGGAACGCCAACGTCAGAAGGACCAGGAGAGAATGGCCAGACTGGAAAAACAGTTGGTCGAGGCCCAGAACGAGATCCGAAAGGTGGCCATGGCGGTCCTGCTACCCCAGACACCCCTCGCCCCTCCGGCACCAACAAGACCAGGATCGGCACGCAGCACCATCCCGGGACTAGCTCTCAGAGGCACGGGAGGAAGCGGAGGAGGCCCCACAAAAAGGCCGAGAAGACCGGCCGTATCACCCTCGCCCTCGCCACCACCTGACGAAGACGACGAAGATTACAAGGACCTGTACGAATGGAATCTTCAAATGGGAAGACCTCCTTGGGGCACAAGAGAACCGACAGAAGCACAGCTGGCAACTATGCTCACACCGGAAGAAATAGTGCGGTTGGTAGGGGCAGGCATAGCAGCAGCCCGAGGTCCAGAAAGGCCAGCAAATGAGGCCCAGATCCACACGTCGAGGCTGAAAATGGAAAACCCCGAAAAGTTCGGCAGGAAAAGTTCGACCACCTTCAACCAGTGGTGGGAGTCAGTCATGATGTACCTAGTGTTCTACCCGGAAATGGTCGACCGACAAAAAATCGCATGGGTCGGAACCCTCCTGACCCACACAGCCCTGATGTGGCACCTCCATCGATACTCGGAGCTGCAGGACAATGACACCTGGGCCAACTACTCGGCGGCTATTCAAACAGAGTACCACGACGAATGAGAGATAGCAAACGCTCAGCTGAAGATAGGCCAACTTCGGTACCAGGGATCCATCAGAGCCTATATGACGGACTTCAGGGCCCTTAATAACTTTGCACGAGTGACCGGGGAAGCACTAAAAGAAAAAGTGGACCTAGCCATGACATCGGACATCCTTCAAATGCGCTTCGCCCACTACCTGGGGGAATTTGCAGACGATGAAGGATTTCTGCAGGCCACCTACCAGGCGGGCCTACAGGTGGAACGGATGAAAGCACTGGAAAAAACTCGGGAAGCGGCCCGACCAACCAGTAACCCCTGGGCGCAGGAAAAGAAGAAAGTGGAAAAGAGGAGAAACCCATCCTTGGAAAAACCCGCAGCAGGCGGCAGAAAAACCCCGGCACCTGCAATGGAAGAGGAGAAGAATTTGGGAACCCAGGTTCATGGTGATCATACCAAGCAGCAATGGAAGGAGTCCCCCGGACAAAACAAGCCGACTACGTCTGCCAAAAAGGGTGCCATTGCTGTGGAAGGATAGGACATCGCTCGTACAAGTGCTATGTGAACACCACGAAGAACGGGACAGAGCATCCCCAGGCACCATGGAAGGTGTCCGTAGGAAGCAAGCGAAGAAGAGAAGAAGTGGGGGAATCAACCCCAACTGCCAAGGTACCAAAGATCTCGGCGGCCGAAGCAATGGAAGCAGAGCCAACCATTCAAACCCCCATGTGGGAAGAAGAGGAGGATTTTTAAAAGGTTAGGGGACAAGACCGGGCCCCAGAACCTCGCACCTTGTATGCAAAACCGGTCAAAAAAGGAAAAACCAGGAACCCTTGGATGAAACGAACCATAAGAAACCACGATGTGGACCCCGACTGGTTATAACCATGCTGCTACACGTAGGGTGGCAAAAACACCGAGTCCAGGTACTACTCGACACAGGGTGTTCGGTTCCGCTGGTCAACACGGAGACTGCCAGGAAACTGCAACTCCCTATGCTCAAGCACAGCCCGGCAATTCGCATCGAAAACTTCACAGGACAAACCGTGGAGGAGGCAGGAATATTTTACACAAAACCATTGCTCCTCCAACACAGACAGCATTTCTCAAGGGAAACCTTCGAAGTGACCCCAATGGAACCAGAAATCGATGCCTTCCTGCCCTTCTGGTGGATAATGAAACACCCTCCCCAGGGAGCCTGGGAAACCAAAGAAGTACGGTTCAACAGCCCCGGTTGCCTGGAAAACTGCACTTGGTACGAACAGGGGGAATTTTCGCTCACCTGGGACGAAAAAGTGGCACAAGATCCGAGCGCCTGGACAATTGGGTATGTATCCGCGGTCGCAGCTGAAGATGTACGAACCAATGTCCCAATGGAATTCCAATCTTACCTGGGGATAATGAGCAAGGAAGCCACGGATGCTCTCCCAGAACACCGGCCCTACGACTGCAAGATCAAATTAAAAAACAGAAGCACAGCACTCTGGGGGCCCATATACCCCTTGTCAGAAATCGAGCTTCAGACACTCCGGGAATGGTTGAAAGAAATGGTGTGAACAGGGAAGATCAAGTGATCAACATCGCTGGCTGGGTTGCCAATCCTCTTCGTCCTGAAACCACACGGATAAGGGCTCCGCCTGTCCGTGGACTACCGAGCCCTAAATCAGGTCACGATTCCAAACCAGTACCCGCTCCTGTTGATGCAGTAGCTACAAGACCGGGTCCAAGGCACTCAATGGTTCACAAAGATGGACCTCAAGAACGGATTTCACTTAATACGAATGAGAAAAGGCGACGAATGGAAAACCGCTTTTAGGACCCTCTACGGACTATTCGAATTCCAGGTCATGCCGTTCGGCCTGACCAACGCACCTTCCACATTTCAGGATATCATGAACCACGTCCTATCCAACCTACTAGACGTCGGAGTACTGGCATACATGGATGACATACTAGTATAAGCCAAAACTGAGGAAGAATATGACCACCTAGTCAAGGAAGTCCTCAGGAGGCTGCAGGAGAACGGGTTAGCGGTCTCGCTGGAAAAATGCATCTGGAAGGCCCAGGAAGTAAAATTCCTGGAGTACATCATCGGAATCGACGGGATCAAAATGTCTGTGACACTGGGATGTCCGGTCAACGTCGGAGTGACAGTAATATCGAACTAGTCAGGTTTCTCGATAGTCACAAAGGAGATGGGGTGCACGCGGTCTTCGCTGGCGTTCAATTATTATACAAGAATAACTTCTCTAATGATCCTCCTTCCAAGTTCGCCCACCGTTAGGGGATTCACAGCGAATAATCTAAGGGGTTTAGTACGGTATCTGCAGCGGCGGCTTGAGTGCCGGATCGTACGTGGCTCCGCGGCAACGGCTTGCTTGATGGATCGCTCGGTGGACGGCGCGGTGTGCACGGCGGCTCGCGCAGTGGTGCATGCTTCGAGACGGGCCTGCCGGCCTGCCAGACGGCTCACTCGTATATCGCTTCGGCTGATGGTTCGAGGTGGGCCGGGCATCTTGCCCGACAGCTCGCTTGCGGCGCTTCGGCGGAGGATTCCATTCGAGAAGGGCCCGGTGTCTTGCCCGACGGCTGGCTCGCGGCGCTTCGGCAGATGGTTCAGTCAAGACGGGCCCAGTATCTTGCCCGGCGGCTCACTCGCATTGGTCCGGTTCGGCGGATCGTTCAACGCATTCGGTGCTTGCCAAACAGCTCGCGCAACAACTGCCTCACGGGTAAGATAAGGAAAGGAATACACTCACACACCAGACCCTCCCGGGTGCGGGCCGGAGCCCGAAGCTACTCGTCCTGGTCGGTCTGACGATAAGGGGAGATGAGGTTTCATGTGGGTGAGTGGGGTTTCTTGGGTCATCACTTGCGCGGGGCTCTCTCTTCATCCTCTGAAGAGAGTCGGCTGCGAAGCGGGATTTTCTTCCTCCTCGGAAGGAAACCCCTCAGTGACACGGCTCTCCCCCTATCCTCTAAGGGGAGTCAGCCTTTACCCTTCTCACCCCGCTTGGCTGCATTCCGCGACCTCCGGAGTTTTAGAATTTGTACAGCCGGTCTTGGCTGTAACCTAAACTCTGTTCCTTATCTCCCGCCTAGACTCTCGAGCCCCTTACATATCCCTCTGTCTCCTTCCCGATCAACTGTCCTCCCGCTTGCAGTGCATAGGCGTATCTGCGCTTCGGTGGATGGTGCAATGCATGTCCAGCGGCGTGCCTGACAGCTTGCGTATATCGTTTCGGTTCGAGACGCGCCCAGCGGCTTGCACGGCGACTCGCTTGTATCGTGTCGGTCCGGTTTGGCGGATCGTCTGACGCTTCTGTGTCTGCCAAACAGCTCACGCGATGACTGCCTTACAGGTAAGATAGGGTAAGGAATACGCTCACACACCTGACCCTCCTGGGTGCGGGCCGGAGCCCGAAGCTACTCGTCCTGGTCGGTCTGACGATAAGGGGAGATGAGGTCTCATGCGGGTGAGTGGGGTTTCTCGAGTCATCACTTGCTCGGGGCTCTCTCTTCATCCTCTGAAGAGAGTCGGCTACAAAGCGGGGTTTTCTTCCTCCTCAGGAGGAAATCCCTCAGTGATGTGGCTCTTCCCCTATCCTCTAAGGGGAGTCGGCCTTTACCCTTCTCACTCCACTTGGCTGCATTCTGCCACCTCCAGAGTTTTAGAATTTGTACAGCCAGTCTTGGCCGTAAGCTAAACTCTGTTCCTTATCTCCCACCTAGACTCTTGAGCCCCTTGCGTATCCTTCCATCTCCGTCCCGATCAACTGTCATCTCGCTTGCGGCGCTTGTGGGAGCGCTCGTAGGATCGCTCATAGGATCGCTCGTAGGATCGCTCGTAGGATCGCTCCTCGGATCGCTTGTAGGAGGAAAGGTCGTTGACTCGATGTCTGGGTGACCAGTAGGTGATCCGTTGATGACTGATTGATGATTCTGATTGATGATTCTTCCATCTCCTTCACCTGCGGCGAGGAGTCGTATAAGTATTCGGCTCGGCGAGGTCACATGCTGCGGGGAAATTACCCCGCGCCGCGATGTGAAAACTCTTCGCCTTGGCACTAGATTTCATCAGTGTAAAGAGGATAACTCTCGATTGGGTCAGACAGTAGTGCTTTTCCCGTATCTTCCCGAGAGTGGCCAGAGCAGGTGCCTCTCCTTAAGTCCTCTCGTCGTGATTGGGTGATGAGATTGGGTTGCGTGCGGCATTGATATCGTTACTCGACCGGAGCCAGCAGCAACGAGCCCTGAACCGTACCAGCTAATCCTTCTTGGCCGCAACGGACACCAAGGTAAAGCTCTGCCCCATATCGCTCCCAACAGACTCTCGAACTGTTCCTAAGGTGCGGTTCAGTAGCGGCGTTTGCACTTTCCCGAATCACGAGCCGGTACTTGGTCTGGGGGCTCCCAGCGCTACAGGATTGGCTTGCTGACAAGCCTCCGCTCCAGTATTCGTTCAACTCGACGTCCTCACCCTGGTGCGGCATGTGCCCTGCCTCATAATCGTTGTAAGCATCTCGGATAGGTGGGGATACGCTCTCGCTGTCGAGCGCTGGCAGGGCCCAGAGTTCATCGCCATAATCGGGTGTCAGTGACAAGGATGTGAGTGGTAGCATGATCCCTCGTGTCTCCTGACCACGGGGTGCAGCTGTATCGCCTTGGGCCTTCAAGCCGTCTGCGACGATACAGCGATTCCCGACTTGTGGTGTTGTTCCTCAGTGCCGTGCCTCTGGAAACAACCCCGTTCCTATTCCGCGACCTAGACTCGCAACTCCTTGCATTCCCGTTTCCTTCCGATTGCTTGTCCTTATGATGACCACCAAGGTTTTCTTGCAGCGCTTGCGCTTTCCCGGTCTGCGCCGGTACTTGGCCCAGGGACCTCCTGGTGCTGCAGAGTCGGTTGACCCAAGCCGAGCCCCAACAGTGTCGGTTGCCCGGTCTCGGGATGCCATCCTAAGACCGTGTGACGAGTTTCCGATACCTTTCTGCCTGGTCCGTATCTGAATTCCGACCCTGTAGTATTTAGGGTGTAACAATTTCAAATGAAAAAGTGCAGGCGGTACTGGAATGGAAAACCCCAGAATCCCTGGTTGAGGTACAATCCTTTTTGGGGTTTGCTAACTTCTACCGATGCTTTATCCAAGACTACTCCGGGATAGCACGGCCATTGACGGAACTCACCAAGAAGGAAAAGAAAGAAGAGTGGGCCTGGAACCTGGAGGCACAAAAAGCCTTTGTGGAACTCAAGCAATGTTTCACCACGGCGCCCATTCTACCCCACTTCAACCCAACCAAACAGGTCATCATTGAATCAGACGCATCGGACTTCGCGCTAGGTGCTGTTCTATCCCAACGAGATGAGGAGAACCGTCTCCACCCTGTGGCGTTTCACTCACGGAAGTTTCAACCAGCGGAAATCAACAACGAAATCCATGACAAGACACTATTGGCAGTAGTTGACGCATTGAAACACTGGCAATGCTACTGCGAAGGAGCAGCCCACCAAATCCAGGTCTTTTCGGATCACCAAAACCTGGAATAGTTTACAACAACCCAGGTATTAAACCGGCGGCAAGCACGATGGGCCCAGGAGCTGGCGGGAATCGACTTCCGGATCTATTACTGACCAGGGACCCAGAATGGCAAGCCCAACGCATTATCCAGGCGTTCGGAGTACCGCCCAGAAAAGGGGAGGGTGTAAAACCAGCCAATCACGACGGTTTTGCGAAGAAAAAATGTCGACGAAGAACGTCTGAACAAAAGAAGGGGCGTCACGTTTATCTGTTCGTCAGCTTGGCTAGCCTCGCTACCAGAAAGGAAATGGGCCAAGGAATTTCTAGAGAAAGTCCAACAAGAAGAAAAAGAAGACGTGACCTACCAAGAGGCGAAAAAGGAAGCGGAGTCAAAGGAATCGACTCCAAAGGACTGAAAGGTCAGGGACGAGACTATGGAAGTAAGAGAAGGGCTCCTATACCGGAAAAACCTACTCTGGGTGCCGCAAGGAACGGTGCAACAAATCCTAGAATCCGAGCATGGCGCTAAGATCGCTGGACACATGGGACAGGATAAGACAATCGAGCTAATTTGACGAAACTTCTGGTGGCCAAAAATGAAAGAGCAAATCGCCGATTTCATCCGAAGCTGCCCCGAATGTCAACGGAACCTCTCAACCTGGCCAGCAAGGTCTACGCCCACTGGATGCACGCTGTACAGGAAGAATCCCAAAGGGGTTGGAAAAGGCACAGGAGCGAATGCGCCGGTACACCGATCCAGCAAGAAAGGAACCTCCCGCATACCAGGTAGGAGACTTGGTAATGCTTAGTGGCCGCAATATCAAAACGCACCGACCATCGAAGAAGCTGGACCACAAAAATCATGGCCCTTTCCAAATCGATAAGGTCATCTCCCCGCTCGCTGTCTGCCTTACGCTGCCCCAGAAGTGGAAGATCCACAATGTCTTCCACGTCTCGCTGCTCGAATCCTATCGAACCAGCTAATACCTAGCACCTCCGGACCGATCAAAAGTACTGTGGGAGGTAGACGACATCGAACAAGCGGAGGAATACGATGTCGAAGAAGTTATATCCTCGGTAGAGTGCGGGCGGGGAAATAACAAGCGAATCCTATACCTCGTCAAATGGCTCGACTATCCAGAACGCAAAGACTGGACAGAAGCACCATTCGACAACTTCTCAGTAGGTGGTCTGGAGAAACTTCAGGAGTTTCATCGATGGAACCCAGATGCGCCGAGGAACTATCGGCTCACCAATGCCTAAATGGGATGTCCATAAAAAGGGCTCGACGGAGTGCGAACGATAGTAGGGATGAAGTGGTTGGAGGACTTCATCTCACACACAACACGACAAAGGGAGGAATTGGGAAAACTTCAGGAACCCCTGCCATGCTGGACCCGACTGACGGAACCGGTGGAGAAACCCCTCCGACCCCGGAACCTCACCGAGCCCCGACCCAAAGGGCGGAGCCGGAGTTCCACCCATGCTCCAACTACGCACTGACCTAAGTACCCGAGGCGTCCGTGCCCACGACCGACGAAGCGGGACCCCAGCGAGATGCCCAGAGGTGAAGCCTGATACTCAGCTGGGACAATTGCGGGCCTCGGACTAAGGATCCACGTACGGGAAAGATCCGCTTCTCGGGCATCTGAAATCCACCCCGCGGAAGGACAACGCCACCCGACCACCAGGTAGCACACAACCCGGTAACGAGGACACGAGAGAGCCCTGAAGGAAGTACAGGACGACGACTGAAAAGGCGCGAGCACTTCTTGACATGCTTGCTTCATCCGGATGAGTTGTCATGGCCTCTATCTGAATCCCAGTTCATGCCCTCGGCCCACCAAAGCCCTATCCGCTCTCTTGAAGAATCGAATCCCGGTTGGGACACAGCGCAGTACCGGCGAACACGACCATACGAAAACTCATCAACCAACTACGACGTAAGACCACGCACAGGCTTGGTCTGAAGGCCCAGCCATTTCGACGGATTACAGAGTGATGTCCTGATCCGGTAGCTGGGAGGGCTGTAGGGGAGGAGGACTACAGTCACGGTAACAACACCGCAAGTTACCCTATGAACCCCACATACAGAAAGAGACGGGCTACTTAGATAAGAAGAGAAGTGTTAGCACTCGGGACGAGGCTAAGAGAGAGGGGAGTTAGTGTTCCACCTGAGGAAAACTGGAACAAAGGGAACAAGGGACGTTAGAGGAAGTCACGAGGGGATTCGTAACCATCTAGGGTAAAGTGAGTTAGTCAGCGTCAGGAGTCTAGGCAGGAGATAGCCTCAGAATTAGACCTTACGGCCGTACCGGACCTAAGGGGCTAATCTCCGCATGAGACGTCGAATGCAACTAAATACGGGATTCGAGGGGTGAGGTCATAACCAATACCTTCTCTTTCTCTGATAGGCCGGTAAACCGCTCACCCACAGGGCATGAGGGGATTACGCGGTGCGGGGATATGTTCGGCATATCGTTAGACCGACCAGGGCCAATGAGGGATGTAGACCTTATCCGTGAGATAAGGGGCTACGACCGACCGCAGATACCTCCGGTGAGAAGCGGATGAAAAAACCCCAGTGTCGAACTCTGTCAAGAGAAGACATGTGACATCATTCCTCAAGATATAAGCCCGAGAGAGATCCCGCTCCGAGAAAGAAAAACAGCACAAACATCCTCACCAAACACCACCACTGAACCCACCGAGACCCACACACAAGATCTAAGATTATTCCACTGTGAATTATCGAAAGTAGCCTGATTACCTTTGATTCTCCCTACACTCCGGTTACGAGACAACCCTAGTGTCACACATGCAATGCGGACAAGAAAAGAAGAGAAGAAGAAAAGTCTGTCATTCTATCTACGAGCGGGAGGAGCTTGCTTCTTATATTCCCATTGCCAAGCCCTGCCTGCGCAGTCACTCTTCTGCTTTCGGCGGTGTGCAGCTCAGCGCCAGCCGGCCCGCTGTTCTCCAGCGAGGTGCCATTCCGGTGAGGTGCTGTTTCGGCATGCTGCCATCCGGCAACGTGCAGCCGTGAGCAAACATGCACCTGTATGAAACCCTCCAATACGCCCGCACCCGGCTTAGGGTCACACCTACATAGCACGTCGGGCGTGCATATCCCTTCCACACTATCTACATCACGGCAACGGCAAGCGCAATAGCGGCAGCCGCACCCCATACCGGAGCTGCGGTACACTCTTGAGGATGTGATTGCTGTGCGCGCTTGCTAATGCAGGAGCTGCTGCGGCTCCCCCATTTCAGAGCAGTCGCAGGCACCTTACTATGTAAGCTCAATGCTGACAATGGACAGATTTTCATATGGATCGGCCTTGGAATTGGCCTGGTATCCAGGGGAAGCTTCCGGTAAAGCATGTGGCGGGTGGTTAAACAGGTTTTCTTTCCCTCTCCTTTCTTACTTTGGTGGATGCACTCTTTCTCCTATGTCCGTGACTTTCCCATGAGGTTTTGTTTACACGGTTATGAGTTTTAACGAGGCATCCAAGGATACTGGGGTTCAACGTTTTCTCCTCTGCTGTTTCTTGCTATAGAAATAATGTTCCGCCTACGACTGTGTATCTTTAATCCAATCCACTATGTTCATCTCTATCGATCCCTATATCAGCAAGGGGCACATGTAGTGGGCCCAAGGAGAGAAGGATCAGAAAAGTTGAGAAAAAAGCGCAGGGTCTGTGCGCAAATGGCGGACAATGCTCCCAGAGCTGTACCGAGTGGGGTAATGCGGGACATAACAGCACCACTTGCGATGAAGTCCTGTCAGCTTCCAATTGTATACCCTGTGGAATAGAGGGCAGTTTCAAATGGATTGATTCACTCTTGTCGACTGCTGTTTACCCCATTATTGTAACCGCGTTGAATTGAGGTGCCGTCAAGGCCAACCCTGTCCAGAGAGAAAAATATGGCATCTTAGACTTTTTTCCCCAAAACTATGGCATTTTAGACGTTTGCCGTTAAATTATACGTCACCATGGGGAGCACTGGGAATAACTAGGTATTTTGAGGGGAGCATTGTGGCCGAAGGGCGGCGGGAATCGAACCGGCCCCCGGGCTCGAGTAATTTTATTTTTCACTCAAGTCATCCGATTTATTGACTCGCGTTTCTATACATGACTCGAGTCA
>Ga0307516_10007070_pt1 | contig 12981 bp, 13 predicted proteins | sample 19_EM_MG_FD_203310 | JGI IMG/M metagenome (GOLD analysis project Ga0307516, IMG submission 203310) | Populus trichocarpa ectomycorrhiza microbial communities from riparian zone in the Pacific Northwest, United States - 19_EM | ecosystem: Host-associated > Plants > Roots > Unclassified | place... | reverse complement strand
TAAAACCCCTCGGAGTCGAGCTAAAGGACCCTCCATGCTGACTAACCTTCTGCATCCCTGCTAACCCCATTAGGCCACTAATTTTTCCGTTTCCGCCATTCAGCTACCATTACCCCCCTCACTATTCAGCAACCACGTCAACCACAGCCACACATTAAATATAAATAAAAAAATTTAGTTACTTTAAGTTTGAGGGCGGGTCGAAGCGGGGCGACGAGACACGACGAGTAAGACGGCGAGCCAACTGTTACTGTAATACCAGCATACTCGTCACCTCGTCACGTCTTACTCGCTATCGTCCTCGCCGCCGGTGTCCCCCACCATCTCACCGTCGATATCTTCCTCGCCGCTTCGTGCTCGTCACGTCGTATTGTACAACTTCCCGCTGTCCTGTCACTCTGAGAGCTGTGCTAACGTCACGAAGCTCGCCACGGTCGCCTCTTTCTCATCGGACTCGACGATGGATGCGAGCAACGCGAATCGCGCCGCGACACCCACCAGCAGGCCTTAACTACACACGGCGTTGATTCCTGAAGAACTTGGTAGGCCCGCGCGGGGGGATTTGCCACGGGCCGCCGGCGGACTGATCGGGGTCGCGGCGGACGGTGAACGGGAAAGGACTGTATCGCCATGATCCAATAGGGTCGCATGTTCGGGTTGGAGAGTGTCATAGGATACACGCCGGTGGCGATTCTATCGTGGGTGGACATGATTCCCCGCTGACTGCTCGTCCGCAATCATACTCGCACAACTTCCCCGCTGTCCTCTGTCACTGCGAGAGCTGCGCTATCGACATAACGAAGCTCGCCATTATACTCGTCAAACCCCTCATCGATGTCGTGCTCCCGCCGGTGTCCTCACCGCCATCCTCCTCATCGACATCGTGGTCGTTGCATCTTACACGCCTTCTGAGAGCGGCGCGTCACGAAGCTCGCCAGCTATCTACTAGCCGCGTTTGCACCACTTACCCGATGTATCCTTGATTCCTATCTTCCTACGATCGCCTTGCCGAGCTGTCTCGTCGCGCCGCACCACTCCCCCGCCCTGTGCGATTGGTGCTTGGCATGGTTCCGCCAAGATGCTGGCCGCCCCCACCACATTTATCCTCTATTTGAATTCGTAGAAATGCTATACACATACTTATCTATCGTTCTACGCATTCAGAATTAATTCTTTTTATCGTGGTTTGACTGACGAGGCCGTAAGAGAAGCAGTACAGTAGATAGATCTACGTTCGATTGCATGTGTTATCACTCGGTTTTCCTTTTTTAGACTGTCTCGGCGCCCCGCTTCGACCGGCCCCCGCCCTCCCCCCACATAAGCCATCCAGAAGCGTCGTCAAGGTTATCGACGAGGAGAAACCCTGCTCGTCAGGATCGGGAAGTGCCTGCCGCTTGTTCAACATGCTCCCCCGTGGGCGAGGCAAGACTGCCAACCCCGCAAGTCCCTCCGGAACCCAACCCAGCTAATATGTTGTGATTTGGTTGACTCCATGCTGATCGCGTTGACTGGCTGTTTCATCCACCATCTGAATTCATGCGGGCTCCGGTCACCCCGCGTACGCCTCCTGATGGTCGGCCGTGGTCGGAGCCCTGGTCTATGTACTGTATAGAAGCGGGGTGACGAGACAGTAACAAAAAAAACGTATTTTTCCCGCTGTACGCGTATTAAAACGGTTAAAATACGTATTTTTCACATCGTGATAAGATAGAAATATGCGTTTAGCGGGAAATCTACGTTAAGTGCATGATGAAAGACCTATGCCAGGCCCGATGAAGAGAACGACAATAAAGGAAGGAGAGAATGTATGGGTGTTGTCGCTACCCTATGATTGGCGGATTCTAGAAAAGTACTCACAGAATTGGGATTCACTGAGACCTGTGCTAGTCATGTCAAGAGCAGCATCTCGACGATGGATGCGACGCGAAACGATCCACCGAGTAGCTAGACAAGTGTCGAGCGAATTGCCGTGCGGTGGGCGAGCCGTCCCGCCGCCGCCCCGAGTGATACAAGCGAGCAGTCCGGCAAGCCGCCGGGCACGCCCCCGCCGCGACATATTTTGGGTTGAAGTTCTTTGAAATTAGGACGGGCGCAGGGTAATTGACCAAGACCCGCAAACATTGAGAAGGCCTGGATACCGAGTTCTGCAGAGTTAGCGGACCCAATCCTGCGTCGATAGATATTACCTTCGGATCTTCATCCACCGAGGTTGTATAGGTCTAGGGTTGGGGAGGGCGGGGGCCGGTCGAAGCGGGACGACGAGATAGTAACAGCAGAGCTGGAGTTGGAGGGTAGCCTTGATTGAAGCTATTCTGCAGTCCAGTAGCATCAAGTACATCGCAGCAAGGCCCAGATGGTATCATTTCAATTCGTAGCGTATTCTTCCGATTTCCTTTTGTCCACCTTGTCGTGGCAATGATTTAGGACCTCTACTATACCGTCAACCGCTCCCGGTGGCCTGGAATTTTTGTTCGGGTAAGGGGTACGTAGGCATGAGGGGTCACTCGCAATTCGCGAAAGCAGCGACCACTCCCACAGTTGTAGATAATAGTGGCGCAATCGTTCTCTGAGGTATCGTGTTGCCTAGCTAAAAGTGTTCATTTTCCGCACAAAAACTTGATGTGGCACGCTACTAGGCAGTGAAGGCCAATTGCACTGCTAAAAACTACGGGTTCGGTGGTGCCTACGACTGTGGGAGTGGTTCTCGTTGATTTCGCGCATGCGAGTGACCTCTCATGCAAAACCCACGCGCGAAGCCATTGGTTTACATGTTACTGTACTAGCGTCTGATCGCTTGTCGGCTCGCTTAACTTGTCGGAGTTGCACCGTCACCATCTCGTCATTCTCGTCGCCATCTCCGCCATCATACTCCTCATCGATATCGTAGTCGTCGCGTCTTACCCGCCGTCTTACTCGTCGTGTCGTACACGCCAGCATACTCGTCCTGTCTTACTCGGTATCCGTTGCCCCGTCACCCCTCCCCCCTCTCACCGCCATCCTCCTCATCGACATCGTACTCGTCGTGTCAATGTGCCAACTCATCGCTGTTTTTGAAAGGGCGGCTACATACCTTGCACCACTTCCCGATGTTTCTAATTCACTGAGAGCTGTGTTAGTCATGTCAAGAGCAGCATCACGACGATGGATGCATGCAGCATTAGACTCGACGATGGATGCCACGCGAAACGATCCACCGAGCGGTCGGACGGGCGTCAAGCGAACCGCCGTGCGACGTGGGCGAGCAGTCGGAGCTGGGCTAGATAGCCATCGACTTCGACCGTCCCCCGCCGCCCGAGTGATACAGGCAAGGGGAGACGGGCAAGCCGCCGGGCGCGTGTCAATTCTTGGTGGGGTGCTGTCCCAGCAGACAGACATGCACGACGGGCGGGCGGAGAGCGCTGAACTGACGGTTCGCGGTATTTGACTCAGTTCTCCGCCAATTGTCACGGCCAGCGCCGTGAACCAGGCCTTGCACACGGCATTGATTCCTAAGCATCGATGACGCCACTTAGCGTTCAAAGTGTTGTTTGTTGTGTATCTAAATTGTTGTTCGCTCACCCAGGGTTAATGAGCGTAAGGAGGCGTCCCGCTTCGACCGACCCCTGCCACCCCCCACAGAATTGATCCAAGAACGCTGGAACAGGTCGTCACCTCGCCGTCCTCGCCCTCGTTGCGCTGTCTTCGCTGGCGCCTCTGTCATTGTCTCGTAACCCCGCTTCGACCGGCCGCCGCCCATCCCTCGCCGTCCTCACTGTCGTCGCTGCCTCGCTATCATCTTCCTCCTTGTTCCATCGCCGTCATCGTCCCTCTCGTGGTCCATTACTCAATTATCAGCTTCAAAATCGATTCGCTTGCCATGCAGCGGCGCAATAGACTGGTTTCCTGGGACCCCCTTGTGCGCCGGGCACCACTCTGGCCCTCCGTAGCACCGCGATGTGCTTCCTTGCCTGGAGCGCGTACATCTGGCCGGGCCAGACTCCTCCGAGGCCACGCCTGATGGTGGCCTGGGTGTCCCTTAAGATCGTGGCCCTTTCAGGGATGTTTGTCTTCTCGAAGCGGCTTCCAGCGCCCTGGCGAGAGCGGCACACTCCGCATCCCCTCCGCGACGACCACGATGTCGATGAGGATGGTGGTGAGGACACCGGCGGTGAGTACGATATGTAGCGTCACGACACGGCAAGTTTTTTTTTTTTTTTTTGTTTAATCATACTCGTATTCGACTTATATAGATCATGGCGGCGTACATTTTGCCCAGTTTTCCTGTTCGCAGTCCGCGCGGTGGCGGCACGTTGCAAGCTCCCCTTTGCCCTCCGCCCAGGCCTGACCCAAGAAGAAGTGGAGCGCACTAAGGAAATCACAAAGGAAATGACAAGAAAAACAAGCGGCTCTCCCCTAGCCCCCTCCCGCTGACGCCATGAAGTCGGGCGGAGGAAGGAACACGGTGTCCCCCCCGTGCCCGCCTCGTCAGCCCCCACTCCCTGCTCCTCCAGGAACTCCCGCACCTCCGCCTCCGACACCGACTCACGTCTTCCTCGGCCGGCACCCGCCTTCCCACATCCGTGGAGGAGCGACACGGCAAGTATGTTGCCGTGACGTGGATAGCGCAGCTCTTGAGTGTCAAAAACAGCGGTAAGTTGGCGACTACGAGTACGACCGCAACGGGGAGGATGGCGGTGAGGACGCCGGCGGCGAGTACGATGGGCGGCGGGGGCCGATCGAAGCGGGGCGACGAGACAGTAACAGCAGAGCGATGAGGCGATGGCGACGAGCAGAATGACGACTAGTAGGACGGAGAGTAGAATGGCGAGTAGAGTGATGACGAGCAGGATGGCGACGGTGTCGTTGGAGTGAAACTGAGAAAAAAGGGGTTAACGTACTTACAAGTTACCCGGCTACTACCCCTCACCGGAACAATCTTAACCCTCGCCGTCCTCATCCCCCTCGTGCTCCTAGTGTTCTCCCTTGCGTCCTCGATCTCCTACGGTGAGATTACCACCGCGGCGAAAGCCCCCTAAGATTATTCCGCTGTGGATCTCTTAACGTGAGCGATACTGAAAGGATGTTTTTCTTTTTCATGAGGTTTTATCTTGATATAGTTGAACGCTGGCGATGACCGCGCGTCCTAGCCTCGCGCCATTTCTCCCGCCGATGAGTACGATATAGCAATGAGTATGTTGGCAGCATACGCAAGCATTGAAACAAATGGGTTGTAATCATGAATATTTAACTAACGAAATAAGTCGGAACGGCCGAATAGCGCCCGCACTGCCCCCCCACCACCCCGCCACTCTCCGCCCCTCCACCCCCGACCACTCCACTGTAAAGCAATATTCTAGTTGATCAGAAAGGTCTCACAAGAAAAGCAGAAAGGGAAACAAACCGCTAAAAGGAACGACATTTCCATGTGAACTTCGGCGGTGAAATTGCTTTCGCTAACTGTTCATTGAGATGCACTTGATATTGTTAGCAGAGAACACGTACGGACACAATCATGTACCGCTGCTGACAATTCCCCACGCTATGACCTTTCCGAGCTGCTGCCTCGTGCCACTTCCTCAAATTTGGTCCCTCTTTTGAAAACCTGAAACACTCCCAAAGATCGACATACCATTCCTGATACCCAAGACCAAGAGACATTTGTTTTGTGGCCAGCACCCAGCGGCACCGTCGTTTGACACGGGATGATCCATGCGAGGATGTCGACGATGAACGGTGCCTCCGGGAGCAAGCTGTCGGGGGTGAACGGTTTCTCGGGGGTGAATGGTTTCTCAGGGGTGAGCGGTTTCTCGACGAGGACGGCAGTTATTGAGAGTAAACCTGAAAGAGTTAGCACAGCAGGCTAGGAGGGGTGCGAACCTTGCGGGTGGGCGAAACAAAACCCGAGGAAATCCTCCAGGCTGCTTGCAAACAAAACCCGAGGAAACCTCCAGGCTGCTTGCGAACAAAACCCAAGGATAAGCCTCCAGGCTGCTGGGAAACAAAACCCGAGGAAACCCTCCAGGCTGCTGGGAAACCCGAGGAAACCCTCCAGGCTGCTTGCAAACAAAACCCGAGGAAACCTCCAGGCTGCTTGCAAACAAAACCCGAGGATAAGCCTCCAGGCTGCTGGGGAACAAAACCCGAGGAAAACCTCCAGGCTGCTGGGGGCGGCGGTGGCCGGTCGAAGCGGGGCGACTAGATAATAGCAGCAGAGTTGAACAAAACCCGAGGAAACCCTCCAGGCTGCTTGTAAACAAAACCGAGGAAACCTCCAGGCTCTAACAAAACCCGAGGATAAGCCTCCAGGCTGCTGGGGAACAAAACCCGAGGAAAACCTCCAGGCTGCTGGGTGCGGCGGGGGCCGGTCGAAGCGGAGCGACTAGACAATAACAGCAGAGTTGAACAAAACCCGAGGAAACCCTCCAGGCTGCTTGCAAACAAAATCCGAGGAAACCTCCAGGCTGCTTGGAAACAAAACCCGAGGAAAAGCCTCCAGGCTGATCTAGTGACGGCTTAATCAGTGAAACTGGAGAGAAAGAAAAAAAAAAAGGGACCAACAAAATATTCTGTGTTGAGCAGGCGATATCGAAGGGGGCGACGAGACAGTAACAGCAGAGCTGGAGTGGTCTGAGGCAGGAGTTGTGGAAGAGGAAGAGGGGAAGATGGCCACCTACATAAGTAAGAAAACTGGGAGGCGGGAAGTGGGTGGTCAGCCCCCCCCACGAATCAGAACAGGAGACGAGATCCACCTTCCTTTTCCAATCTGTGACCGCCAATTGCATGGGCTAGCGTCTTGGCAGATAATACACGAGTGGTGCCAAGAAATCGAGTGTATATATCTAATGTCGTGTCCTCATCAAGGGGTGTTGCCACGGGACGCCGGCGGGCTGCACACAGGAAAGGACTTGTCTGGTTGCCCTTCGGCCAAAGTCCAAATCCACAACCAGCAATGCAAAACCAATTAAGTTTTTAAATTCTGTTCACAGATGATAGATAACATCGTAGCGGATCACCTCCTGTTGTCAGATCGTTGGTTGTTGAGGTAGATATTCACAGAAGAGTGGTGGTGGCGGTGGTGGAAATAGTGGGTCATTTTAATTACAAAATCAGAAAATCGCACACCTGCTCCTTCATCAACATGATCCATGCAGCCCCGCTTCGACCGGCCCCCGCCGCCCCTCCCATTATGTTGTAGATAGCAGTCTTCGTTGGAACTTCGGTTACTACAGCTGTTCGTGTTGTCAAGCAGTTGGAGTGAATGGCAGCGAGTAGGTGGCGGCGAGTAGGTGGCGGCGAGCTGACAGGGGTTCTCGACAAGTCTGGCCTACAAGAGGCAGTCCACGCTATTCCACCAGCCGCTGGCCAACGGGCTCCTAGTCGGTACTAGGTCGTCAGGGCAACGGAGGGTTGCGGGGGGTGACAGGGGGAGTGTGAACGGATTTAAGTATGTATGTAAGGCATGAGTAAACCTCGATATTGTCTCGTCGCCCCGCTCTATCCTTATTTCACCTGCCGATGTAGTAAGATATAATAATAAGAATTGGTTGTAATCATAGCCTCACGCTGAATATTTAACTAACAAAACGAGTCGGAACAGCCGAATACAAATGGATCCTCTGACCAAATAAACAAGACATATATATAGAAGAAACCCAGAAAACCCTGATGTTGAGATGACCAACTCAATGAACGCTGCAAAGCCAGATTAGCCGAAGGGAATTAATGGTAGAGGAGCGGATTGAGGGCATACTCTTTGTGGCATAACGTCACGGAGGCAAATCATAACTTGACCAGCTCAAATGACTACCTAGCTACCGAGGCTGTAGCTCGTTTCTCGGCGGCGTCAAATACCTGACGGTTCCTGAAAGCAATATTCTAGTCGATGATCAGAATGGTCTCACAAGAAAAAAAAAAAAAGCGAAAGGAAGACAAACCGCCAAAAGGAACGACATTTCCAAGACTGGGCAAAGACGAAGGACATCATCAACGGATTCAGGGATAGTGTGAACTTCGAAGCTCTTTTTCCCAGTGAAATTGCCTTCGCCAACCCACATGAGATGCACTTGATAATGAATCCCTGACGATGTTAGCAGAGAACAACACGCGGACATGATCACATACCGCTGCTGACAATTCCCCACACTATGACCTTTTTGAGCTGCGTCATATCTCCCTTCATCGCCTTGTGCATGTCAACCAGCATGTCGCGCATTAGGCGAATCACTTTGAAAGTATCGTCGTGCCACTTCTGCAAATTTGGCCCCTCTCTTGTGAACCTGGAACACTCCCAAAGACCGATATCTAGCCATTCCCAGTTTCCAAGGTAAAGAGCGACAGTGGCATCGCTTCTGTGGCCAGGAACTAGCTGGCGCCGTCGTTTGCCATAGGCTTTCGACTGGCGAATACCCAAATGTGGAGGAATTTCTCCGTGATTGATAAGGACAGGAAGTGGCCTGAGAGCGTTGTCCCACAATTGTGCGAACATAACTGAAAACGTTGCCTCAGTGTATAAAGGGACGTATCTCATCTGGCCATCTATGAAATAGGTATACCTGTTTTGAGGGTCAGCAAGGCTGGCACTAAGAGATGGAGGGGGAACGGCGTGGCCGGTCGGAGCGGGACGACAGGACAACAGAGACTATCGGAGACATACATTGTTAGAAACAATTGAGAAAGAATGTGCTGATATCGTTTGCTCCAATCATCGTCGGTTACTAATTTGCAAGATGGTGCTGTTTGCGGCAACAGTGATATGGTGAAACCATAGAAACGGTCTAATTGCGAGGTAGTTTTTCGATTGCCGAATTGATCACAAGAGGGCAATACCTCAGTTTCCAATTGTGTTCGGGCCGACTCGATGAGACCCAGCGGAATAGGACCTGTCAGGTAAGTGATTTGCTGCACAGATTGGAATTCTGACTCAAGCATGAATACCGGCCGAGGTTCATCGACATCAACAATCTAAGACGTCAAGATGTCACGCATAAAAATTTCAGGAGGAATTGAGGAGAAGAATTGGATAAGGTGATGCTCAACAAAGGAGCCATCAGCTTGTGGCCAGCGGATATTAAGGCACGAATGCCATTTCGAGACAAAATTTCGTACTTCCGCAGTCAAGGTGTGAGATGATCCATGCGAGGATGTTGACGATGAATGATGCCTCCGTGAGCAAGCAGTTTCTTGGGGTCAACGGTTTCTCGAGCGCGTTCTCGCACTTGAATGGTTTTCCGAGAGCAGACGGTTTCTCGGGCGTGAATGGCTCCCCGGACGCGGGCGGTATTTCCGGGGTGAACGGCTTCTCGAGGGTGAACGGCTTCTCAAGGGTGAACGGCTTCTCGAGCGCAGATGGGGTGAACGGTTTCTCCGGCGTGAATGGCTTCTTGAGTGCAGCCAGTCTCTCGAGCGTCTCGAGCGCAGACAGTATTTCCGGGGTGAACGGCTTCTCGAGGGTGAACGGCTTCTCGAGGGTGAACGGCTTCTCGAGAGTGAATGTCTTCTCGAGTGCAGATGCGGCGAACGGTTTCTCGGGCTTCCCAAGTGCGGACGAGGCGAATGGTTTCTCGCATGTGAGCGGTTACTCAGATTCTGTCTGGGGGAACGGCTCCTGGATGTCCAACCGGATGGTAGACACGGGACATGAATATCGATTTTAACTTCACGACATTTGTTGAGAGTAAAAACCTGGAAGAGTTAGTACAGCAAGTTAGGAGTGGTGCGAACCTTGCCGGGTGGCGCGAAACAAAACCCGAGTAAAACCTCCCGTGAAGAAATCGTACTTACCGGAGATTTAGGACTTGTGCGTTTTTGATCTCGTGACGGCTATATAGATAAAACCTATGATCAGTCTTGGAAGAAATTGTTGTGCGGAGGGGGAGGAGCATACAGAACGAGTATCCATTCTAGAAGGCGAACGTGATGTGAACAGGGTGGAATCTGAATATGAAGCACTGCTATGAAGAGAAAGAAGACCAACTCTTGTCGATTAGGAATGGTATCAACTCTCGGTGCGATGCAGGTGTTGTGGATGATTGTGTTGAAAGAGTGTAGGTGGCCATATGTATAAGTGAGGAGGCGGGACCCTCCACTCCCCCACGAATCAGAATAGGAGACAAGATCTACCTTCCTTTTCGGATTGCGGCATTTTACTGATTTGCGGTATGGGCTAGCGTCTTGGTGAATACAATACGCGAAATCTATTGTGACCCCACTAAATCTCGTCAGGCCACTGCGAGAGCTGCGCTGACGTCATCACGCCTTACTCGCTATTGTACTCGCCACCGGCATTCTTTAAAAACCGAAATGAGTCGGAACGGCCGAATACAAATGAATCCTCTGGCCAAAGAAATAAAACAGAAAGGGCCTATACGTAAACTGGCTACCGGGGCTGTCTCGGTGGTATCAAATATCTGGCGGTTCTGTAAAGCAATATTCTAGTTGATTATCAGAAAGGTCTCGCAAAAAAAAAAGCAGAAAGGAAAACAAACCGCCAAAAGGAACGACATGTCCTAGACTATCAACGTTTTCAGGGATGGTGCGAACTTCGAAGCTCTTTTTCCAAGTGAAGGATTCAGACACAATCACGTACCGCTGCGACCTTTCTGAGCTGCACCACATCCGTCTTGCCACCTCTTCGAACCCTCTTTTAAGAACCTGAAACACTCCCAAAGACCAATATCTAGCCATTACTGATACCCAAAGCAAATCGGTTTCGCGGCCAGCGTGCACCATCGTTTGTCAGTGGGTTTCGACGCAGTCAAACCATCTCCCCCTCAATCCGATCATTGCCGGTAGGTCCATCGGTGTCTGCCAACACGTTTGTCAAGACATTCTGCCCTTTGGAGGTCACTCCGTCGGGTGTCGCAGGTCCCCTTTTGCGCTTCGAACTTTGTGGCGAAGGTATGCCGTGGATTTCTTGAAAGTGTTTTTGAAGTTCATCGTTCGAATATGGCTCTTTCTGACACAACGGGTGAAGGCAATGTTGAATACGAGCATCCAAGGGCACTGGGTGTTCCTTCTGGATATGCCTCTGCAGCACAAGGAGCGAATTAAACGGCGTGTATCGTTTGGAGGAAGGAAGACGCTCATTGCCCAAACAAAATGGGCACCGCCCTGGCCTGGAATCCGACGGGGCACAGATAAAGTCCTGTAAAGATTTCAAGTGCCCCGAGCAGTGATCCTCTCAGGAAAATTCACATAGGTGAGTCTCTGAACAACATAAAATCGGGGACATGCTTCGAACACTGTCGACAATATTGTGGGCCTTTTTCATGTGCTGCCGTAACTTCCAGAGACTATCAAATGGAAGTGCACACCGCCCCTTCGACCACAGGCAGACGAATGCACCATTGTTGATATGACCACGAATATGGCGGGCAATTTCGGGTTGCTGGCGACTGCCGTCAAAAAAAGGTGGGAAATATGTGGTGCACCCACCCCACTCGCAATTTTAAAAGCAAGAAAGAAAGACTCGAATTCGGATTTGGTGGTGGCGGCTGAAGCCTTGATTTGCGTGTGTCACTTGGTGTAAATGGTGCATGCTTGACAAATCGGAGTTGCAAAATAGACAATGCCCGTTCGAGGGATTGGCACCTCGAAAAAACTGTTTTTCCGCATACTTAGCGGGAGTTCTGGTGTTCGATTTGCCAATTATCGCTGCTGACTTGCCATGACAGATTGTGGCCAGATCTTCTACCAAGGCTACCTGGTTGTCGGATTGAATCCTACCGAAAAGAGCCGTAGCTGCACGCCGTCGTTCCATTTCCAGAACGTGGGGGGGAATTTCCAGAATGTAGGGATCATCGTTGATCCGTCCATTTTCGCCGTCTCGTTGTTCAAACCAGCTCTTTCGATACAACTTCAGACGGTCTACAAGGAGTTTGCGCATTTTGTAGCGTCTAGCGTCCTTTACCTGGTCCGCAGCGGCATGGTCCTGAGCATCAAGGGGGGCCCTTAGGTCTTCGTCAAATTCTTTCAGCTCTTCTGACTGATACACTTTGGCAACTTCCTCGGCAGGCAGTTCGTTCGGCGCGTTAACGTCCCTTCGTGAACTAGACCTTGCAAGGGAGCGAAGAAGGTCTAACTTCACCAGCTGGTCTTGCGATAGGGCCTGAATATCCGAGAAGCTAGTGTACGCAATGTAGTTTCTTTCAAAGGTTTTCAACTGCTGGTGTCCCATCATCTGTCTGTGCCGTGCTGCTGGGATTTTCCCCTCTGTTATGTTGGCAGTGCCACGACGGATGGAATACAGACTGAAATCCTCCTCAAATCCGGCCCTTTGAATGATTCCAGCAATATGCAGACGAAGAACGTCGTAACGAAGACCTCTTTCCGCTCTGACAGCCTTACCTTCCCCTCGAACAATCTGCCTGAGCAGAGGCTGGCTTAGTACGGAGCGTTTCCATCTCAGGTGCAAAATTCCTTCGTTCAATGCTTTCTTGGCGAATAATTCTGCAGGAGTCCTGACTGCTTCAAACGCATCATCCGCGAAGGCTAGTGCGAGTAAGAGCGTTATGGGACAGAGTCCATAGCCGTAGTCTTTGGGATCCTCAATCAGCGTGGATCTGAATGACTCTTTTTGGCGATGGTTCTTAACGTATCGATACGTGATTTCGGCCGCGACGACATTCTGACCGGCGTTCGCGACGATAGAAAGCTTCACATCCTGGTTTCAATTAACGACCGTCTAGACGATGGACGAGGGGACGACCAGGGATGGGCCCTTACGCCGTATGTCAAAACCTCATTCGACCCCTTGTGGCAGGACGACTCAACAACTGCTCCCGGCCGACTGCACGAATAGACAAAAATTTGTAGGAGAAGGGCAAACTGAACCCTATCCCCTAGTCCGTAACTAGTTTCCGTGCCAAATGGCACGTGAAACCTTACCCCCCCGCAGGCTCTAGACGGGGGTATTCAGGTCAATAAGACTATCAGATGATGAGTTGAGTTGATAGGCTTCAATAGAGTTCTTTTTAATTGCACAATAAAGATTTCTACAACCTC
>Ga0307516_10007069_pt1 | contig 12982 bp, 12 predicted proteins | sample 19_EM_MG_FD_203310 | JGI IMG/M metagenome (GOLD analysis project Ga0307516, IMG submission 203310) | Populus trichocarpa ectomycorrhiza microbial communities from riparian zone in the Pacific Northwest, United States - 19_EM | ecosystem: Host-associated > Plants > Roots > Unclassified | place... | reverse complement strand
CGACCACCAGCACGAGCTTGCGCGCCGAAGCCGCAGGGGTGGCCGCGGCAGCAGGCTGCGCGCGTGCGGGCAAGGACAGGGCCAGGCTCGCCACGAGGCCAAGCACGCTACAGTGCGCGAGCCATCGTCGGCGTGTTGACCCTCTGGAAGAAAGCACAAGATCACCCATGTCTGAACCCATCATTGCGGTCGAGCGTGTCACCAAACAAGTCCAGGACTCCACCGGCACCCTGACGATTCTCCATGAGATCGACTTCACCCTCGCCGCACGCCAATCGGCCGCGATCGTGGGCGCTTCGGGTTCGGGCAAGAGCACCTTGCTGTCGATCATCGCGGGGCTCGACACGCCGACCACCGGCACCGTGAAGCTGGCCGGCATCGACCTGTTCAAGATCGACGAAGACGCGCGAGCGGCGGTGCGTGCAGCGAAGGTGGGGTTCGTGTTCCAGAGTTTCCAGTTGCTCGGCAACCTGAATGCGCTGGAAAACGTGATGCTGCCGCTCGAACTGCAGGGCCGCAACGACGCGCGTGCGATGGCCACCGAGATGCTGCGGCGCGTGGGCCTCGGCGAGCGGCTTCGCCACTACCCGAAGGTGCTGTCGGGCGGTGAACAGCAGCGCGTGGCGCTGGCGCGTGCCTTCGTCGTGCAACCGGCCCTGCTGCTGGCCGACGAACCGACCGGCAGCCTCGACTTCGCCACCGGCGAAACGGTGATGACGCTGATGTTCGACCTGAACCGCGAAGCCGGCACGACCCTCGTGCTCGTCACCCACGACCGCGGCATCGCCGCGCGCTGCGACCGCCAACTGCGCATCGAAGCAGGCCGCGTCGACGTAGGTGCAGAACTGCCCCTATAAACCGAACAAGGGCGCCAACGGCGCCCTTGTAGCAGTAGCGAAGCGCCCAGTTACCGAAGCGTTCAGTTCGTGAACTTGTAATCCGTCTTCGCCTTCGCCCGAATCTCGTCGCGGAAGGCCGTCATCTTCTGCTGTTCCAGGCGCTGCTTGATCTGTGCCTTGACTTCTTCGAGCGGCGGGAACGTGGCCTCGCGCGTGTCTTCGAGCTTGATGATGTGGTAGCCGAACTGCGTCTTCACCGGCTCTTGTGTCATCTCGCCTTTCTTGAGCTTGACCATGGCTTGCGAGAACTCCGGAACGAAGCCGCCGGGGGCCGCGAAGTCGAGGTCACCGCCATTGGCGCCCGAGCCGGTGTCTTTCGAATTCTTCTTCGCCAGCTCTTCGAAGTTGCCGCCGGCCTTGATCTGCTTGATCAGCGCGGTCGCTTCTTCTTCCTTCTCGACCAGGATGTGACGCGCGCGGTATTCGGTGCCACTGGCCTGGGCCTTGAACTTGTCGTACTCGGCCTTGATCTCGGCGTCGGTCAGCTGGTTCTTCTTGTTCTGGTCGGCCAGCAGCAGTTGCATCAGCACGGCCTGGCGCGCCTGTTCCATCTGCTGCTTGTATTCGGCTGATCCGGCGAGGCCGCGTTTTTCGGCCTCCTGCGTGAAGATCTCGTCCATCACGATCTTGTCGCGCACCCGCACGTCGAGGTCGGGCGGCAACTGCTGGTTCTGGGCCGCGGCCTGGGCCTGGATCTGCTTGATGAAGGAATCGACACGCGCCTTGGGCACGGCCTTGCCGTTGACGATGGCGATGTTCTGAGCCTGCGCTGCCAGCGGCAGCGCCAGCGTGGCGCACAGCAGCAGGATCTGCGAGGCCTTGGCGGAAAAACTCTTCTTCATGGGCGGATGCCTTTCAACGAACAAAACGGGGCAGGAGGGTTCACGCTGGCGCCGAGCCAGAAGGCAGCGGACGGGCGGAAGCGGTGGGGATGGATCAGGGCTCGCCCGGAGCGCGGGCGTCGATGGCGAGAGCGTGGATGCCACGCTGCATGAGCAAGTTCAAGGAATCATATACGAGGCGGTGCCGAGCCAGACGTGACAAACCGTTGAAGCGCGCGCTGACCACCCGCACGCTGAAGTGGCGGCCTTCGCGCGCACCGGCGTGGCCGGCGTGCAGGTGGCTGTCGTCTTGAACTTCGAGCGATGCCGGCTGCAGCGCTGCGTTCAATTGTGCCTCGATCTCGGTGGCGGAAACACTCATGGCGTGGGCGTCACGGTGCCTGGTCGGGCGCCGCGGCACCCTCGGGTTCGGGCTTGAGGTGGCGGCTCAAGTACAGGCCCTGGGCCAGCATGAACACGAGCATCAGGCCGGTCGCGCCAAAGGCCTTGAAGGTGGCCCAGGTCGAGGTGGAAAAGCTGTAGGCCACGTACAGGTTGAGCAGCCCCATCAGGCCGAAGAAACCGATCCAGGCGAAGTTGAGCCGTTGCCACACGGTGGGCGGCAGTTCGAGCTGGTCGCCGATCAGCGACTGCAGCAGGTTCTTGTGGAACAGCACCTGGCTGACCCAGAAGGTCAGGCCCATGGCCCAGTACAGCACGCTCGGTTTCCACTTGATGAAGGTCGCGTTGTGGAACCAGATCGTGGCCCCGCCGAGCACCACCACCAGCACGAAGGTGATCCACAACATCAGATCGGGCTTCTTGCCGCGCGCGAAGATCACGCCGATCTGCACCAGCGTGGCGGCGATCACCACCACGGTGGCCAGCAACACCGGCGCTTCGTCCACGCCGACCACACCCCCCGAGACGACCGCGCCGAAATGTTCGCTGGCGAAGGTGGCGGCCCAGTCTTTGTGGCCCTCGGCGTATTTGAAGGTGCCGAAGAACAGCAGCAGGGGCAGAAAGTCGAGTAGCAGCTTCATGAGAGTCCCGTGGCGCGCTGGCCGCCCTGCAGTTTATTTCGGGGCGAAGTCTATCGCGGCCGAGTTGATGCAGAAACGCTCTCCGGTGGGCTCGGGTCCGTCTTCGAAGACGTGGCCGAGGTGCGAGCCGCAGTTGTTGCAACGCACTTCCACGCGGACCATGCCGTGGGTCTTGTCGACGATGCGTTCCACGACCTCGCTGTTGATCGGCTCGAAGTAGCTCGGCCAGCCGCAGCCGGCATCGAACTTGGTGTCGGACTTGAACAGCGGCGTGCCGCAGCCGACACAGTTGTAGTTGCCGTCGCTCCAGTGGTCCCAGTACTTGCCGGTGAACGGGCGCTCGGTGGCGGCGTGGCGCGCCACTTCGAACTGCATCGGGTCGAGCTGGGCCCGCCACTCGGCTTCGGTCCTCTTGACCTTGTAGTCTTTGCTGTCGTTCGCACTCATGATGAACAAGACACCTCGATCGTCTGAGCCCATTCGGGCGGGAAGCCGGCGTCGCTGGTGGTGGCCCCGGCAGGGGCTTCGTCGAACGGCTGCTGCAGAACTTTCAGCAGACGGCTCACTTCGCTGAAGTCGCCGGCCTGGGCGTTTTGGATGGCCACTTCGGCCAGATGGTTCCGAAGCACGAACTTGGGGTTGATGCGGTTCATTCGCAAGCCGCGTTCGGGATCGATGCTCGCCTCGCCGCGCAGCCGCTCGGCGTAGCGCAGCCCCCAGGCGTCGAATGCCTCGCGGTCGAGGAACAGATCGCGCAGCGCGTCGTTCGGCGCGCCCGGCGTGCTGTCGAATGCCGCCAAACGCCGGAACGTGATGCTGAAGTCGGCCTTGTCGGCGGCCATGCGCTTGAGCAGGTCGTCGATCAAGGTCTGGTCGCCATCTTTGCTCGACCGCAGGCCCACCTTGCCCGACCAGCGCTTCAGCATCGCCTGCGCGTACGCCGCCTTGTAGGTTTCGAGCGCTGCGAGGGCCCGGTCGGAGTCTACGATTAGCGGCAGCAGCGCCTGAGCCAGCGCATGCAGGTTCCAGAAGCCGACATTCGGCTGGCGCGCCCAGGCGTAACGCCCTTGATCGTCGGAGTGGTTGCAGATGTGGCCGGGGTCGAACGCATCGAGAAAGCCGAACGGGCCGTAGTCGATCGTCAGGCCCAGGATCGACATGTTGTCGGTGTTCATCACGCCGTGGCAGAAACCGACCGATTGCCAGTCGGCCATCAACTCGGCGGTGCGGCGCGTCACCTGCTCCAGCAGCGCCACGACCGGGTGCGCAGCATCGCGGCAAGACGGAAAGTGGTGCTCGATCACGAAGTCGACCAGGCGCTTCAGCTCCGCGTGCTGGTCGTGGTGCGAGAAGTGCTCGAAGTGGCCGAAGCGGATGAAGCTCGGCGCCACCCGCGTGAGCACGGCCGCGGTTTCGATCTGCTCGCGCCGCACCGGCAGTGGCGAACCGGTCACGCACAGGGCGCGCGTCGTCAGGATGCCCAGGCCGTGCATCGCTTCGGAACACAGAAACTCGCGGATCGACGAACGCAGCACCGCTCGGCCGTCGCCCATGCGCGAGTAGGGCGTGCGGCCCGCGCCCTTGAGCTGCAGTTCCATCGGGCCGTTCGGCGTGGCCATCTCGCCGAGCCAGAGCGCACGGCCGTCGCCGAGTTGCCCGGCCCACACACCGAACTGGTGCCCGCTGTAGACGCTCGCCAGCGTCTGCATGCCGGGCCAGAGCGCGTTCCCGCTCATCACGCCGAGCGCGTTCGGGTCGGTGCCTTCTCGCCACCAGTCGGCCGGCAGCCCGAGCAGGTCGGCACACGCGTCGCTGCGCGCGACCCAATGCGGCTCGGGCAGGGGTTGTGCAGGCAGGCGCGTGAAGAAGGCCGGGCCCAACGCGAGGAACCGGTTCGGCCAGCCGGCGGCCTGCGGGTCGGCAGCGACATCGGTCGCGGCCGCGGCGGCGTGAAGGGCAATGCTCATCGCGTCGAGTTTAGCGATCACCGCGAGCTCCGCTGCTGCAAGGGCTTGCGCGCCGGAATGCCCTTGTGCGCGACCGGGTCGGAGTGACCGAAGCGAAGTCGCTGTCGCGGGTGCGACAAGCCTTCGGGGTAGTCCCTGTAACTCTCGGTACGGCGCATCCGTTACCGTTGCGGCGTTCACTTTTTGTCGCAGGAGACCACGCAATGAAGCTCAAAACCAGCCCGCTGACCCGCAGCCTTTTCAGCCTGACCGTGGGTGCCGCGCTCGTCGTGTCGGCCGGCACCGCGCTGGCCCAGGCCAAGGCGGGTGCCAAACCGCTGGCTGGTCAGACCGTCAAGATGATGTGGATCGACCCGCTCTCGGGCCTGATGGGCCCGGTGGGCAACAACCAGCTCAAGAGCTGGCAGTTCTTCAACGAGAAGTTCAACGCCACGAACCCGGCCGGCGTGAAGTTCGAGATCATCGGCGTCGACAACAAGCTGAGCCCCACCGAGAGCCTGAACCTGCTCAAGTCGGCGATCGACCAAGGTGTGCGCTACGTGATCCAGGGCAACGGCTCGTCGGTGGCGCTGGCGCTGATCGACGCGATCAACAAGCACAACGAACGCAACCCCGGCAAGGAAGTGATCTACCTCAACGAAGCGGCCGTCGATCCCGACCTGACCAACAGCAAGTGCAGCTTCTGGCACTTCCGTTTCGATGCCGACACTTCGATGAAGATCGAAGCGATGACGGCGTTCATGAAGGCGCAGGCCGACATCAAGAAGGTCTACCTGCTGAACCAGAACTACTCGCACGGCCAGCAGGTCGCCAAGTTCGCCAAGGAAAACCTGGCCCGCAAGCGCCCCGACATCCAGATCGTCGGCGAAGACCTGCACCCGCTCGCGCAGGTGCGTGATTTCGCACCCTACATCGCGAAGATCAAGGCCTCGGGCGCCGACACCGTGATCACCGGCAACTGGGGTTCCGACCTTGCGCTGCTCGTGAAGGCCGCGACCGAAGGCGGCTACAACGGCAAGTTCTTCACCTACTACACCGGCGTCACCGGCACGCCGGCCGCGCTCGGCTCCAACGGCGCGGGCAAGGTCTACCAGGTGGCATACAGCCACTACAACATGGGTGGCCAGGCGGCGGCATGGGCCAAGGAATTCCAGACCAAGTTCAACGACGACTTCTACACGGGCTCAATCATCCGCATCTACGAGGTGCTCGGGCAGGCCATGGCCAACGCCAAGTCGACCGACCCGGTCAAGGTGGCGTTCGCGATGGAAGGCCTGAAGCTCAAGAGCGCCTTCGGCGGCGAAGTCGAAATGCGCAAGAGCGACCACCAGCTGCAGCAGGCGCTGTACCTGTCGGTATGGCAGAAGGCCGACGCGAAAAATGCGTACTCGCCCGAGAAGACCGACATGACGCTGGCACCGGTGGCCGAGTACGCGCCCTACGTGTCGAGCACGCCCACCAGCTGCCAGATGACACGCCCCGCCGGCGGCTGATTGCGCTAACCTCGGCGGCCCGACGGGGTGACCTGTCGGGCCGTTCGCGTCAGCGCGTGACCCTCGTAGCGACGCCCCCCAACTCTGCACAGGAACGCTTCGCCCCACGATGGAGTTCTTCACGATATCGATGCTCAACGGCCTGAGCTACGGGCTGTTGCTGTTCATGCTGAGCTCGGGCCTGACGCTGATCTTCAGCATGATGGGCGTGCTCAATTTCGCCCACGCCAGCTTCTACATGGTCGGCGCCTACGTGGCGTATTCGATCGCCAGCGTGACCGGCTTCTGGGCCGGCCTGATCGTGGCGCCGCTGGTGGTGGCCGCGCTCGGTGCCGCCTTCGAGCGCTATTGCCTGCGCCGGGTGCACAAGTTCGGGCACGTGCCCGAGTTGCTGATCACCTTCGGCCTGTCTTACGTGATGCTCGAACTGGTGCAGCTGATCTGGGGCCGCACCGCGGTCGAGTTCCAGCCGCCCGAGGTGTTGCGCGGGCCGGCGTTCACGCTCGTGAACTCGTCGGTCGACGGCATGCGTTTCCTGTGGGGCGCTGCGCCGGCTGCGATGTGCCAGGCGGCCGACGCCACGGTGCGCATCGTCTGCTCGCCGTTCCCCGCGACGCGCGGTTTCATGATGCTGATCGCGCTCGTGATGCTGGTGGCCCTGTGGCTGATGCTCACCCGCACACGAGTCGGGCTGGTGATCCAGAGCGCGCTCACGCACCCCGAGATGGTCGAGGCACTCGGCCACAACGTGCCGCGTGTGTTCATGCTGGTGTTCGGGGCCGGTGCTGGCCTGGCGGGTCTGGCCGGTGTGATCGGTGGCAGCACCTTCGTGACCGAGCCGTCGATGGCGGCCACGGTCGGCTCGGTGATCTTCGTCGTGGTCGTCGTCGGTGGCATGGGCTCGCTGGCGGGGGCCTTCGTCGCGTCGCTCCTGATCGGCGTGCTGCAGACCTTCGCGGTCGCAATCGACTATTCGGTCGTGAACCTGCTGGGTGCCGTCGGCTTCACGCCCGGTGCCGACGCGGCGAACAACTCGCTGCTCAAGCTGACGCTGTCGCAGGTGGCGCCGATCCTTCCCTACCTGTTCCTCGTGTTGATCCTGATCTTCAGGCCCAAGGGCTTGATGGGCACACGGGAAGGCTGATTCATGAGCACCACTTCCAAGAACCCCTACGGCGCATTGCGCTCGCGCGACATGATCGTGTGGGCCTTGTTTGCGCTGGTACTCGCCGTGGCACCGCTGGTCTTCCCGGGCGGCCTGGGCATCACGATGCTCTCGCAGATCGGCATCGCGATCGTCGCCTGCCTGTCGTACAACATGCTGCTGGGGCAGGGCGGCATGCTCAGCTTCGGGCACGCGGTGTACACGGGCCTCGCGTCCTTCGTTGCGATCCACGCCTTGAAGGCGATCGGCGGTGGCAGCCTGCCCTTGCCGGTCAGCCTGATCCCGCTCGTCGGCGGGTTTGCCGGCCTCGGTTTTGCCATCCTGCTCGGCTTCGTGACGACCAAGAAGTCGGGCACGACCTTCGCGATGATCACGCTCGGCCTGGGCGAACTGGTGTGGGCGATGTCGTTGATGATCCCCGAGTTCTTCGGTGGCGAAGCCGGCGTTTCGGCCAACCGTGTCGTCGGCAAGCCGGTGATGGGCATCAGCTTCGGTGCGCAGATCCAAGTGTACTACCTGCTCGCGGTCTACACGATCATCTGCACCGCCGCCATGTATGCCTTCACGCGCACGCCGCTGGGCCGCATGCTCAACGCGGTGCGTGACAACCCCGAACGGGTCGAGTTCATCGGTTACAGCACCCAGCGTGTGCGCTACATCGCGTTCATCATCTCCGGCTTCTTCGCTGGCATTGCAGGAGGCATGTACGCGCTGAATTTCGAGATTGCGACCGCCGAAGTGGTCGGCGCGGGTCGCTCGGGGGCTTACCTGCTGTTCACCTTCCTCGGCGGCGCCACCTTCTTCTTCGGGCCGATCATCGGCGCGGTGCTGATGGTCGTGGCATCGGTGCTGCTGTCGGAATTCACGAAGGCTTGGCTGCTCTACCTCGGCCTGGTGTTCCTGTTCATGGTGATGTACGCGCCCGGCGGCATCGCCAGCCTGGTGATGATGAACCTGCGGGTCGCGCTGTTCGGCAAACTCCGGCGCCTGCTGGGTCTGTATGCCGGGCTTTTCGTCACCGGCCTCGTGGCGCTGGTCGGTGTGGCCGCGATGATCGAGATGATCTACCACCTGCAACTCAACACCGCGCTCGGTTCGGCGCTGCCGTTCATGGGCGTGGAGCTCGACGCCAAGGGCGTGAGCAGCTGGCTCGGCGCGCTCGCGATCGCCGCCGTGGGCCTCGTGTCGCTGGAATTCTTCCGCCGCCGCTTCACGCTGCGCTGGGGCGAGATCCAGGGTGAGATCGAAGCGGCGATCCGCGCCAGGGAGGCCGCATGACTTCCCAATACGCCATCGAACTCAAGGACCTGCGCAAGTCCTTCGGCAAGACCGAAATCATCCGCGGCACCAACCTCGCGGTCGCGCCCGGCGAGCGCGTGGCGATCATCGGACCGAACGGCGCCGGCAAGTCGACGTTGTTCAACCTGATCAGCGGCCGCTTCGGTGCCACCAGCGGCGAGATCCTGCTCGACGGCAAACGCATCGACGGCCTCAAGCCCTTCGAGATCAACCGCCTGGGCCTGTCGCGCAGTTTCCAGATCACCAACATCTTCGGCCGCCTGTCGGTGTTCGAGAACCTGCGCTGCGGGGTGCTCTGGTCGATGGGCTACAAGTACGCGTTCTGGAAGTTCCTGGCCGGCCTGCGCGACGCCAACGAGCGGGCCGAACAGCTGATGGAAATGATCAAGCTCGGCCGCAAGCGCGACACGCTCGCGATGAACCTCACCTACGCCGAACAGCGTGCGCTCGAGATCGGCGTGACGATCGCCGGCGGCGCCGACGTGGTGCTGCTCGACGAGCCCACCGCCGGCATGAGCAAGAGCGAAACGGCACGCTTCATCGACCTGATCCGCGAGGTCACGGTCGGCAAGACGCTGCTCACGGTCGAGCACGACATGGGCGTGGTCTTCGGCCTGGCCGACAAGATAGCGGTGCTGGTCTACGGCGAAGTCATCGCCTTCGACGTGCCCGATGCGGTGCGCGCCAACGCGCGGGTGCAAGAGGCGTATCTCGGCTCGGTGCTCGCCGATGCCCAAGCGGCGGAGGCCGGGCACTGAGCCCGGGTGAACTGACATGCTTCAACTGCAAGGGCTGCACGCCTACTACGGCAAGAGCCACATCCTGCATGGCGTCGACATGAAGGTCGGCGAAGGCGAGATCGTGGCGCTGCTCGGGCGCAACGGCTCGGGCCGTTCGACGACGGTGAAGACGATCATGGGCCTGGTCACCGGCGAAGGCTCGGTGAAGTTTCGCGGCCAGGAAATCCTCGGCCACCACGCGTTCGACATCGCCCACCGCGGCATCGGCTACGTGCCCGAGAACCGCGACATCTTCCCCAAGCTCACGGTGCACCAGAACCTGCAGCTCGGCGAAAAGCGCGGCAAGAAAACGCCGCGCTGGTCGTTCGACGACATGTACCGCATGTTCCCGCGCCTGAAGGAGCGCGAGCACACGGAAGCCGGCGTGCTGTCGGGCGGCGAGCAGCAGATGCTCACGTTGTGCCGCACGCTGATGGGCGACCCCGACCTGATCATGATCGACGAACCCACCGAGGGCCTGGCGCCGAAGATCGTCGAACTCGTCGCCGAGTATCTGAAAACACTGAAGGAGCGGGGCGTTTCGGTGCTGCTGGTCGAGCAGAAGCTGACCATCGCCTTGCAGATTTCCGAGCGCTGCTACGTGATGGGCCACGGCAGCATTGTTTTCGAAGGCACGCCGGCGGCGCTGCGCGCAGACGCCTATATTCGCAAGGAGTGGCTCGAAGTCTGAACCTTCGCACTGTCGACAAGAGGGGCGTTGTCGCAGTTGGGACAGCGCCCTTTTTTCATCGCGGCCTAGAATCGAACGATCGTTCTTTTTGTGATTCTGCAGACCTTTTCCGGAGAAAACGCATGAGCGCCACCTTTGAGATTCGCGGCAACGTCGCAGTCATCACGATGAACAACCCGCCGGTCAACGGCCTGGGTCACGAAACGCGGCTCGGCATCACGACCGGCCTGGAACGGGCACTGGCCGACGCGGCCATCAAGGCGATCGTGATCACCGGCGCCGGCAAGGCGTTTTCCGGCGGTGCCGACATTCGCGAATTCGGCTCGCCCAAGGCCCTGGCCGAACCCAACCTGCTGAGCGTGATCCTCGCGCTCGAAGCGAGCACCAAGCCGATCGTCGCCGCGGTGCACAGTGTGGCGATGGGCGGGGGCCTCGAACTCGCGCTCGGCTGCCACTACCGCGTGGCGTCGCCGGGCACGCAGGTGGCGCTGCCCGAAGTGAAGATCGGCCTGATCCCCGGCGCCGGTGGCACGCAGCGCCTGCCGCGCGTGATCGGGGTCGAGAACGCGATGAACATGATCGTCAGCGGCGAGCCGGTGAAGAGCGAAATGCTTGCGATGGCGCCGGGGCAAAAGCTGTTCCAGAAGATCATCGAAGGCGACCTGATGGCCGGCGCGCTGGCTTATGCCGCCGAAGTGGCCGAAGTCCACGCGAAGGGCGACATCCCGCTGCCGCTGGTGCGCGACCTGAAGGTGTCGCACCCGAATGCCGATGCTTACGTGCAGTTCGTGCGGAACATGGTCGGCGGCATGTCGAAGAACTTCCCCGCGCCGCTGAAGTGCGTGGACGCGGTCGCCAGTTCGCTGAAGCTGAAGTTCGACGAGGGCATGAAGCTCGAACGCGAGATCTTCCTCGCCCTGATGGTCACGCCCGAATGCAAGGCGCTGCGCCACGCTTTCGTGGCCGAGCGCGCCACGACCAAGATCCCCGACGTGCCGGCCGACACACCCATTCGTGAGGTGAAGAAGCTTGCGGTGATCGGCGCCGGCACCATGGGCGGCGGCATCGCGATGAACTTCCTGAACGCCGGCCTGCCGGTCGTGATGCTCGATATGAAGCAGGAAGCGCTCGACAAGGGCGTGGGCATCATCCGCAAGAACTACGAAGCGCAGGTCAAGAAGGGCAAGTTGAAGCAAGACAAGCTCGATGCGCGCCTGGCACTGCTCACCACCACGCTGAACTACGCCGACCTGAAAGACGCCGACATGGTGATCGAGGCGGTGTTCGAAGACATGGCCGTGAAAGAGAAGGTCTTCAAGACGCTCGACGAAGTGATGAAGCCCGGTGCCATCCTGGCCAGCAACACCAGCACGCTCGACGTCGACAAGATCGCTGCGTTCACGAAGCGCCCGCAAGACGTGATCGGCACGCACTTCTTCAGCCCCGCCAACGTGATGAAGCTGCTCGAAGTGGTGCGCGGCAAGGCCACCGCGAAAGACGTGCTCGCGACCGTGATGGCCCTGGGCAAGAAGATCAAGAAGACCTGCGTGGTCTCGGGTGTGTGCGACGGTTTCATCGGCAACCGCATGATCGAGCAGTACTCGCGCCAGGCCGGTTTCCTGCTCGAAGAAGGTTGCACGCCGGCGCAGGTCGACAAGGCGATGGAAAAGTTCGGCATGGCGATGGGCCCGTTCCGCATGGGCGACCTGGCCGGCAACGACGTGGGCTGGTTCATCCGCAAGCGCCGCTACCTCGAAAAGCCCAACATGCGCTACAGCAAAACCGCCGACCTGCTGTGCGAACTGGGCCGCTTCGGCCAGAAGACCGGCGCCGGCTGGTACGACTACGTGCCGGGCAAGCGCGACGCGATCCCGAGCAAGCTGGTCACCGACATGATCGAGAAGCACCGCGCCGATCTGGGCGTCACGCCACGCAAGATCAGCGACGACGAGATCGTGCACCGGCTGGTCTACGCGCTGGTCAACGAGGGTGCCAAGATCGTCGAAGAAGGCATCGCGATGCGCGCGTCCGACATCGACATGGTCTACCTCACTGGTTACGGTTTCCCGCTGCACCGCGGCGGGCCGATGAACTACGCCGACACGGTCGGGCTTTTCAACGTGGTGGGCACGATGAAACGCTTTGCCGCGAACCCGCTCGACGATGCCGGGTTCTGGACGCCGGCGCCGCTGCTGGCGAAGCTGGCGGCTGAAGGCCGCTCGTTCAGTTGACGCTCAGCCCGAGCCGAGCCTGACCCATGCGCAAGCTGTTCGCGCTGCTGGGCATCGTCGTCTTCGCGCTGGCCCTGGCGGTCGGCGCGAAGACCTTGCTGACGACTTCGCGCCAGATGGTCGTGACGCCGGCCGCACCGGTGGCCGTCGATGCCGCGGCCGCCGCCGAGCGGCTCGGGGCGGCGGTGCGTTTGAAGACCATTGCGATGCCGAACGACGTGGACGCGAACGCGGCCGAGTTCACCGGCTTGCACGCGCTCTTGCAGAGCTCCTATCCGCAAGCGCACGCGGTGCTGCAGCGTGAAGTGATCGGCAAGTACGGGCTGCTCTACACCTGGCCCGGCACCGACGCGAAGGCCGCGCCGATGGCGCTGATGGCGCACCAGGACGTCGTGCCCGTCGCGCCCGGCACCGAGGGCGACTGGTCGGAACCGCCGTTCTCGGGCAGCTTGAAAGACGGCTTCGTCTGGGGTCGTGGGGCGTGGGACGACAAGGGCAACCTGATGGCCATCATGGAAGCGGCCGAGCTGCTCGCCGCCTCGGGCTTCAAGCCGCGCCAGACCGTCTACCTGATCTTCGGGCAGGACGAAGAGA
>Ga0307516_10007067_pt1 | contig 12986 bp, 11 predicted proteins | sample 19_EM_MG_FD_203310 | JGI IMG/M metagenome (GOLD analysis project Ga0307516, IMG submission 203310) | Populus trichocarpa ectomycorrhiza microbial communities from riparian zone in the Pacific Northwest, United States - 19_EM | ecosystem: Host-associated > Plants > Roots > Unclassified | place... | reverse complement strand
GCGTCGCCAGCCGGGCACGAAATTCGGCCCAGATTCGATCGTCGGACCACTCATCGACCTTTTCGGTCGGTGAGCACTGAAAATACATTCGCTGAACCTCTGGCGAGCGGGTGCTGACGAGAACGAACCCTCTTTTGCTCATCGAGTAGATCAGTTCGTCCGACGACGGCGGAGCCTCGCACAGGATGCCGAACCAGCCGAAGGGGTACAGGCGCTCATACACGTTGAGCGCGTCTTTCGGGATCGAGGGGCGGCTGATGCCCTGAGTGCCGTCGCAGCCGGCGACGAAGTCGCAGTCGATCTCGTGAAGCGAGCCGTCGGCACTGCGATAGCGGACCTTGGGTGTCCTGGAGTCGATGTCGTGGACGCTGAAATCGGAGGCTTCGAACCGGATGTCGCCTCCTGTTTCCAGCCGCACCTTGACCAGGTCTTTGATCACGTCATGTTGCGCGTAGATGTTCACCGCCTTGCCGCCGGTCAACGCGGCGAGATCGATGCGCGCATCGCGCCCGTCGTACCGGAGAACGATGCCTTCGTGGCGCAGGCCCTCGGACATCATTCGCGAGCCAGCACCAATTTCGTTCAGGAGGTCCACGGTGCCTTGCTCAAGGACCCCCGCCTTAATGATCTCTTCGATGCTGGAGCGGCTCTGTTTCTCCACGATCACCGACTCGATGCCGTTGAGGTGCAGGATGTGAGACAACAGCAAGCCGGCAGGGCCGGCCCCAATGATGGCAACTTGTGTGCGCATGCAAGGTCTCCTTCGATCAGTGATCTACGCAGTTGATCTTCGATTCGCCAATGGCAATCACTTCGACGTCGGCATCACAAACTCCGCGCCCTTGCCAATGCTTGAAGGCCAGCGCTGCATGATCGACTTCTGCTTGGTATAGAAGCGAACTCCTTCCTCGCCGTACGCGTGCATGTCGCCGAACAGACTGCGCTTCCACCCGCCAAAGCCGTGCCACGCCATCGGCACAGGTATCGGCACGTTGATGCCGACCATCCCGACCTGAATGCGGCGCGAGAATTCGCGCGCGGTGTTTCCGTCGCTGGTGAAGCAGGCGACCCCATTGCCGAACTCGTGCGCATTGACCAGATCGACCGCTTCCTTCAAGTCCCGTACGCGGATGCAACCGAGCACCGGACCGAAGATTTCCTCCTTGTAGATGCGCATCTCCGGTGTCACGTTGTCGAACAAGGTGCCGCCGGTGAAAAAACCGCCTTCGTGTCCCGCCACACGGTGGCCGCGGCCATCGACGACGAGCTTGGCGCCTTCCTTCACGCCGATATCGATGTAACCTTCGATTCGTTCGAGCGCCTGCTTCGTGACGATCGGCCCCATCTCCGCGTCGAGTTCCATCCCGTTCTTGATCTTGAGTGTCTTCGCCCGTTCGGCAAGTTTGGGGATGATCTTGTCGGCGACGTCACCCACCAGCACGGCCACACTGATCGCCATGCAGCGCTCACCGGCGGAGCCGTATGCGGCGCCGACGAGTGCGTCAACGGATTGATCAATGTCGGCGTCCGGCATGACGACCATGTGATTCTTTGCCCCGCCCAAGGCTTGCACACGCTTTCCATGGCGCGCGCCAGTCTCGTAGATGTACTGCGCGATAGGAGTCGAGCCGACGAACGAGAGTGCCTTCACGTCAGGGTGCGTCAGCAGGGCGTCGACCACGACCTTGTCGCCCTGTACGACATTGAAGACGCCGTGCGGCAGCCCAGCGCATGTGAACAATTCGGCCATCAAGATGGACGGTGATGGATCGCGTTCGCTCGGCTTGAGGATGAACGTGTTGCCGCAGGCGATGGCGACGGGGAACATCCACATCGGGACCATGACAGGAAAATTGAAAGGCGTAACGCCTGCGACCACGCCCAGCGGCTGTCGCAGGGTCCAGTTGTCCATGCCCGTGCTCACTTGGTCCGTGAAGTCACCCTTCAACAGCTGAGGCACGCCACAGGCGAACTCGACGATGTCGATGCCTCTCGCCACTTCACCCTGTGCGTCCGTGAACACCTTGCCGTGCTCGGCGGTGATCATGGCGGCAAACTCATCGCGATGCTCGTTCAGCAGCGCGAGAAATGCGTTCATGATTCGCGCCCGACGAATCGGCGGTGTGTCCGCCCAAGCAGGCCATGCGGCCTTGGCCGAGGCGACTGCGGCAGCAACGTCACCAACGCTGCCCAGCGAGACCGCACGCGCAACGGCGCCGGTGGCAGGGTTGTAGACCGGCTGCGTTCGGTCACCAGAGCTTGCTGCCGTGCGGCCACTGATGTAGTGGCCGACTTCCGTCGTCGAGGTGAATGCTTGGGCTGCGCTCATTGGTCTGACTCCACTGGGTTGCCGATGCGAAAAAAGGGGCCTCAGATCCAATCTAGATCAGCGGCAGGTCTGTGGACGGCGTCCATATGGCATGCACCTGATAGGCATTTCTGAAGGGCAATATGACGCGGGCACATTCACTCATGGTCCTGGCGTCGACGATGACGAGTTCGCTGCGCATCTCGACCAGGTTGTGTGCAGTGCCCAGGATCCACCCGTCACCTTCGGGCGCATCGGCGCTGCGTGGCACGAAGACCGGTTCCTGCAAGACACTCGCGGGCCCGGCGAAGTAGGGCTGCATCGTCCGCTCGATCACATCGAAACGGCCGTAGCAATTCACCGGGCGCAGCCGGGGATCGTCGGGCAGCGTCGCATGAAACGGGCGCTCGGGATCGGCGTACTGCACCCAGACAAATCGATTCTGCCTAGTGAAGAAACGCTCGTCGACGCGCGTGAAGCTGGTGACGTCACGGTCGAACAGTTCCTCTTCGCACACCGTCTTGCTGTCGGCGCGCAGATCGATGCTGACCCGGCGCAAAGTGAAGCCGTTCATCGTGAACTCGGCGCCATCGATGTCCCTGAACCAGGGCCAGGTGTTGCCGCTGGCGATCGGGGCATCCATCACCAGTATGTTGCCCTCTTCCCAGGCGTTGGCGGTATGGACGATCGACCGTTCCGGCCCTTCGAAGATGCGCACGCTCTCGGCTTGTCCGCCACGCGGAATGACGGCGTAGTAGGAAGGCCGCTTTGCATCCCAAGCCCACCGCGCCCCACCTGCAGCGAGGCGCTCCGCGCTTGTGCAGGTGCCGCCTCCGGGAATGATGATGTAGTTTTTCGTCAGCGCCATGTCGTGAAGCATCGACGAATAAGGCACCTTGAAATCGAGGCGCCAGGTGATGCGTCCGGCGGCATCGAAGCTGGCGACATGGACGTCATTGCTGGCGAGCCCGGTTGACTCATAACCAAAGGCAATCGTCTCTTGCGTGAATGGATCGAGCTTGGGATGGGCGGTGAAGGTCTGGCTGGCCCAGGTTCCGCCGAAATCTGTGGGGCCGACGGTCTCGAGCGTGTTGGGGTCGAGCTCGTACGGCAAGCCCTCTTCCTTGGTGGCGTAGAGCTTGCCGCCAAGCACCACCGGCGTGGTGTTCGCCGCGGTGCGCAGATGCGGGCGCTCAAGATCGCGGACTTCGGGATCGTCGCTGTACGGGTTACGGTAGTAGCCATAGAGCTGCTTGCGCGCTGCGACTTGACGGCGATAGCGGTCGGTCTTCACATAGCGGCCTCGATAGTCGACGCTGCCGCCGCGGAAACGAAACATGCTGATGTAGCCGTCGGCCGACAGGCTCGACTCATCCGCGAACTTGGGCGCGTAAAGCCAGTCGCCGTGCATGCGATAAAAGGCGCCGTCGAGTTCTGGCGGGATGGTTCCCGTCACGACGCAATCGGTCACGTCGGCTTCGAAGCGCACCGGCGCGAAGAACCCCGAAAGCGAATGGGTCAGAGAAAAGTCGGACATGGGGAAACCCTCTTGCGAATGGTCGCGGGTGTCCAGTGAGGCGTCGTCAGCGCCTCACCGAGTCATAAGTTGCGCTTGAGACCGACCCAGCCCGCGCGGGCCTGGGTCGGCTCGTGACCGTCAGATCGGGAAGTGCCCGGGCTGCGTCTCGACGGTGATCCACCGTGTCTCGGTGAAGCTGTCGATCCCCTGCCGCCCGCCAAAGCGGCCATAGCCCGAAGCGCCGACCCCGCCGAACGGCATTTGTGCTTCGTCATGCACGGTCGGCCCATTGACGTGGCAGATGCCCGAACGGATCTGGCGTGCCACCCGCAGCCCGCGGACGGTGTCGCGAGTGAACACCGCGGCAGACAGGCCATAGGCGCTGTCGTTGGCGATGCGGATCGCGTCGGCCTCGTCGCGTGCGCGAATCATGGCCACCACCGGGCCGAAGCTCTCGTCGCGGTAGATGTTCATGGCATCGGTCACCCCGTCGACCACGGTGGCTGGCATCAGCACGCTCTCGGCGATACCGCCGGCGCGCAGGGTCGCGCCCTTGCTGAGCGCATCCTCGATCAGGCTGTTGACGTGGGTGACGGTCTTGCGGTCGACCACCGCGCCGAGCGGCGTGGCGCCTTTGCGCGGGTCGCCGGCGGGCATGCTCGCGGCCTTGGCGGCGAACTTCGTGGCGAAGTCCTCGGCGACCGTATCGACCACGATGATCCGCTCGGTCGACATGCAGATCTGGCCTTGATTCATGAACGCACCGAACGCCGCGGCCTTGACCGCTTCGTCGAGATCGGCGTCGTCGAGCACGATCAACGGGGCCTTGCCGCCGAGTTCGAGCAGACACGGCTTCAAGTGGCGGGCTGCGCGCTGGGCGATGATCCGGCCGACGCCCGTCGACCCTGTGAAGTTGATGCGGGTGACCTCCGGCGCATCGATCAAGGCCCCGACCACGTCGGCCGCATCCGCGGGCGCATTGGTGACGACCTGAACCACGCCATCGGGAAAGCCAGCTTCGGCAAACGCTTCGACGATCAGTTCATGGGTGCGCGGACAGGTTTCGCTGGCTTTCAGGATCACCGCGTTGCCGCAGGCCAGCGGCACCGCGATCGCGCGCACGCCGAGAATGATCGGCGCGTTCCACGGGGCGATGCCGAGGATCACCCCGACCGGCTCCTTGAGCGCCATCGCGAGACATCCGGGTTTGTCGCTGGGGATCACTTCGCCGGCGATCTGGGTCGTGATCGCCGCTGCCTCGCGAACGATTCCGGCGGCAAGGCCGAGATTGAACATCGCCCAGCCCGCGGTCGCGCCGATCTCGCTCATCATTGCGGCAACGAAGGCATCCTTGCGCGACTCCAAGGCCACGGCCGCCTTCAGCAGCACAGCCCGTCGCGCGTTGGGACCCATGGCCGCCCAGGCCGGGAACGCGGCCGCGGCTTTTGCTGCAATGGCCGGAACGTCAGCGGCTTTCATGGCGATGGCGGACGAGGCGATTTCGCCGGTCAGTGGGTTGAGTCGGGTGAAGGTGGACATGGTGTTCCTCATGAAGTGTCAGGCGGTGATGACGCGCGTTTCGAGTTCGGTGCTGGTGTGCTCGCGCACGAAGTCTTCGTTGAGCTCGGAGCCCAGGCCCGGGCCTTCCGGCGCGTACATCCGGCCCTTGGCGTACCGCGGACCGCTGAGCGCCACTTCACCGGTCATGCCCTCGCCCGGCAATTCGTACGCGTCGTGAATCGACAGCGGCCCGCAGTTCTCCTGGATGAACTGCGACGCCCATTGGTTCGCGACCAGCAGGTGCGCGGTGGGCGCTGCTTCGAGAGAGGAGCCCGGCATGCAGCCGCACATCACCGGCAGCCCCGAAAGCCGCGCCAGGGTCAGCCAGCGTTGTGCCTTGAGCAGACCGCCGGCCTTCTGCACCTTGATGAACAGGCCATCGGCTGCGCGGCGATCGATGATTTCCTTGATGTTCTGCAGCTCACGCGCCGATTCGTCAGCCCAGATCGGCGTGCCGACCTTCTGACGCAGCCGCGCCATGCCCTCGATGTCCCAATACGGCAGCGGCTGCTCGATCAGCTCGAGATTGACGTTGGCTGCCTCCCAGCGGCGCAGCGCCCTGAAGGCTTGGTCGTAGTGCCAGAAGCCGTTGATGTCGATCATCAGCCGCGCATCGTCGCCCACGCCCCGGCGCACCTCGATCATGGTGCGGATCGATTCCTCGTAGTCCATGCTCGGCTTGAACTTGATCACCTTGAAGCCGGCGGCCAATGCCTTCTGCGTCTCTTCGATCAACTGGCGGGCAGGGGCGGCCATCAAGACGTAGCCGCAGTCGACCGCCTCCACCGTCTTGCCGCCGAGCAACTGATAGACGGGCACACCCAGCGCCTTGCCCTTGATGTCGTGCAGCGCGGCATCGACCATCGACTTGGCGTGGTAGTTGTCGCGGACGATCCAGTCCATGCGGCCGACGATCTTTTCGATGTTGCGCGGGTCTTCGCCGATGAGGATGCGCGGCGCGATCTGTGACGCGATGACACCCGAAATCGAGTGATGGGTTTCGCCGTGATAGAAGGCCGAGGTGTCGCCCGAATCCGCGACGCCGACGATCCCGTCGTCGGTGTGGATCTTGAGGATGACCTGGTCAAGCCGGGTGATGTTGGTGGTGCCGATGATGATCGGCCGCTTGAGGGGTGTGTGGACGGGAATGAGTTCAACGCGGGTAATGCGCATGAGGTGCTCCTGGAGTGGCTGGGCGTCAACGGACGGCGAAGAAGTCGAAAGTCGAATGGTTGGGGTGCTTCTCGCCAATACCGACGAAGACAGTGCGGGTCAGCCAGTCGTGCGGCCCGGGTGCGGTCTCGAACGAGGGCGTGAGGCGGAAGTAGTTTTCGGCTGGGTCGATCGGCTCACCCCGTGCCAGGCGGGACTGAACCTCGGGCGCGGCGTGCGCGAAGCCGCGGTTGAATACCTGGATCAGGGTGCCGTCTTCGGCGCGAATGAGATAGCGCGCATCGAACGCGATGACGCCGTCACTTCGGATCAGCGGCCAATCTCCGCCGCTGCCTGCCACGACCTCGCCTTGAAGCAAGGGGCCCGTGACGATGCCGTGCAAGACCGAGACGAACCCGCGTTGCTCACCGCCGCGGATGGGCAGGCGGATGCGCGGACCCGACGGGAAGTCGAGGCGGACACGAAACGCGAATTCCAGTGCGGGTGTGGTCATTGGGGACTCTCTTGAATTTCGAGTGGCTTGACGCGCGGACGATGGACAGTGCAAAACGCGATTCGCATGACACCGATCGCTGGTTCCATCGCGCGTGCTGCGATCCGACTACTTGAAGATCACGCTGGACAGCGGGGGCATCTTGTCGGCGGGCACGAGGCCGTACTTCGCGGCAATCTCCGTGACCTTCTGCAAGGTCTCGGGGCTGATCGGCGTCGCCCCGAAATTGGGCATGACAACCTTGCTCAGCACCTCGGGGGGAACGCTGGTGGTCTTGGCCGCGATGGCCATAGCCAGCTCGCGGCTGCCGTTGAGCTCGGCGTTGGCCCGCATCATCACCGCGTTGAACTTGCGGACGGCGTCGCCATTGGCCTTGGCCCAGGCTTCTGCCGACACGAACGCGAAGGTATGGTTGCCGGCCATCGTCGTGGCCTCTACGTTGGTGATCAGGCGCATACCCTGTGTCAGTGCCATCGACACCGCCGGTTCGGCCAATGCCGCCGCGTCGGCGCGCCCTTGCTGCAACGCTGCCAGCAGTTGCGGCGGCGGCACCTCGAGGAATTGAACCTTGCTCGAGTCGACACCCGCGTTGTCCAGCGTGGCGCGCGTCAGCGCCCAGACGGTGCCGTTGATCTGATTCACCGCGATGGTTTTTCCGGCCAGATCCTTGATCGTCTTCGCACCGCTGGCCGCTGTGGCCACGAGGTTGCCGTAACCGCGGTCGGGCGTCGCAATGCCGACCGTGTTGGGCGCCGTGAACATCAGCGGGATGTTCTTGCTGCGTGCCACCAGTGTGACCACGGTGTCGACCGCGGCAAAGTGGAGTTGGCCACCCAGCAACTGCGGCACCGCCGCCGAGCCGGCGGACAAGATCACGATCTTGACGTCTAATCCGGCCTCGCGGAAGTAGCCCTTGTCGTTGGCATGGTGCACCGCCAGCCCCGACAGCGTGGGTGGTATGCCGATCGAAATCGGCACCTCGCCCGCAGCCCGGGCTGTCGGCGCAAAGCTCCAGGCCACGGCGAGCGCGCCGGCACCGAGCAACAGACTGCGCCGTTCGATCTGAGTGTGTTGGGTCATGGGTGTCTCCAATGGTTGGTTTGAGAAAAGGCGATCGCGGTGATTCGCGTCAAATCAGCGCGCCGCCGAGCGCGTGCCGGTATCGAGGCCTGCCGATGCGCCACTGAGGAAGATCGCTCTCATGACTTCACGGCGGCCGGGCGGCGAATCATCTGGTAGACCTGCGTACGCAGATCGGCAAATTCGCGCGTGGCCTTGGTGGTGATCTGACCGCGCTCGCTGCCGAGGTTCACGTCGATGATCGCGGCCACCTTGGCCGGTGAACCCGACAGCACGCAGACCTGGTCGGAGAGGTACACCGCCTCGTCGATGTCGTGCGTGACCAGCAGCACCGAGATGCCCAGGTGCTTGCGCACCGACAGCATCAAGTCCTCGAGGTCGGCACGCGTCTGTGCATCGACCGACGCGAAGGGTTCGTCCATCAATACGGCGGCAGGCCGGTAAGCCAGCGCGCGCGCAATCGCCACACGCTGCTGCATTCCACCCGAGAGCTGCCAGGGGTACTGGGAGACGGCGTTCGCCAGCCCCACTTCCTGAAGTGCTGCCATGCCTTGTTCGTCGCGCTGGCGGCGCGTCAGCGAGCCGGCACGCAACGGCAAGGTCACGTTGTCGAGCACCGTGAGCCAGGGCATCAGAGAGCGGCTGTAGTCCTGGAACACCAGCGCCAGGCCTTGCGGCGGCTCGGTGACGCGAGCACCGTTGAAGATGATCTGCCCACCTGTGGGCGTCTGCAGGCCGGACAGGCAACGCAGCAAGGTCGACTTGCCCGTGCCCGAGGGGCCGACGATGCAGACGAAGGCGCCGCGTCGCACCTCGAACTCAACCCCATCGAGGATGCGGCGAGCGTCCGCCGACGATCCGTACTGGTGCATGAGCCCTTCGACCCGGAACACGACGTCGGCCGCAGCTGCGCTGGTCGGGAGGATCGCTTGCAGAGTGTTCATCGGCCGTCTCGCTGGGTACGTGTGGTCATTCCGTGGTGCCAGGCCAGCACGCGGGCTTCAAGGAGGCGGAACAGCGTGTTCAAAACATAGCCCAGCAGGCCGAGCACGATGATGCCGCTCCACATTTCCGGAATCGCAAAGCTGCGTTCGGCGGATCGAACGAAGTAACCGATGCCGCCGTTGGCGCCGACCATCTCGCTGACGACGATCAAGATCACGGCGACCGACAGGCTGATGCGCGCACCGGAGAAGATCTGCGGGCTCGCTGCCGGCAGCACGATGTGCAGCAGCCGATGCTTCAACGGAATGCGGAAGCTCGCCGCGACGTCGCGCAGGGTGGGTTCGACGCTGCGCACGCCGTCGATGGTGTTGAGCAGGATCGGCCAGAACGCGCCGACGGCGATCAAGGTCACCTTCATCGTCGGGCCGACACCCAGCAGGATGATGAACACCGGCAGGATCGCCACGCCCGGTATCGCGCGCACGAACTCCAGGGTCGGCCACAGGACCCGACTGAGCCGTGGCGACAGGCCAAGCCAGGTGCCAAGCCCGACGCCGGCAGCCAGGGCCAGCGTGTAGCCGAGCACGAGGTTGACGACACTGGGCAACAGATCCGTTCGGGCATGCTCGAACAGCCACAGCTCCCTGAACAGGCGCAGGATCTCCTGAAGGGGCGGCGAATAGGTGGAGGGAAAGCGCGCACTCAACACCCACCACAGCGCGACCAGCACGATGGGCAGCCAGGCCTCGACGAATACGGCGCGAATGCGCCGACTCAGCCGCGTGGGGCGATGCGGACCGAAGGGTGCCACCATAGCAGTTGCCTTTGCAGGACGATGAAGCCGATGTTGATTGCCACGCCCAGCGTGGCGGCGGTGAGGATGTAGGCGTACATCTCGGGCAGGTTGCCGGCGAGTTCGGCGCTACCGAGTGCAGCGCCCAAGCCAGGCGCGCCGCCGATGTATTCGCCAGTCACGCTGAGCAGCAGGCTCACAGTGGCGGCGATGCGCAGGCCGGTGGCCACAAAAGGCGCCACCGAAGGCAGCAGCAGGAAGCGAATGCGATGGCTGCGTGACAGCCGGAAGCTTTGAGCTGCATCGCGCAGCACCGGGTCGATCTGCGAAGCCGCATAGATGGACTGGATCAGCATCGGCCACAAGGTGCCGACGACGATCAGCGTCACCTTCATCGTCAGCGTCGGACCGAGCAACAGCAGCACCACCGGCAGCAACGCCACGGGCGGCACGGTGCGCAAGAAGTCGATCGTGAATCGGGTACTGTCGGAGAGGAAGCGGCTCAAGCCGATTGCCACGCCCAGCGGCACCGCGACCAACACCGAAATCGCCATGCCGATGAACCAGCCACCCAGCGTGTGGCCGAGCACCTGCCAGTACGCCGACGTCAGCAGCAGTTCACCCCAGCGCGCCAGGGCCGGGCCCGGTGCGGATACGCCGCTCGAAGGCACCCACTGCCACGCGACGAGCAGGTGCCAAGCCAGCAGGCAAGCCAGCGCCACGCCGGCCTGTTCGATCAGGCCGCGCAGCCCCCCGGCGCGGCGTGGCTTTTGCGGCAGGGCGAGGCCGGCGCGAGCGAAGGGGGATGCGCGGGATGTCATGGACGTGAGTGGTCTGATTGACAGAATGCAGCTGCGCGCACTTCAGGACGGATGACTCACACGCGGACCGGCCTGGTAGAAGCCGATCCGGTGCCCGTCGGGATCGCAGACATCGAGCAGCTTGGCGCCGGCCAGGCCCTGCGCCAAATCGGCGTGGGCAATGCCGCGCTGATCCAACACCTGCTCGAGTTCTCGAACGGACGACTCGTCGGGCAACAGGAACGAAACATACTGGAAGCCACTGGCGCGCCCTGCCAACTCCGGCTCGTGCATCAGCGTGAGCAACGCACCACTGGCCACATGCTCGAGCGCCCAGGCGTAAATTGCGCCGTCGCGGCGAAACGGGAAGTCCGGCTCGAACCCGAGCAGTTCGCCGTACCACCGGACGGAGCGCTCCAGGTCTGCGACCGGCAGACGCACATGGTGAAAACCTTGGATGCTGAAGCTCACAGGACAACCTCGTCTTTGCGATTCGTGGTGGCTGGGCCGACTTCAGAAGCGATGCAGCATACCCACTCGCAGCGCCGACGCCGACGGGCCAGTGGATGCCGGCAGCGCAATCAGGACCGCACGATTGCCATCACTGACCTTCAGGTGGGTGTAGCTGACGTAGATGTCGGTCCGCTTGGACAGCAAGTAGTCATACGTCAGGTAGTACTTGTTCCAGACATTGTTCTCAAGGCCGGAATGCGCCGCGCTCGCTGCAATGAACGAAAGTGGCGTGACCTGGTATTTGCCATTGATTTCGGTCGTAGCGAGAGTCTGGGACCCCAATGGCATCCGCAGGTTCACTCGCGTGTAGAGCGCAGCCACCGCGAACTTGTCGCCTCGGTAACCGGCTCCAGCACCCATGATGTCGACACGTTCGGTGGTCACCGGCCCCGTGAGACCGACGCCATTGAGCGAGTTGATGCCAATTTGGTTGCGCGGGTCGATCACCAGCTTGTCGATGGAGGTATACATCAACGAAGCCTTCACGGGGCCTTCGTCGTACATGACGCCGGCACTCTGGGACCTGCCGGCAACGCCCTCACCGGCAGCCACCAGGGCACCCACACGCACCGGCCCGAGCTTGTTCGACGTGAACTTGATGCTGTTGTCATAACGCTGACCCGCCACGCGATCGTAGTCGCCGGGGTGGAAGCCATACGCACCCTCGGACAGCATGCCGCCGCTGTACCAGATGCCGAAGTCGACCATGTAGTCGGTCTGGCGACCGAGCGTCAACGTGCCCCAGGATGAGTTCCTCAGGCCCAACCAGGCCTCACGCCCAAAGAGTGGCGCCGGCACATCGCCGGTATCCGCCCGGATCGGCATCTCGAGGTTGAAGATCGCACTGAGGCCGTCACCCAGATCTTCGCTGCCTCTAAACCCCAGGCGGCTGCCGAAGGAGATCCCGGAGTCAAGCCGTTTCAGCTTCTGCCCCGGCCCACCCTTGAAGTACGTCGGGCCCAGGTCGATGAGCCCATACACCGTCACCGTGCTTTGCGCCATGGCGCTGCTCACGAGACCCGCCGCACCCATCACTCCAATCAAAACTCGTTTCAATGTCGTCTCCTGCCGGTTGCTTGTTAGTCATCCTTGCTATGTGTTTTACTTTAACAATTAAAGTACATGAAAGCAAGCAGCAAACAGCATCCATCAAGTGCTCGCAAACCCTGAGCGCGATTCCCCCCCGATAGCTTCGGCGCCGTCAGATGGCTGCTCGAGCAACGGACAGGTTGAGGTCGAGATCTCACCGGCCGCTTTGTCGCGCACCTCGCCGGCGCCCGGTCAAGTGGGCAAGCTGATCTCACCGCGCCGCCCACAGAATCCGCGTATCCACCTCCAAAGCCAGGTCGGCTCACTGGCAGCGGCAGAGCTATCGTCAACGCTCCTTTGAACAGTCGCGATTGGAATTCAGAATCATGTTCGCGACTGGCGGAACGCCCCGCCGACGCTGAGTAGTTGGGCAACTAAATTAGTTTTCTACTTTTCGGCTACCGCGTGGTGACCTACATTTCCTTCAACGGCGTCACCCACGACAAGGCGATCGGCGAAGCTCGTCGAGGTGTTCGACCGGATGTCAAAGACTTCCTTCACGCACGACGCCTACGTGCTCAATCGCCGTGAATCCTCAGATCACTGCAACCGACCCACGCCTGCAAGGGCGCGCGCTGGGGAAGAGGAGTGGCGACTCCACGTCCGATTAAATTGCACGTACCTGATGGAGGGCACGGGGGCACGCAGATCTACGTTTAGAGCTGCACGCTCTCCCCCGCCGCCGAGCGCAGCGAGACCCACTTTCGGACGGC
>Ga0307516_10007066_pt1 | contig 12986 bp, 5 predicted proteins | sample 19_EM_MG_FD_203310 | JGI IMG/M metagenome (GOLD analysis project Ga0307516, IMG submission 203310) | Populus trichocarpa ectomycorrhiza microbial communities from riparian zone in the Pacific Northwest, United States - 19_EM | ecosystem: Host-associated > Plants > Roots > Unclassified | place... | reverse complement strand
TGAAAGATGCATTAAATAAGTTTATTCAAAGTATTTAGACCAAAATGAATTTCAAGAAGGCTACAAATTTAACAAGTGATGATCACACCTTATTCAACTTGATATATGTACAAGAGGGGTCTAATCCATCTACTTCATAGACTTAATTAATTTTAGTATTATAAGTTATCCATAAAGGAAGCATTTGACAACTATAGGTTACGTGTTTCCATGTGTTTTATGGATTCCAAACTATAAGAAAATGTCTTATTATGCGTATAAACATAGAATACCAAGGAAGAATTATTTTCTTGTTTGTTTTAGATTTCAAGGGGTGGCAACAACACATATTCAACCAAAGGGTTTTCTCAAACAAGGATTTATTTAACAATTATTTCTTTTTATTCATAATATATGGCAACTTAGCATTATTTTTCAGAATTATTATTCTTATTATTTTTCATATTTTTAGCCTTATTTGAGGAACTTTGGGTTTTATTGTAATTTAGGTTGATGTTAACCTATTAGGTCAACTAGGTTTAGTTTTTCTAAAATATAAATACTATTGTAAGATATTATTTTAAAAAAATTAAATAATACATTATTGTCACACCATATTATGTGATTGTGAGATGATTTTTATATTTTGGTTTTTTATTGAACTGCTCTAACTTATTAAAGAATTAACTAAGTTTTATGGTATCTTCTATACTACTCATTTAAGTCACTTTATAGACAATGAATGGAGGTTTAGCTTTTATAATCTTGAATCCTCGTTATAGATTATTATTGTGTCAAACTCAATCACAAGCCTGAGTTTAGCTTTATTGAAAAGAGTTAGTTTAATAGTGAGTTTTGAGATCTTTATAACGATGGGGTTTGTATCAAAATGCAAAAGACAGTAAGAAGTGAAAGAAGAAGAGCATGAATCCTATTTAAGGTTTTAAATATAAGAGATTTAAGATTGGAGTGGATGCATCAATTAAGTTTGAAGAATGCTAACTATGGAGAAAAAATGTAATTTGTACCAAATTATAGCATATTAAAAGTAATTTTTCCATCAAGTTTGGATCAAGTTAAACTAGATTAGCCAAGTCTATTGAATTTTGATCAAGTCTAATCAGGCCAACTCTTTGAATGATTTAATTTTAAATCTGGTCGAGTTACTAGGTATGTTTTAAATATTATTTGGATTTTAAAATGTAAAAAAAAATGTGAAGGTAGCATTGTTCCTAACCAATTTTCGTAACAATGCAACCTTCAAGATTATTATTTTTTTTTAATTTTTAAGGTTGCGTTATTGTGAAAAATGTAAACTCAGAAAATTATACAAGTTGTGTTATTTAAAATAGCACAATTTGTATATTTAAAAAAAAAATTGGATCGCACTTTTAAAAACAATAAAATCATAAATCTATGCTATTTTTCTTAATATTTTTTAGGTTTTACTATGTTTTTTTATTAGGATAGGCATAAATTCCAAATCGCTTTATCTGTCCTACTTGTAATGAAAAGGAAAAGGCATAAATTCCAACTCTCTGTTGTCTCCAGCCCTTGGTATACACTTTGTGTCGTAATGGGTTCAAAGCATTTCCTCTGGTTTTGACAGGACAAGGTTGCTTTCTCTTCCACAACAAAGATTCCCGTGAGTTCTCGTCCAGTTTGGGGAAAAATGAGTTCCATAACTTCAGCAACTCCAATCACCAAGAGGTAAATGACTCCTTACACTTCATGTCCATTAATTTTTATGTTTAAGTAGTCTCACTTCTCTGATCATAATTATAGAAAGAAAATATACCTGGCTGTTTCACATTACAAATCGATTTTCTAAAACAAGGAGCATGATCAATTGCAGGCTTGAAGGGAAGGTGGCATTGATAACAGGTGGTGCAAGTGGTATAGGAGCTTGCACGGCAAGACTTTTTGTCCAACATGGAGCTAAAGTCCTGATTGCTGACATCCAAGATGATCTTGGGCACTCCTTCTGCCAAGAATTTGGGCCCCAAGAAACCATCTCTTATGTCCATTGCAATGTAACCTGTGATTCTGACGTTCAAAACGCAGTGGATACAGCTGTTTTCAAGTATGGAAAGCTCGACATCATGTTCAACAATGCTGGAATTCCAGGTGACAGAAAATCAGGTATTCTAACATGCGATAACGAAAACTTTAAGAGGGTCCTTGATGTCAATGTCTATGGTGGATTCTTGGGTGCCAAACACGCTGCCAGGGTAATGATCCCAGCAAAGAAAGGGTGTATCCTCTTCACTTCAAGTGTGGCTTCAGTATTGTATGGTGAATTGGCACATGCATACACCGCATCTAAGAATGCTATTGTAGGCTTGGCCAAGAACTTGAGTGTGGAGTTGGGGCAATATGGGATTAGAGTAAATAGCATTTCACCCTATGCAGTTGCAACCCCTTTGCTTACTGATAGTTTGAGTATGACAAATGAGGCTGCTGAGAAATTGGTCGCGTCAGCAGCAACCTTAAAAGATGTGGTATTGGAACCAGAAGATGTTTCACAGGCAGCCTTATATCTAGCTAGTGAAGAGTCCAAGTATGTTAGTGGGGTTAACTTGGTCATTGATGGAGGTTATAACCTTACCAACCCCTCATTTTCAATGGCATTGAAAGCCTACTTTTCTAAATTTTAATAGGCGAGGTTCTTAATGTCGACAACCTTAACATTGCTATGACTGCTTTTGATATTACTGCCAGTGAATTGAATATTCTGTTCTGGTTATAGATGTGGTTCCAATCGGTATCCTTAAAAAAAACGCTTCATACAAACGATTATGTGCAAGCTAACATGGCTGACTACATCAATTGAAAACAGTACTGTGATTGTCTGGTTTCCAATGGAGAATAGTGTGTCACCGCTGGTTCAAGTGAATGATAATGCTCAAAAGAAATTACAATTCGCTAGTTTGCTAACAGATTATGAGGCAAATTTCTTAACTACTTTGATCGGTTTAAAATTAGTTTTATGCTCCTTGTCAACCCTAAACCTAACATTCGATTTGATAATGGCTTATGCGATAATGAGGTGTTGAGCATTCTGGGATCAACATGTGCTTTCTCTAGCTCAATTGAAAGTTTTTCACAGCAGGCAATTGACTCCAATTCTCTGTCTGTCTCTGGTTGCTTCGAGTCCTTCACTTCATTTATTTATTTTGCAAATATTTGTGTTTTGATACCCAAAATGGGGGGATGGAATATGCGGATAGATGGATCAGTGAAGCATAGATTATGTTGATCACCATACTAAGAAGAATGAGCATGGATTTAAACTCAGAAAATATAGATGCACATAAATTACCACCTTGGAAATTAGAGTTTTAGATAGCGAGCCACTCAATGCAATCCACCAAAAAGATGCATAACTAAAAATAAGCTAACAAGCTTAACTTAATTTTTATCAATTCAACCAATCTCTCTGTTATGGAACATGTTTTTCTTGTTTATGAGCCCTTTGAATTCTTAACCATCCAGTAGCAATTTAACAAGCAGATTGCACTGGATCTTTGGAATTATCGGGGCAGCCCCTGCGTCAGTTGTGGCAAAGGTTGAAATAATTTTTTTTTCCCCGTTTCATTTCAGTAGAGTTCTGCATAATTCTCGATGCAGGGGCTGTCCTGATGATCCCAAAGATACAAATTCAATTTGCTTGGAAAATGCTAAAAGATTAAGGGATCAAAGGGTTCTTAAACAACAAAAACATGTCCCAAAACAGAGGAGTCTCCTAACTATTGACAAGTTCAAAAGCTTTTCAGTATTGATTCCCAGCAAACCACTAACAAGTCTATATATCAATTGAAAGATAAATGTATCTAGTTTCTAACGCTTCAAACGGTGCATGAATTGGAGTTTCCTTGAGGGAGTTGTGACAATTGTACTCCCTACTGTGCAGCTGTCAGGAATCCGAAATCCCTCCATAGCATTAATTTTAATTGCATCATTCTTCCTCCTTTGCCAACAAGCCTCACATCAAGCTTTTGACATTGTCATTTGCGGTCAGTTGCATGTGAAAGGGCCTCCATTGACAATGAAATAGCAGAGATTTCGCCTGCTACAATATCCACAACTTAGACTTGATAAAAAGGTGCAGATGGAGAAAGATTTTATGTTGAAAAATCTGCCACCTTAAAGATTTTATCACCTACTAGAAGCTAGCTAGTTTGAATTTCATGTTTAGACAAAGAAGAGTAGGGTTTTTTTCCTAGCCTGGAGGAATTGTTCCAAATATAGTTAAGAGTGTTTCATCATTGTAGAGAGAATAGAGAATTTGTTGAATGGATCAAAGTGAGCTTGTTAAAGTTTGTTTATAGTTTCTGTATCACTATGATGGATTTCGTAAAGTGGTGAGCTATCCTAAACTCTAATTTCTAAGGTAGTGAATTATCTGTATCCTTAGATTTTTTATTTATTCCTTGTTCTTCCTCTCTAGAACAGTGATTTTCTGTATCTCTAAAGGGTTGAATATCATTTATCCTTCGTATATCCATCCTGCACACTTCTATCCCCATTATCTATCATATCCATAATTTACATTGATATTCCAACCCCCAATCATCCCCCCTCATTTTCTTGTCTCAATTCTTAGTCATTAACAATATATTTGGAATCCTCTTAATTGAATTCAATCCATAAGTTTTAATAAAATCTTATGTTTGGAACCATTTCGAGTGTCAAAAATTGAATTCCAAATAAAATTCAATCTCTAAAAATGACACAAAGGTAAATCAGAGGTCAATCATTTATTTACTACACTAAAGAGGATAAATTAATGTTAAAACTACCTTCTCCAAAATATCAATCCACTCATCTCTTTTTTTTAGAAACTTTCGAAGAAAAGATGATGAGGGTAATACAAGAAACAAAATGAATTGAATTCTATGTCTTCTCAACTTGTGAATTCAACTTATTTATTAATTAAATTTAAATTGAACACTATAATTAAATTCAATTATAGTAGAGAATTTGTTCCAAATCAGTCCTAATAATATTGTCATTGTTTTCTACCATAACAAAATAATGTAGGACAACACGTCTTTAAATCACAAGTTCTCAGCATTTCATCTCATTGAAAAAAATTGAGTTTTACTTATCCAATCTGATGTGATCCACCAAGTTGGCAAGCCATATCAGTTTGTGGCACAAAATAACATAAGCCTATAAATCTACCATGTTATATGTTGCACAAAATAACAAAGTAAAACTCGAATTGAAATGTACAGTAAACGTTAAACCAGAATCCATGTTTGGGCATTTGAGTCCAGGATGGGTTATCTGATCATAGATGACTGATATGCAATGCATACCATAATGCTAGAAATCTCACCAGATTTACTCGCTTGAATTTGCAAGCCCCACCATGTTGAGCATGTGTCGGTCCTCCTTAAATCTCTCTAAAACTGTACCTTTGGCGGCATCAAGTTTTTCTTGTTGTGCTCCATTTTGAACAATTCCCCAGCATTCTATCACTTCTGGGAATATGCGATTGGTCTTGGAGAGGCAAGGACTTCCAAAAGTGGTGCAAGTGAAGGTCTGACCCACATCAAAGCTTGCTGAGAGGAACAAGCCGAAGTGATTAACACGTCCACCAAAACCAATGCCATTTGGGATGGACTCTGAGCTAAAATTCGCAGCACACTGTCAATCCATAGGTACAAGCAATGTCATTTTTTATAATATATACAATTTTTATCCAAAGTGGCAAACATAAAGGTAATGGTAACAAAAAATAAGTAATGTTTTAAGAAGAGATCAATGAATGCCAAAATAAGCTAACATGAGAATCCTCACATCTCAGAGCTAAAAATTACTTTGACTCCAGTCTGAAGGCCACAACTTCCAACTTCTGTAACGATCAAGTTAAGAGTCTAAACATGTAAGTTGATGATGCAGGAAAGCTTTGAAGGTTGTTCTAGATATAACTTTGGAGGCTGTTTAGGGCTGTATTAAAGTGGATTTCTGCTGGGAATTGTACAAACTATTAGAGTCACACTAAAAGGGTTTTTAGGATTCACACCTAGAGGATAGAAAAACCTAAGTGTAACACCCAAGGGAGATTGAGACATACAATCATAAAGACTACTTACTTATTTATAGATTTCTAGTTGTCAAAATCCAATAAGGACTTAGATTACTATATAAGAAATACTAACTCTATCTAGATTAGGAAAAAACATAATAAACTAATTACTCCTTAGAAAATAAAACCTAGACTTACACAAATTTCCAGATTTTCCATGAATTACAGAAGTACCCTTGTCTTCAAAAAGACAAAAGTTTTCCTTTCTTTGTTGTCCACATCATTCTCCCCTAGATGGAAAAAATTCGACTTTGAGTTTACATCAATTGTTATCAAAGCTCAAAGATCCTTAGTGGTTATTTTGTTTTGTTGTAGTATGCTACAGAACAACTATGGCTAGAAAAAAGCTCAATAATCCTTGGTGGTTATTTTGATTTGTTGTGTGCTGCAAAATCATCATAGCTAGAAAAGGTTACAGAACAAGACGTGCTTGTGTAGGGGGTGAGGAGATTCCTCTAGGGAAAAAGACATCTAGGAATTACTTTGTTGTTTTTGTCTACATTAATTGTTGTCATTCAAAATCCTGGTGGAACCCATGATGGAGCAGCCCACGCAAAGATGTTGTATTAGGGATCCATGATGATGTGGCCCACACAAAAGTATTAGGGATCTACGATGAGGTAGCTCATGCACAAACAGATCTTCATAATGGAAGACAATTCTAACTAAAAACTGGACTCGAGGACGAATTCCTTTCAACCCGATGACTGATACGGGTTTTTTTTTTAGGAAAATAGATAATTTTCTATTCTTTATTATAATGTTTTTCTAGTTTTCTTCCTATTTGAAGGGAATATTTTTCATAGTTTATTTTTTTCTATTCAGTATTATTAGAATTTTATTGTTTTTTTCCATATAAAATATTATAATATCCTTTTAACAAGTGGAGACATGAATGAATAAAATTAAATATTTTGAGAGTCTCTTTGTACTTATAATACTTTGGTCTTTAAGGGTTTTGACATGTAACAAACTCTTTTATCCCTTGTTCCTATCTGCATCCTAATTTTTGTCAACAAAAAGACATAAGTTTTGCTTCTTTTGTTGTGCGCATCAATTGATGATTTGGTTCTGAAGCATAAATTGAGCAAACATTTACACTTTTGAATTCCAAGAAAATTACCATTAGGATAAAAATAAGGAGAGTTATCAAACCTATTGATAGACAAATTTCTATTTTTATCTCTAGCTGAGAAAAATGATTGATTAAGGAATATAGCACACATAAATGAAGCTTGAAGTATGAAACATCTTTTGGTCACTAAAGATCTTTATAATCCATAAGATTCTAGTTGCATTTGTCCCTCTCCTATGGTTCCTAGCTCTTTTGTTTTTCCTAATTTATCTTAGTTGCTTCTTCTTGTGAATCCACATTTGAAACTGCCACCGCCAACTAATTTGGCAGTCACATGGCACATCAAACCGCTTCAATTTCACTTGAATCACCTTGAGGTGCAACAACCTAACAGTTGGCAACAGGTATAGACAAATGACAAAACCAAACAGCAAAATCAAGAAACTTGGTCTTTGTTTGCCCAATTTTCTTCTCTATTTACCACAGTATAACCACCAGTTTTTTGGGATGTTGATGCACTAAAACTTCTTTAGACCTTTTTGAGGGTAAATGGCCATTTTGCAACTGTACTCTTTTTCTTTTAATGGTTTTTTCCGCTGTATATTTTTTTTTATAGATTCTACCCTTTTAGGTATGCTTCTGTTAAAGAAATGCGTCATCCCGTCCAATTCTATTAGTTTACATGTTATGTGTCAAGTTTTGTTTGCTAAGCCATGATAAATTGACATGTGAAATTAAAAAAAAAAAGCCTTTAAAAAAAATATCAAACCCAAATTTTTTACCTCCACTCAAGAGAACCCAAATCAAAACAAATCTCTTTCTCCTTGATAAAATACCAAAAGCCAAACTAGAACTAAACCCAGGATCTGCAATGCCAGTCCCAATTGAGCTAGCTACCAGCCAAATCACCACCACTCACAAAACCACAACCATGAATCATAACCATTGTGATGAGAAAGAGGTGTGGATTACTAGGGACAAGGTTTTCTAATATTGGTACATAGTTAAACAGTTTTTACTTAAACTCTTGGGCTTGTTTGGGAAGTTCTTGATATGTTCCTAATTGTATCAAATAAAAAATAAAAATAAAAAAGAATGTTCTGTTTTTGATAGGGATGGTCTTGTCAGGTGGAGGAGAACTAGTGTTTGAGTTTGGATCTAATTGCAAAGGTGAGATGGTGTTGTTAATAGCAGAGCTTGTGTTGGCCATGTTGGCTTAACCTTGAATTTATTTTCTAGGTTTCGGACCTCTTGATTTTAAACTTTTCATTCAAACCTTGCAACTTCTTATTGGATAGAAGGGCACATTCCTTAACGGAATAATAAGTAAAAAACAGAATTCATAAAAACAATTGTACGAAGGCTAAAACCATAAAAAAAAAAAAAAAAAAAAAAAACAGGCGTACAATAGCAAAACGTGCCATTTACCCAACATTTCAGAAAAGAAAATTGATACTCTTAAGCCTTTTTGAATCCAACTGCCTTATGCCAAAGTAGAAGGGAAAACTACTGGCAGAATCAAAACAAATAGGCAACGACTGTGATCCTACATTCTTAAAATGATTATGCACCATTACCATTATTTCACAACAGATAAAATAAATGGAAACATACCCATTGTACATTATTGTTTGCTCCGGTGGGCTTGAAAATTGATGCCTTCGGGTAAAGCTGAAACAGAAATGACTTCAGATCTCCATAGAAATCGCCATGCCTCTCCCAAGGTTGAGAAGCATAGCCTCCATATATGTAGCCATCTTTATCCTTAATAATCAATATTGTCGGCCCTTCACCATTTCTGCAGTTCAAGTGAACAATTACCCATTCCACTCCTACTTACAAAATCAGTTCCAGCAACCGAGAAACTGAAATAAAATTAGAGTACCTATCTTTTACACTATTTTGTTTTCCAATTAAGAAAAAGGGGAATTGAAGAAGGAAAAAAAAAAAAGCTAAACATCAAAACACCATGGAAACTTAGCAAGACATAAAATATTGTTATCTACTAATGTATGCATCGATCACATTATGCATATCTATTTTGGCACAAACAGCTTCTAGCAATTCTAACTAAAGAAGTCAAAATGATAACAAGAAGATGGCATCTGGTTGGAGCACCCCCTTTCAAGGAAGAAGCGGAATTTAGTTCCTCTGGCTATTGTATGCTGTCTGCCAGCAAGAGATAGCTATGCCATTTACAATTCTTTCACAAACTAAACAAGACTCATTCTCCCTGAGCACATCCAACTGAACCTTGCTGCACACATACTCCATGAGACATTGGAACCTAAGATCCTTGCAGAGAGTTCCACAAATTCCATGGTCATAGATCATTATTTAGACTTGTTTATAATAAGAAGTTGACTTCTGAAATTAATAAAAAAATTAGGAACAGAAGGTGAACCCATGAGTACTTGTAAATCAGAATAGACCCAATTCAGGAGCAAAGAGTAGGTAGAAAATCTCAAACAATTTATCAAAGCAACAATTAGTAGCCTTGTTCCATAAATGTGAGAACACTGAGATCTAAAGTCTTCACATATTTATGTTCTATACCCAATGGATATACATACATTGATGTCACTTCATTAATCCAATCTCCAATATAATATTACCTTCATGATACAAAAGAACCTAATTAACACTATTGATTGTGATGATTGTATAGACATGTGAGGAGGTTCCCAATTAGTCAAGCCCAGGCAAAGAAAAAGTTTAACAAACAGCGTGAACCCATCACTTTTGAGCAGAATACAATTCAAAACAGTTTTGCAAAGGATTATCGAATGTTTACTCCAAGGAGTTTTAATTGTAATTAACGAATCTTGAGAAAGCCACCTTTAAATCCAACACCAAAACCATTTTTTTAAGCATGAAGAAATTCACAAAAACAGGAACATATTTTGCTCCAAGGAAATTGAATGACCCAAAAATCTGATGATTTACATATAAATTATTATTGAATGAGAGAAAGCTACTCACGAGGTGCTTCCCAAGAACGTATTGAAGCTCATGCCATTAATAGCACTATGGTACAAAAGTTTCCACTCCACCAGCTCATGGTGTGGAAGGGCTCCTCCTATATGCCAGGCATATTCCTCCCTCAATAATATCAAGTCAGGATTGATATTATCCCCGTGCACCAATTGAGGAACTTGAGAACCTAGCCTTCCTACATAGCAACTTCATGATCAAAACTAGAAGAACAATCACACTTTATCTCAGTTCACTAAATTGAATTATGATAGCCAAAAATATTTGATAAGGTCTGACAGCTGAATGGTGATGATGAAAGAAAATTACACCAGTCAATAATTGAATTTGAATACCATGAAATTAGAAAGAAAAAAAAATCATATGTTTTGTCTAATTATACAAATGATACAACTCATCCTTCCAAGCAATTCTGTCTAGCATCCAATTTGTGGAAATATATTATTTACACAACTACAACAGAAACAGCCCTTGAAAATTGGAAAATGTGTTTGGTGATTCATGGTGTCTTTTTCCTAATCTCAAAAAAAAATCTGCATTAAATGGACTGAAATTATTAGGATCTAAATAAAAAAAAATGCAGGGACCAGAATGATAAACTCTATAAAGGAAATCCACATATCCGAATGGTGAAAGGCCACCATGTTCATGAGCCAATAAAAAAATTGAGTAGCTAAACTTCATCCAAGTCATGCTTTTTGGAGAAAAAAAACAGAAATGTTTAAGACCAGTAACGGGATCAATCTGCTTTCACTATATTGTTCTTAAGAGAGGAAATTAAAATGTATGAGTATCAAAACTAAAAACTATAGGTATTATGTGAATGAAGAAAGATAGAAAACCTGCATCGGGTGGTATTAACAAACTTCCAAGGAACTTCCTGACTGATGGAAGAAGAGCACACCAACTTCTGAAATCCTCAAAAGACATACTTTTCTCAGCTGCTCCTTCAACAACCTTCGAAAATTTTGCAGAATTAAGAAATACATTAATAATCTCCCGATGTGAATTCAATCCAGGGTTAGAAGCTTCCAGGGAAAAAATACTCCTCAAAATTGCAGCTAGGACAGATTCAATATCACACCTGAAACAGATCGCCAGTGTTACATACATCAACAAACAAGAACAGTAAAGGGAGCAATGCTACAAATGACAAAACAAAATCTATGTATCATTTGTATGTATAAAATCATTCTATTGAGAAAAATCAAAGAATACTAAAACCACGCATGCGCACGTACATGCACATTCATACATATAGAACTAGTAAATAGAAAAAAAACGTTACCTCCCCACAACACCATCACCTGTTACATTAAGTAATTGATAAATAAACTCTTCAATATCATCTCTTGTTCCTTTCTCATAAACACTCTGCAATACCAAGAATAAAACACAAATACAAATAAGCGGCTGCGAGCAAGTCAAAATCACAAAATAACCATAAATATGAATACACAGATTAAAAGTTTCGAACTTTAAGCCTTACTTTAGCAATAACAAGATCGTGGAAGGTGAGTTTGTTATCTTTTCTCTGTTGGGTCACTAAATCAAACAATCTCTCTCCGAGAGAACTCTTTAATCCAAAATAAGCCTAATCCAGTAATTTCTGTCAGCTTCACTAATTGAAATTAAAACAAAAATAAAAAAACTGGGTTCTAATAAATTGGGAAATAAAACACAAAAGGGAAGAGAAATTTATGAAACAAAAACAAAACTGACCTGAAAAACAGAGAGGGATATATATTCATTGTTGCTCTTTGATTGGGCAGCCAGAGATACAAAGAGTGAATTGAGGTCTTCAAGGTCCTTTTGAGTAAAAGCTCTGTTCGGTTTAGTATTAATCAATCAGAAGAGATACATACACACGTATAATAGAGAGAGAGGGGATGGGATTATTTAAGAGAGAAACCTGGTGGCAGAAGAGAAACGAGGATCAGCAGGAGGTGACTGAGAATTGCCCATTGCTAGCAGCTTTTTCTCCTTGTTTCTGGGAAATTATTTGCAGTTAAACAGGTAGTCCTTTATTATTATCTTTTCTTCTTTCTTTCTTTTTTTGTCTCTGTACTGTGTATTTGCTGTCTGGGTTAGTAGTTTTTCACTTTTTACATTATAGTGCACTTTTCTTTATGAATATTTATAGTCACATATTCTTTAATATTAAAAAAAAATCAATCAATCAACTTGTGACTTCTATTTTTTTTTTAAAAGAGAAATGGTTATTGTTTTTTTAAAAGTATTTTTTATTTAAAAATATATTAAAATAATATTTTTTTTATTTTAAAAAAAATTAATTTTAATACTAAAACATTAAAAATAATTCAAAAATATTAATTTTAAATAAAAAAATTCAATTTTTTAAAAAAATAAAATTTCAAATGGCTCTTTGTACTCAAGTTTGAGTTTCTTTTTATTTATTTAATTATAAATGATATAAAAAATATGATGTTATAAAAAAAATGTATTTGTTATTTTGATAATGGATATTTTTTAAAATATTTTTTATTTAAAAATATATTAAGATAATATTTTTTTAATTTTTTAAAATTTACAATTCAAAACAACGGTAAAAAAAATAAAGTTTTTAAAAACCGCGTTTTTAATGCATGAGACCGTTTGGCATTATGTTTGTAACTGCGTTTAATAAAATTTTGAAAATTTTTTTTTTGTTAAAATTGAGTGTGGTTTGTACTTTTTGGATCGTTTTGATGTGTTGATGTTAAAAATAATTTTAAAAAAATAAAAAAATATCATTGACAAATATTTCAGCAAAAAAACTATTTAAAAAACAACCGCTACCACTGGAAACAAACTCTTAAAAGTGATAATACGGGGTGAAAT
>Ga0307516_10007064_pt1 | contig 12987 bp, 22 predicted proteins | sample 19_EM_MG_FD_203310 | JGI IMG/M metagenome (GOLD analysis project Ga0307516, IMG submission 203310) | Populus trichocarpa ectomycorrhiza microbial communities from riparian zone in the Pacific Northwest, United States - 19_EM | ecosystem: Host-associated > Plants > Roots > Unclassified | place... | reverse complement strand
GTGGACATTTACCACGGACGCTACCCAGAGCGGCCGGCACCTGTACGGGCTGCCCTCGTGGGAACTCGGGCCTAAGGGGGGGCTACTGTCACGGCACGTGCCAGCTAGGCCTCGACCCTTGGCGCCATCAGGAATGCGGGAGGAAGGAATGTGGAGTGATGCCGAGCGGGAGGATAGAATGTGGAGTGACGCCGAGCAGGCGACGGATATCCTTAAAAGGAGCCGTCGCCCACTTCTTTCTTTCTTTCTTCCTTTTCCTTCCTCACGCATCAACTTGTTTCCTAAGTTTCCTAATAGAAGAACCACACTTTCTTTCCCACACCTCTCTCTCGCCGCGCGCCGTCCACTCGCTGCGCGCCGCCCTTGTCCTGTCCCTGCTGCGCGCCGACCGCACACCGCCGCCCTTGCCCTGTCCTCGCTGCGCGCCGTCTGCTCGCCGCCGCCCTGTCCTGTCCTCACTGCGCGCCGTCTGCTCGCCGCCGCCCTTGTCCTGCCTTCTACCGGAAGCCCGCCTGACCCTGTGCCGTTACAGCAACCTTGCGGAGAGTAAGGAGGAGAGGGAGGTAGCAATCGTCAAAGGGCACTTTCCGAAGGGGCCGTCAGGCACATACGAGCCATCGGCGGGCAGGCGGGCATTTGAGTGGGTTGATGTTCACTTAGTCGGCTACCTGCTGGCCAAGGCAGCCAACACAGCAGCACTAGGCGATGACAGGATATCGGCGGACATCTTGAAAGTCTTCTGGCAGTGGGACTGACAGCGGATCACGTAACGGGTACGAGCGTGTATCAGGACCGCCTACCACCTGATGATATGGAAGACGGCAAAGGGGGTAGTCATCCCGAAGCCCGGGAAGCCAGATTACACCAAGGTGAGAGCATACAGAGTGATCTCACTTCTGGATGTCATCGGCAAGCTGGTGGAGCGAACGGCAGCCCATTTGATTGCTGACCACCTGGAACGCAAGCGGTCCCTCCATGAGGGTTAGTACGGGTTCCGCAAGCTGCGATCCTGTGTGGATGCAGTGGCAGTCTTGATGAACTGCACCCAGCAGGCGTGGGCAGGAAAGAAGGTGACAGGTTCACTGTTCATGGACGTCAAGTCAGCATTCCACAATGTTAGCAAAACGCACTTGGGCAAGTGCATGCAGGTACTGGGGATTGAGCCAGACCTCATCCGATGGACCAGCAGCTTCATGTCAGACTACCGCTGTTCCACAAGAACCGGTCAGCACCTAGGGCAACAGTGGCAGTCGGCACTTACAGCGTCCCGTTCAACAAGCAGGCGACCAGGTGGCTAGGAATCTGGCTCGATGCCCAGCTCTCCCTAAAGGAACACCATGCCACCCGAATGAACGAAGGCAGAAAGGCTCTGACAAGACTCCGGCGGCTCACGGGGCAAATGGGATTCATACCAGCCAATTGCAGGCAGGTCATGACAGCATGCGTCCAGTTAGCCACCATGTTCGGCGCAGAGCTGTGGTGGAAAGGAGACCATGCCACTGGCACACAAGGGGGAGTGGAGGAAATCCAATGGCTGATCAACTAGGAAGCCCGGGCAACAACGGGCTGCTTCCGCACGATCAATCTGGAAGCCCTCTCGATGGCGTCGGGTCTCAGAGCAGCAACTGTGCAGCTGGAGAACAGACAGCGGCGCTTTGGACTACGGCTGCTGAGCCTACCCCTGGAACACCAGGCGCGGCAGGTGGTGGGAGCCCCAACAGGAATCGGGAGGCGGCTTACAAACGCCCTCGCACACGGCGGACAGACTGAGGTCACAGTCCTACTGGAAGAGCCGGAAACCCTCGAGGCAGAGCTACTGCAAGAGGAGGAAGCCGAGGCAAAAGTAGAAGCAGAGAGGACCCGTCCCGGGCTGACCATGTTCACGGACGGCTTACGACTCGATGATGGGGCTACCGGGTACTTGGTGGTGTGGAGGCGGAGCATGACTTGGGCCGGCGCCAAAGTGCATATGGGCAACAACCAAGAGGCCTAAGATGCAGAGTGGGCCGCTCTGGCCCATGCACTGGAACTGGCAGCGCAAAGAAGCTCAACCCCGGAATGAGTCACCATCTTTTCGGACGCACAGGCAGCCATAAGGCGGATGGCATCGGACGAGCCTGGCCCCGGACAACAGTACGCCCTCCAGTCACGGAAACACATCGCCACGCTGCGCAGGGCCAGAATGGGCATCGTCATCGAAATCCGATGGTGCCCAGCCCACAAGGGAGTAGTTGGCAACAAGAAGGCCGACGAGTGTGCAAAGATTGCAGCAGGGGAGCCGAACACCCATGGGGTGGAGTGGCTGAGCTCCTCAGGCCGAACGAAGGGGCGGGTGGCACCTCTCCCACGATCTCTCGCCAGCCTCAAGCGGGAAATCTCAGAGAAAAAGTGGGCGGAGGCACATCAGTGGGCCAGAGGCCGGATCTCAAAGACGAAGTACTGCATGCTGAAGAGCCAGAAACCCAATAGCGTGGTGGCCGACAGCACCAAGAGGCTTGCCTGGAGGTACAACCAGCTGAAGAGGGGACACGCCCGCACAGGACAATACCTGCACTGGGCTAAGGTCCGCCCCGAGGCCCCGTGCTGGTGGTGCCTGTACCCCACACAGACAGGAGACCACCTCCTCATGTGGTGCCCAAGGTGGAAGGAGCAGCAGAAGACCTTGTGGAGGGAGGTCTACAAGGAGACAGGGAGAGGGAAGCGGTGGTGGAGGGCACATGAGCTCTTCGCAGAGCAGAGATGCAGCCAGGCGCTACCAGACTTTCTCACAGCAACAGACGTGGGAAGAATAGTGCCGCCTGCGGGAGGGGAAGCAGACGCAGGGAGCGAGGTGTCGGAATGGGAGCTCTGGGAGCGCTGGGAGCGGGAAGAGGAGCGCAGGGTGGAGACGGAGGCGCTGGGTGCTGGGGAGGAGCCGCTGTTCCTGCCCATCCCACTCTTCATGGCATTGGCGGGGGAGGAGTAGGGGACGGGCGGTGGTTTCCTTCTGTCTTTTCCTTTGTCGATTTCCTTGGTGCGCAATAACCTTTCGGGAGGGCCGGGCGGAGGGCACAAGGGGAGCTTGCAACAAGCCGTCACTGCGTGGACTGCGGACAGGAAAACTGGGCAAAATGTATGCCGCCGTGATCTAGATAGGTCGTATGCGAGTATGATTTAACAAAAACCAAAAAATACCTACGCTATGATTGCACAGTATGCAAGAGCAGTTGAAGAGAGGGCTGGTGTTCACTAGGTATGGGGTTTCATCCATGGTACGATGCGGGTCGTCTGTCGGCCAAAACAGAATCAGGAGTTGTACCATTCGGGGTACAAAAAATGCCTTGCTGTAAAGTATCAGGCAGTTTTAACTCAGGACGGCCTTATCTCCCATCTAGCTGGGTCTTGTACCGGTTGAGAGAGCGATTGAACAGTCTATGAAGCTCCAAAGATCATCGACAAGATTAGGCAAATCCACAAGGGCCTTGTTGGAGGCGGCGATTGTAACGGGCGTGGCTCTCTGACTCCAGGTAGCGAACCGGGACTTGTGGACAAGGGCGTGGGGGTGTGGACAGATAAGGACAAGACGTGGGGAAACAGGCAACGCAAGGACGTGGCGTTGAGGCGGAGCAATTGATAGTAGTCAAGGCCGACTATGGCTGACGATAACAAGCTGTTGCGTGAAATAGAAACATGCAAGAGAGACAACAGTGCACTCTTATATACAATGAGCGCGATCGTCGACATCCAGACCCTTCTCCACGCCGTGCAACCAGAACCAGCAGAACCTTTCCTCACCACGCACCTAGAACCTTATCTCGCCGCGCAACCAGAACCTTTCCTCACTGCGCACCTAGAACCTTTCCACGCCGCGCAACCAGAACCAGCAGAACCTCTCCTCACCGTGCACCTAGAACCTTTCCTCACCACGCAACCAGAACCTTTCCTCGCCGCGCAACCAGAACCTTTCCTCATCGCGCAACCAGAACCTTTCCGTGCCGTGCAACCCAGAACGTTCCAGACTCTATTCGTTCGGGATAGGTGGTGACGGTGGCGGCGTACCGTTACAGTATCCGCTCTCTAGGACTTGAGTTCCTACACGAGCGATCTGGTTAGGCCTTTCTGGTTAGCGTTCATGGTAGGCACCCACTGCATGTACCTCCGTCAAGTTTTCTTCCGGTTCCCATATCGGCACATCAAATCCTTTCCATTTGACTAGGTACTGAAGTCGTCCTCCTGTCGTTCGTTTGCTATCCAGTATCTCGTCTATCTCCCATCCCTCTTCTCCTTCGACTATAATGGGAAGTGGTGGCGGTATGACTTGTCCTGGCAGTGGATCGTCTGAAGCGGCTTGCAGTAAAGGGACTGGAAATGAGTGATGTTTCCGAATTGTGGCAGGTATATCGAGCTCGTATGCATGGGTGCCAATGGTTCGAAGGATATGGTAGGGTCCATGGTGGTTATTCTCTAGCTTCCGGCTTGGCCGTTCAGTGTGCCAATTCCATCCATCCACCCAGACCGTGTCACCAGGCTGGAAGGCACGAGCAGGTACACGGTGGCGGTCTGCATTCTCTTGCTGTCGGGCCTGTGCATATCACATCTCTGTTCGTGCCAAATCGCGAAGGTGTTGTATTCGCCCACGGTTTGCGCCTGTTGCTCTTCTGGGTTATCCGTATGGATATCCAGTTCAAAGTCACAGCGGGGGTCATATCCAAGCTTCGCAAAGAAGGGAGACACAGTGGTCGTTTCCGATACCTGATTATTACCTGCAAATTCTGCAAGGAATAAATCGTTCACCCAGTTGTCCTGTAAATATGAGACATAGGCGCGTAGGTGTTGCTCCACAACAGCATTAATTCTCATGGTCTGGCCATCCGTTTGTGGGTGGAACGCAGTCGACAGAGGAGGTTCGATTTTGAGGGAGTGCCAGAAGTATTTCTAGAAAGGTAATACGAACTGGGGCCCACGGTCCGATACAATTGTTTTCGGCAATCTATGGTAGCAAAAAACCCTGTCCCAGAATAGCTGTGCTAATTCCTCAGCTGTGATCGTAGTCTTCCATGTGATGAGGTGCCTTTGTTTGGTTAATCGATCTACCACCACACAAATGGCATCGAATCACTTGGATGGCGGTAGTCCAGTGAGAAAATTGACAGAGATATGTTGCCAGGGCCGGTCTGGTACTGACAAAGGACGTAACACTCCATAAGGGGCATGGCAAATGGCCTTCATCCGGCGGCAAATATTGCAATTGCGAACAAACAGGTCCACATCCTTCCTCATTGTGGGCAAATAATATTGCCTGGAAAGAAGTTCGAAGGTTTTTGTTCGACCTGGGTGTACGATTGTTGGTGGGTCGTGGTGAATCTGTAATAGTCGTAGTCGAAGTGACATGTGATCTGGCACATAGATACAATCACGGTAGACCAGTCTGCCATTCTTCTCCTTGCAATCGGCCAGCAATATTTCATTGCAGTGCCGTATGTAGTCTCAAAGCAATCCGAGAATCCACTCCGGAAACGAATCCACTTGGTAGGCTTCCTCAAGTAGGGTCAAAATCTGTCCTGTGTTGTCTAGCTTGTCCACGTCTTCGATGACATTATCCGGATCTCCAATTGCATCGTCTGGCCCTTCGACTGCATTTTCCAAGTCTTCATTCATGTTGTAACGGCAGCGGTTCTCCAAGGTACACGAGTGAGTTCTGGTGACGCAAGCGAGAGCGGGAGCGGAAGTGGGGGGGGGAAACGGGAACGGAAAGGGGAATCGAACGGGAAGGGGAAGGGAACGGGAACGGGAACAGGAATGGGAATGGGAACGGGAACGGGAACGGAAATGGGAGACAGAGATGGACAGTGTCAGACGGACGTGTTGGACAGGGACGGACAACATCAGACCTCCATGTCGGACAGGGAGACAGACAGCGTCGGACGAACATGTCGGACAGAGAGACAGACAGCGTCGGACGGACGTGTCGGACAGAGAGAAGGACAGCGTCGGACGGACGTGTTGGACAGGGACGGGCGGCGCTAGACGTGCGTTGCCGATACCGAGATACGGTGGAAACGGAGGAAACGGAGGAAACGGAGTCAAGGTTGATATTCCGAATAGAATACAAGAGTGTCATGGCGTCGGATCACATGCAACGCTGACGTCGCTGGACCACAGAAGTGGGTGAAAATAACGGAGAAGCGAGGTTAGGTTCTAGAACGAAGGGATGCAGGACGCCGGGGCTAGGGAATGAAGGGATGTGCTGGAATGTGAGAATGTGCGGATCGTGAAACGTGTCGGTGTTTGCTCGCGGGGGTGCTGGTGGGAGTTCCTGTATATAACGAGCACCGTCACCCGCCGTAGATCTGTACACAACAACTTGTTTGCGCCGTCAGCGTGTCCTTGTCTCTGTCTTGTCCCGGTCCTTGTCCTTGTCCTTGTCTCCGTCCTTGTCTCCGTCTTGTCTCTGTCCTTGTCCTTGTCCCCGTCCTTGTCTCTGTCCATATCTCCGTCCTTGTCTCCGTCCTTGTATCATGCCCTTGTTTCTGTCCTGTCCTCGTCCTCCTCCGTCGCACACCTGACGCCGCACTCCACCGCTCACCCATCGCCGCGCTCCACCACTCGCCCGCTGCCGCGCTCCACCACTCGCCCGCTGCCGCGCTCCACCGCTCGCCCGCCGCCGCGCTCTACCGCCCGCCCACCACCACGCTCTACCGCTCGCCCGCCGCCTCGCCGTACCACTCGCCCGCCGCTACCTGGAGCCCTGCCGGACCCTGCCGTTACACTTTGTTGCATCGCCTATCTCTCCACCTAGCGGCACGATGGCGACCACGAACCCCGAGCCCGAAACCAAACCCCAACTCCCTCCCATCATCCGAGAAATCCCGCCCGCTCTCCTCGAACAGATGCGCCAAATCGCTCTGAACCAATCCTTCGCCCCGGGCGCCACACTCGAGGCCGCCTACGCCCAGGTGCAAACTCTGGTGGAGGCTATCCTGAACTCACAGGAGGCCGCACCAGCCTGGCGGATCGACGACCTGGAGGAGCAGCTCGCTGATGCTCAACGTGCAATCGACCGACTCGCTACCCTGGAAGGACAACCGCGATCCCGCGCCGAGAGGGTCCCAGATCCAGGAACCTTCGACGGCACCCGCGAGAACCTTGAGGGGTTCATTGCGCAGCTACGCATCAAGCTGTTCAGTGACCCCTCCCGTTTCCCTACGCCCGCCCTGCGGATGGGTTATGCCTTCAATCGCTTGGAAGGCAGGGCGCAGGCACAAATACTCCCATTCGTCAAAACGGAGCATTTCAGCTGAACGACTCCGACGACATTATCCGCATCCTCGAAGCCGCATTTGGTGACCCCGATCCTGCTGCGACCGCCCGCACCAAGCTTAATGGTCTGAAGCAGGGCAAGAAAGAGTTCACTGCCTACTTTACCGAGTTCCAGATGCTGGTCTCCAAACTCAGCTGGGACGAGCATGCTAAGTTGGACGCCCTGAAGGAAGGAGTGTCGATGGAACTCCGCCGCCAGCTGTTGGGACGAACCCAGGGCCTCTCCTTCGACGAGTTCGTTGGCCTTTGCCAGCAACTGGACTCGGAGATACGTGCTCTCCAACTCCACGAAGGAAGACACAACACCTCCTCCCACCAAAACCGCGGCAACCAGAATCAATCCCGCAACTCGACCCCCTCAGCAACACCCACCACCAGTCAGAGCGCAACCGCCCCGGGCCCGATAGACCTCAGCGCCAGCAGGAAGAAACTCTCTGAGCAGGAACGTGCAGCCCGGCTCAGGGAGGGCCGCTGTCTATACTGCGGTGTATTGGGGCACATGGCCGCCCAATGCCCCAACAAGAGCCGCAACCCGTTCCGCGCCGCCGCTGCTCAAGTCTCCGACTCCGAATCCACTGCGTCCTCCGGAGCGTCTTCCGACCACCACCACACCGAGCACCACCAGCATGCACATGGCTGCCGTGGTGGCTCTCCACCGTCAGGAAAAGCCTAGGTCAGCAGCCGTATGATGGCACTGCTGTTGGCCGTACGCCGGGCAAGTATTCTTCTCTCTCTCCCACTGTCTTTCGCTTGTCGAGTTTGTCCAATGTAGCTATGGAAGGAAAACATCTTGTTATTTCATGCAAACTATCCTTTGGTGACAAAACCATAGCTAGCCACGCCCAGATCGACTGCGGAGCCACAGGAGTGGCCTTCATTGATGAAGACTTTGCCCGCCATCACCAACTACCCCTCACACCACTTAAGTACCCCAGAGCCCTCGAGGTTATCGACGGCCGCCCAATCTCCTCCGGAGACATTACCCACACTGCCAATGCCACCTTATCGATCCATGAACACCAAGAAAAGATACCCAAGTTTGTAACCAAGCTCGGTCACTATCCGATTGTGCTCGGTATCCCCTGGATGGAGCTCCACGACGTGGCCATACGGTTCAGCTCCCGCACCCTGACTTTTGGATCGCAGTATTGCATCGCATATTGCAATCCCGTCCCCACCATAGCCCACACCATCAGCTCCGAACCCCCAGAACCAGCACTCTGTTCCCTCGTGTCAAAAGTAACTCCAGGAGAGCCAGCGGTAAGCGTGGGGGCCGGCGATATTGGGGCCCAGCTATTTATGTCACCCCAGGTGAATAATACCGCCCAGGCTGACAGAACGGAACCAAGACTTGACGCCCGTAACGGACTCGGACTCGACACCAGTAACGGACTCGGACTGGATGCCCGTAACGGACTCGGACCCGAGGCACCCGGATCCGGACCCGGCACCAAACCGATCCAGATCGCTGCGCTCGGAGGACGCTCATTCCGCCGGATAGCCCACAAGGAACAACTCACAGTTTTCTCGCTCTCGCTCTACGAGATCAACCGAGCCCTCGAACCAAAGAAAGAATTGAAACAGCTCAACCTGGCGGACTATATGCCCAAGGAATACCACGAGTTCCTGCCTCTCTTCTCTGAAGCTGTGGCTAAGGCCCTGACCCCGTATCGGCCATACGATCACAAGATCCCGCTCCGAGAAGGATTCACGCCCCCCTTCAGGCCACTATACTCACTGTCCAAAACCGAGCTACAGGCCCTAAAGCAATGGCTGGAGGAGAACCTGAGCAAGGGGTTCATCCGTGCCTCGTCATCCCCGGCTGCCTCACCTATCCTATTTGCCAAAAAAGGAGACAGATCGCTGCGCCTTTGTGTCGACTACCGCGGCCTGAACGAAGGAACCATCAAGAACCGGTACCCCCTCCCGCTACTGCAAGAAATGCTGATGCGACTCTCGAAGGCCAAATACCTCACCACCCTGGACATCGGTGGTGCCTACAACCTGGTACGGATGGCCGAGGGGGAGGAATGGAAAACAGCCTTCCGGACACAGTATGGCCTTTTTGAATCTCTGGTAATGCCATTCGGCCTTACCAATGCGCCAGCCGACTTCCAGGCCCTGATCTATGATGTACTCTGCCAATTCCTCGACGACTTCTGCACTGCCTTCCTTGATGACTTCCTCATCTATAGCAACACCCTGGAGGAACACAAGAAGCAGGTATATAAGGTACTTAAGGCGCTCTTGGACGCTGGTCTTCACCTTAAGCCGGAGAAGTGCCACCTCCACAAGCAGGAGGTGAAGTACCTCGGATTCATCATCGGAACCAATGGCGTCAGGATGGACCCGGAGAAGGTGTCCTGCGTACTGGACTGGTAGACCCCAGGGAATGTGACGGATGTACAATGGTTTCTAGGGTTCGCCAACTTCTACCAGAGATTCATAAGGGATTATTCCAAGGTAGTCTCCCCCCTAACCAGCCTGACGAAGAAAGAAGGTGGGAAATATGTTCCCTTCATCTGGGGGCCGGCCCAGCAAAAGGCCTTTGAAGACCTCAAGAAAGCATTCACGACGGCACCGATCCTACGCCACTTCGACTACGACCGCGAAATCGTTGTGGAAACCGACACCTCGGACTACGTTTCGGCCGGTATCCTATCCCAATACGACGATGAAGGAACCCTACACCTGGTTGCCTTCTACTCCAAAAAACACAGCCCTGCCAAATGCAACTACGAAATCTATGACAAGGAGCTCCTGGCAATAGTTTGCGCATTCGAAGAATGGCGCCCACACCTGGAAGGATCGAGCCACCCGGTCCAGGTCCTGAGCGACCACAAGAACTTGGAATACTTCATATCAACGAAGCTCCTCAACCGCCGACAAGTACGCAGGTCTGAATTCCTCTCCCGTTGCGACTTCCGAATTGTGTACTGACCTGGGAAGGCTGGTGGGAAGCCGGACGCACTGACTTGGAGGTCGGGAGACCTCCCTAAGGAAGGGGATGAAAGACTGCTTGCTAACCAACAGGCCGTCGTCAAACCACATAACGTGACAGGATTAGCACTTCACGCGCTCGAAAACGGACTCGGACTCGACAAACGACTCGGACTCGACAACTGAATCGGACTCGACAACCGACTCGGACGCGACAACGGACTCGGACTCGACAACCGACTCGGACCCGACAATGGACTCGGACTCAATGACCGACTCGGACCCGACAACGCACTCGGACTCGGACTCGGACTCGGAAAACGTTCTGGCGGTGTGGATTTGGAGGGTCGATAGGAGTGGGGTGAGAGTGGGAAAAATTGAAGGTGGAGAGAGCAAAAATCAATGACGGAAAGGGCAAGGGTTGGAAAAAGATGGGGTTGAGGAGTTTAGGGCAGTGCTAGTGTGTGGGAGGGGAATTTTGCCCCATGGATAAATAGTTCCTTCTTGTTACAAGGGAGGGGAGACAGCCACTGATGAATACACACGACCTTGACCCCCGTTCCACCTTTTTTTTTCCAGATCTGTATACACTTTGGGTTGAGTTTTGTCCCTTCCATTTCCCCTAAAGAATCTTCACTCGGTGCCCTCTCTCTTGCTCCTCCACAATGGTGACCACGGCAGGGAGCAAGCCGCTGTTGAAGATTCTTGGACCCGCTTACGTTTGTCTGCTGGCCTCCGACCTTTTTGTTAGGTGTTGCTCGACTTGGGTGAGTACGAACAAGAACACGCGTGTTGCGGTGTGTTGGTTCGGGACTACCAGAAGTGCTAACAGCATATACAATCGGGTGTAGGCGGCATTAAAGTAGTGGGCTCCTGCTGAGATACCCCCACGAGCAGACTGTCTACACCCGTACTAGTGGGAAGTCCCTCCGAGATTTCCCACTTCCTGAAGAGAACAGAGGCTAACACACGAGAAGCGGTGGCGACCCAAGCCACGGACGAGGCTCTCCTAGCTGCTTCGTACATCCGTGTAAGGTTTCGTCTGGACGGGAAGTCGGATATCATCTGCAACCAGGATATCACGTTTATCGAGAAGCTCTTCAAGGAGTATCCCGACCAGCAACGTATTCGTGAGCACTATCGTACGGCCTACGATAAAGTCCAGAACGAGTGGCTACCGGACGACAAGTGGACTCACCTTGTTTCGATCTTCCGAGGTTACTTCGGAATCGTCATGTACCCTGACCTCCCAGAAGGCGGCCCAGTGATTCTGCCAGACGAGACGGGAGAAGACTCTCTGTTGTCAACCGTGTCATGACTCCCGGGAGCGTTTGTGCCATGAGAAGGATCTTCTTTCCCACCACCAAGCCCCGAGTCATCTCTGAGCGACAGCGTATACGAACCCCCAGGGCCGGAAGTTCCCGATATCTCTGAGGAAGGTATGAGCGATTCTGTGAGTGGGGATCAGAAATCTGCCATACCAGCTGTCATGAATTCGGTGGCTGTCGAGAAAGGATGGGATGAGGTGGCAAAGCTGTTCTACGATAGAAGCACCCCGATCGAGGCATACCTTACAAGATTCGATTTCTTCGTGAAACGCTTGCTACGATTGGACCCTGACATTGAAGACGAGGAATGCCGAATGAGACTATTCATTCAGCTCAGGGATGCAAGAAAGCTGCCAACACTTGGTCTCGATGGCGAGCGATATGTGGGTCCGGAGACCTGGGCTGTGAGGCAACCCGACGAAAAAATCAATTCGTATGACAAGCTGTGTGCCGCCTTGAAAGATTGATACGGCAGACATGTGAGGAAGACAAACATCGAGCTCATTCAGGAGATCGATCAAATGCATCCCAATTGGAAGAAAACCACGTTGAAGGAATTCTTCTCTGATGTGGATACGCTGCTGGGTTCTGCGATCATCGTGGATGTCTTGGTCATCAGGGCCCTCAACGAGAAATTACCCGTCGAGGTGAAAGAAGAGCTGAGGTGTTCACGTGGGGTATGGAAGGAGATGACGCTTTCCAGCTATCGTGAATACTGCATGGGTATCTACGAAGATATCCATTACCCTGACCCTACGCTTCTCGGTCGAGGAAAGGGTATGGACGCAGAGGCCTCCAAGAAAGAGCTTCAACTGGAGAAAGACCAGGTTGCAATGCTCTGGCGGCAGGTGGAGGAGCTCAGCCTTCTTAACAAGCACCATATCGACGCCCAGAAGCGCTTTGCAAACTCTGACGACGCTAAACGAACCGCTGACCAACGAGATGGCGCTGTCTGCTGGAATTGCTGGGAAAAGGGCCATGTGGCCAGTACCTGTCAACCACGTTGAAATTGGAGCGAACGAGAAGCCCTGAGGCAACAGAAGGGACACCCAGCACCGTATGGATGGGAGAAAAACTTGCAAGAGGGGATCACGAGAGATGCTATTGATAGCCGCAAGAAGGAAGTGAGCTATCTTCGGCAGCAGTTCCCACAGTACAATGACGACGAAGAAGAAGACGAGTATCTCCGAACTTCTTTCAACGTCTGCCATCATGCAGCTCCTGCGAAACGTCCTGCTCCATGAGAGAGAGTCGATACTGTGTATCCAGAGCCACATGAGCGGAACAGGCATTGTGTAGGAGGAGGATTCCGGCCGCTGCGGGCGCTGCGGACGCTACGCCCAGCGGGGTGTCTAGAGTTCGGGTGACACGGACAGTGCTACGGGAGTGTGACATAGGGCTACATAGGACAGTCACGGTA
>Ga0307516_10007063_pt1 | contig 12989 bp, 13 predicted proteins | sample 19_EM_MG_FD_203310 | JGI IMG/M metagenome (GOLD analysis project Ga0307516, IMG submission 203310) | Populus trichocarpa ectomycorrhiza microbial communities from riparian zone in the Pacific Northwest, United States - 19_EM | ecosystem: Host-associated > Plants > Roots > Unclassified | place... | reverse complement strand
CCCCCCCGCTCCTTTCTCCTCTGCATCTTCGGTCTCGCCCGGCTTCGGTGGTACCACGCGCGGTCCCACCTACTCCCCACCTTCGTGGTGCGCAAGAAGTCTAGGATCGCGCTGGTGCACCGCTCGTCTGCGAACAGGTCCCGTATCGTGAAGCGGTCTCTCCCCCTTCCTGTTTCCTTTCGTACTTCTGCCCACGGGATCTTCTGTTGGTGTGTTTTGGTTGGGAGTCGCTTGTCAACCGGCCTCACCGCACGAACGAGTCTAGGATAAATGATGGGAGCTTTAAAAACTTGGTCCCTCTTATCCGAATAGTCATCGACCTTCTGCTGATTTCTCGGACTTATCCAACGACATCGTACCATGGCCAAACACGCTACATTTGGTGTCGCCAAACTCGTATCATACGTCCTCTTGGGACATCTTGGACGCATTTGAATACTCGCTATTCGAACTATCTTGGGATGGCACTCTCCACTTGAGATCCCTGCAGTGTCCAACTCGAACCGTCCTTCATTCCAACTTTTTAAGAAGCTTTAACGACTTGCACCATCGAATAAAAGTGAAATTTCCCCCCCCTTGCATTTATCTTCACAGGATCTCACTGTGCGGATATTTCGGCAGGTTCCGTCGTTGTCCCGACAACTAACAAGTATTTACAAACGCAGCTCCACAGCTCAATTCCCGACAACACCGCCACCTACTAGTACGAGTACAATAAATCTATCCTACGCATCAACCCCACACAATAACGATACATCTATCATAAAGCATATCCCACAATTTGGGCTGCACCGCCATGGCCCGCACTCCTCCTCGTTCTGTTGCGCACGATACCGACGAGGACGAAGATGCAAGTAACTCCAGCTCCGACTCCGCTGACGAGCTCCCCACTTTGGAAGAGCTGTTACGTGGCGCTTCTGCGCCCGTGAAGCCGAAGGGTCCGATCATCAACGTCCGCAGCGTATCGGCGACACCAGTGCCGACCAGAACCGTTCATCCGTCGCCAGCGAGCAAAGTTATAGCCAGTGTTAGACGGCATGCGGACTTATCGACCCGGACAATGCTGACCGACGACCGGGAGCCGAAGAGGAAATCTGCCGTTCCTAAGCCTGCCACGCCGAAGAAAAAAACGGTGACGAAGACTGCCGAGACGAGACGTCCGACCGCACATGTGCCAAACTGGGCTGTCACCACGATCGACACCGACTCTGGCTCTGAGAAGGAACGAAAGCCGTCCCTACCTAGGAAGGGGCCTTTGACAATGAAAACGCGTCCGGAGAAGGATTTACCGAAGAAGGCCCCGTCGGAGGCCGAGAGGAAACCAAAATTCCTCACCTCCGAGGAGGAGGCGGGCCGATTCCAGGATTGGAGTGGGGGTGACATCGTCTTTTCCGACTCGGACTCCAAAACATTCGTATCGGCTGTTTCGACCAGGTGCCACGACGCGCAGTCCTCCTCCGAGCAAGAGTCAACTCGGCAGGTGCTAGTGGTGAAGAAGAAGGCGGCGCAGCGGGCCAGTCGGGATTCCGGCTTGGAGGATATGTTTTCCAAGGCGTCAATCTCGAAGCCTACACCGAGGAGGAGGTTGGTACAGAAGAAGCACCTCGATGAGTTGTCATCCTCCTCTACGGGTGACAGTGAAACACTCCGGGAACCATCCAGGCCGAAGCTGTGGCCCAAGATCACAGCTACCGAAAGGAATGCGAATGTCCCCTTCATATGGAAGGATACATCTTCCTCTTCAGCCTCGGACAACGAACGATCTGATGATCCTGCGGATGCTATTGTCTAGTATGTGATATCCACCTGGAATACTGCCCCGTCGTAACTAACAGTTGAGCAATAGCCCAAGTTTGCCGAAGCACAAGACCTCAAAGCCTGTCTCAACGTTTGTTTTGGAGTATGATGGAGAACACAAGAGGGACTTCCAAGACGAGTATAAAACTGCTGCCAAAAAGTCGCATCCTGAGGTTATCGAGATCAGCTCGGATTCTGAATCGGGGGCCGAGGACTCGCACGAGGACGACGATGACATGTACGAGTCCGAAGATGCCTGGATTGTGGAAGATGGCGGCAAGTATGGAGGATACAAAAGACACAAGATTCGGGCAGGCGTGATGACGACGGCTACGGACAGCCTTCAAGATCGTGACAGAGGAGTCAGGTGGCACGAGGGCCAGCAATATTTCCAAGACGAAGCTGACGAAGCCACTCACTCCGGAACTGCCAGCGCCGCCGCTACCGGTGATAGTGACATCGCCGACGGCAACGGGGGCAGCGGTAGCGGCCGATGTTACAGGAGCTCCGACAGTCATAAAATACTCGGAACGCCGAGGACTGTGACTAAGTCTAAGTTAGGGAAGTCTAATCTTGCGAAAAAGAGAGACTTCGAGGATAGAAAGGTGTCGTTGGCCAAGTCGTTCGTTCAGGAGCTCGATGAGAAATTGTGTTTCGGCGCGGTTGGCATATTTCACGAGGATCGCGGAGGCATTAGGGTGGAGTGGAACAAGTCCCTTCGGACCACCGCCGGACGGGCGAGGATGAGTAAAGGGATCATCGAACTATCGACAAAAGTCATCACCAATGAGGGTAAGTACTCCTCTCACTGCGAACGGGATGCCAGCCGTAACTAACTGGGGCATAGAGAGGTTGTACAACACCGCTGCTCACGAATTCTGCCATCTGGCGGTCTATGCCGTGGACCACAGCAAAACCGATATGCATGGTCCTCTGTTCAAGAAATGGGGTGCGTTGGCTAGCAGAAAGTTCAGTCATCTCGGTATCACGGTTACTCGAGTGCATGACTACGAGATCGAGTATAAATACCACCTTAGCTGCCAGACGGAGAATTGTACGTACGTTTGGAAGCAGCAGACCAAACCCAAGCGCACCGAATATTTGAGGTGCCCCCGGTGTCGACTGGGCGTCTTACTCCAAACGAAGCCTACGCCCCGCAGCTCAAAGCTAACAGACTACAATGTCTTCACCAAGGAGCACCTGTCGAGGATCAAGCGCGAGAACCCCGAATTGCCCATGAAAGAGGCTATGACGCTCCTGGGCCAGGAGTGGAAAGCCCACAAAGACGGAGGCATGCTATCTAGCACCGCTGGGGGGGAGCTCGCTGCCTCTGGAGGAGAGTGGTCGAGTTCTGTTTCCGCACCCAAGAAGTACCCGCTGACAAGCATGATGGATTGTTTGAAGGTAGTACGGACGCGTTCCCACCATTTTCTCGGACATGCGCTTACAATGGCGACCAGATTTGACTTCCTGGAGCGGTGGAAAAGGGGTTTATGTGTGGTTTACTTGTGGGCCCTCCCGAGGGTGCTTTTCGTTCCTGGGTACCTTTTTTCCCCCTTTATTTTCATTTTTTTCCTTATTGTGGAGGGTTTCCGTCTCGATTTTACCGAGAATTGCATTCGAGTCTAGACGCCCATACTCCGATCGTGTTTAGAATAATGAGTGTACGAGTGTATGAGTGTCACTGGGTGTGGGCAGACACGCAGGTAGATGGAAAGTTGTTTCGAATACAATAGCATGAATTCAGTATGGTAGATGATGCATACGCACGTGATATCGGCTTCAGGCGACATCTTCACACACCCAAGATTTAGCTTGATTCATCTCCATCCTCAGTGAGCGGTGGACGGGGAAAGAGAAGAGAACAGGTCTTTTTTTTGTTTATTCATTAATCGCATGCGACCTATCTGGCGATGTGCACAAGTCCGGTTCCATTCACTGTTCTTGCGGAGAAGAGATGCACCACACGTAGCCTACGCACAGACGTCGAGTGATATCCGTCACGAATATCCTCTGTCCATCAACATGTTCTGGTAGCTCAGGGGTTAGAGCGGTCGATTGCAGATCGACAGGTCCCCTGTTCAAATCAGGGTCAGAACTACTCTACACACTCTTCTCCTTGTGGGATGGGGTATGTGGGACTTTTTTGCTGGAAGGTTGAGAGGTTATTCGTGGGCCAGCGGAGTGGAGGGGGCCCATCAGAGCTTAGTAGCTGGAGCCAAACACATCTATCCCCATCGCTCCACGGTTCCCCGGAAGTTGTCGGTGTAGAGTATGTATCTGGTACGTAGGCATCAGTGGCATGCGCGTTCGAAGGCCTGGCCGCCACCCGGTGTACACGTTCGGTATCTGCCGAGTGATGTCGGGCTTCAGGAACACAGCATTCTTGTCGGAGCTGTGGGCGAGGCGCCGGTGCTCCGCGGGGGGTGTGGGTGTTACACTGTGTGGCGGCATCGGTGGCTACCGTTGTCGCCGCGGTGGTGGTGAGATTTCATGATAGGAGATACAGCAGTCAACCGGCGGAGAATCCGCCATCACTGCTAGAGACAACCGCCGCAAACTACCGGGCCACGCGAGCCACAGCCAAACGTCGCCGAGTGGATTCATTGCGGAAGACAGAGTACGGTTTTCGGAATCGAAGTCCTCTCGGCGGCTTGCTCACTCGCGCATGGATTTCCCTCGGCAGGCGTGCGCTCGCGTTCCGGCTACATACATATGCTCCAAGTGCTTACGTACTTGAACAGCAGCCGACCCTCCCCTCCAAACACCTTTCCCCCGAAATACCGAATCGCCCGGCCGTGGCCAGATCCCCCACGTGCTCAACAAGGATGATCCTCACTGCTGGGGGGGGGGGGGGGGGGTGGGAACGGCGTCTGCGCAAATGAGAGTATGTAGTAATAGTGCCTGCGCCTGGGTTTTCCATCTGCGTAGATCGCAGGCGAGTAATGAATAAACAAAAAGCCTGCGCCTGGGCTGCAGTGGTACCGAGATATGATGTACCTATGTAGATATGTGTTCACAGAGCCCCCCCTCATGATAGTTACCTAGTACATATGTAGTTGGCTTGTCATTCCGACCAGACTTCGAACCACTCTACGTGCATATACGCGAACGTGGTGGGTTGCATATACATATGTATCTAGATCAAATAATGACGTGCACCAAGATCTTCCTATCTACCTGCCCCTTTGCGCCCATGATGCAAGCGCGAGTGAGTCACTGTGAAGTCAGGTTCTTTTTCTATGCACACCATGACGCGAGCTGAAGTGGGGGTTTTTTGTTGTTGGTTGAGCCTTGGTGGATGTGCTGTTTGGTAACTAATGCACTACCAGTTACCAGGGTTCCCATAGAGTTATGTAACTAGAGTTATGTAACTAGAGTCAGATACATACTCAGCCGCTGCTGGAAGGAAGGAAGGAATTCTACTCCCACCACCACCATCTGTCCACTGTTCTCGTTGGTGCTGTTTTTTAAACTCATCGTGAACGTGAGTGAAATCTCCATATCCGGGGTCGAAGTCACAGGCGAACACTGCTGCTAGCAACTGTATATTTGGTGGATCACAGGAATACATGGGGATAGCCAGCGTGCGTCCCTCATTATATACATACCACACCGCAGAAGCCCTCCCGTATCTAGATACCTTCGACCCGCAGCCACCAAGGTGTGCCAAGAATCTTCTGTTATTCCACGGCAATTCATTTACCGCCGGACTGTGGGGAGGTTGGGGTAGAATATCATGTACTTACCTGCTTGCATCTTGCAGATAGCATCCGCCTCTGGTTGGCTACATACATATATACGGCGAACTCCAATCCATCCTCTCCCTCTCTTCGTTCAAGTACCACACCGACGACTACATCCTTCGAAAACAAAAAAAAACAAAACAAAAATGAAGTTCTCCACCACCCTCCTTTCGATCGTTGCTCTCGCCATAGCTGTCAGCGCCCAGCAGCGTTTGTTTCCCTCACATCCCCACTGCATACCTTTTCTGGCTAACATAAAGTAGCCTCCCCCACCGAATCCGCCGGCTGCGTTGCCCACGGCGACCACTGGGACTGGCACGCTTCCCCGTCCTCCTCCGTTGCCGCCACTTCCCGCTGACGGAAACAGCCCCACTGGTTCTGGCTCTGCCGCTCTCGCATCTGCGACTGCCCACGCGGACGACCACGGCGATGACCACGACGACGACGACGACGACCACGCGAGTGGAAGCCACAGTGCTACTCCCAGCCCCACCGAGTCCGTCGGCTGTGTCGCCCACGGAAGCCACTGGCACTGTGATGGCCCTCGCGGGTCGGCTTCGGGCGTCGCCAGCTCCGCTGCTGCTGTTGCCACTGGCGCGGCGGGAATGAACGCTGTCAACTTTGGTGTCATGGCTGTTGTTGGCGCTGCTGGTGCTCTGGTCTTGTAAGGGGGATTTGCGCTTGGATCCAATAGATCGATACTCTACTACACCTAATCGATGATGTCTGTTCTTGGTCGTACGAATGAACGGTCGGCTTCCACTCGAGAGAGGCGAGTCGATGCACCGGGTGATTCTTCCATTTGTTGTACTCCAGCCAAAGCGGGCGGGAGGTTTGCCCATGAAGAAGTGAAGAGATCAACGGAAAACGCCTGACCATATTCTTCGAGCACTCGCAGTGTTGTTTGTCTGTCCCACTACTTTGCCGTCAGCGGGGTATCTGATCGTAGTAGAGCAGCACCCTTCGATACCAGGAGACGCGGCTGATGGCGATCTCAGAAAGCTGACCAGCTCGTCAAGTCGGGATCCAGGTAACGCACCAAAGTCTTCTCCACTCGGCGGTGGCTAGCGGTTGGAGGGGCGTATATACGGATAGAAACCTGTGCCGAGCTCGGCAAGCCGACAATCGCTCCGTCGATAGCATAGGTAATCAACCAGGGAGCCGTTACTGCAGGACACTCCTATCCTTGAGCATATGTCGACATACTCCGTGGGCGCCGTGCCTGAAGGATATGTATCCTAATGCTGGTCGGCAGTAATTTCGAGACGACGGCCACTGCCTATGTAAGCTCCCCCGCCGCCCCGCGTTTCGATCACGCGGACGGGGATAGGGAAAGTCCCCGCACATGTCCGCAAAGCTGATTCGCGCCGGCATTGAAGAAGTAACATATGCGGTACTCGGGCGGACCGCGTGCGTCTTCGAAATACTGCAGCGACTCGGTCTGTGGATCCAACCTGGAGTGCTACGGTACCTGCGCGGTCTGGGATGTTGGCCGGGATGCGGTAGGAAAATATTTAGAGTACTTGTGTAACTATGTAAGTGGGAGGTTCGGGTTCCTGCAGGCGTGGGCTCCTGCTCCGGCATACATACACACGCACATATCTAGGTAGATACATACCTACATAGGTCTGTCAGTCAGGCGGGGGAGGGGTACGCCAGTTTGGCGCAAAATACGAGGTGGCGGTGCAAACGGGTTCCACGAACTAAGAAATTTCTGGTCAAGGGTGCTGTTTATGCTTTGGAAACAACATGCTACTATGGCCGAGTGGTCCAAGGCGGTGGACTTAAGTTTATCTATTGAGACTTGAAACCCATTGGGGAAACCCGCGCAGGTTCGAACCCTGCTGGTAGCAAATACTTTTTTTTTGTCTTGCTGTTATGTCTCTTTTCAGTTTCGGCCAAAAATCGCGACCGTAGTGGTGGTGAGGGGGGGAGGTGAAAGACGGCTATGCGAACATTGGGCAACACAGGACAAGGCGCTGTACTCATAGTACTAATCCCTCGTCTGAATGTTGGCAACACCGCCGCGCGGCGCTGAGGCAACATCTCTATGTACTCGAAACACGCATGTACTACAACCGACGGTAATTCCACGTACGGGTTTCGCCACCGCTTGCGATGCGAGCAAATCAATATTTTTTTTTATGAATGGCGAGTTCGTGGATGGTAGGTAGTACACACTTCGCCAACTACATACTGGTCTATATAGCAGTATATACTGACCCCAAGACCGCAGAGCTGCACCATGTGGAACATCCTGCCGAAGCCGAAGCCGAAGCCCGCCATTCGCATGCCTGAAGGCCCAAGAGCTCTCCTCCTTTCATTTGCGCTGCATGCCCTTCTTTCTTGGCGATGCGGAATATCCAGGAGCAGAAACAACTGGAGCTGGAGCCAATGCTTGGCTTCGTTTGTAATCAGGCACATGTGTGCTCGTTGGCTGGACGATGAGAGCGCGAGTCCCAGCTATCTGGGCCGAGGACGAGGTCGAGGGCGTGGTCGAGGCACGCACGGGGCAGTGCCGAAGTGTGTTGAGTGTCTATGCGGCCCGAGGAGTCTCGATTCTACACTTTGGATAGTCTAATTACTTTCGGAAGGGAGAAGAGGTCTGCGGTGCCGGAATATACGCTGAAAAGGTCCATGCCAGATTTGGGTATCTGGGGATTTTCTCGGCTCGGAATATTGTGGGGAGATACGGGAAGAGTGTATGGCAGGCGGGGCTGAGGATTCACCCCCCGCCAACGCCGTGACCAACATCACCAGTTCTACAACTCAACAAACAACTCCACCAATTTTCATCGGGCGAGCTGAGCGCCGACGGCCTTCGTTCGCAGCAACGCGGAATCCTTGGATGACGGCAATCGCATGGCCGCACGGAACGTCACGGGGGAATCGGACACCCTCCTGCAGCACCATTGAGACGGGACAGGCGGGGCTGCAGGTGGCGGACGAACTGACGACGTCGTGAGCGGCGAGCGGCGAGCTGACAGGCGACGGTTAACTGCTCTTCAGCTCCTTCCCACAATATTCCGAGCCGAGAAAATCCTTACTAAAACCCGGCATGGAGGGGCCCTTGTGGCATTGTGGGCTTTTTTAGCGAATGTTCTGGCATTGTAGACCTTTTCTTACTCGGAAAACCGGGGACTCTCGGTCGGGGTCTCACCTAACCTAGTCCGACTGGTGCGCGCTTACCGATTGGATGGGATATTAAAAGGGAGGGGAACGGCAGGAAGCACAGACACACAACCGCGGGGCAAACAACACGGAACGATACGGTGCGGCACGACAAACTCGGTTCATGCGGGCATGCGTGCGCGAAAGGCAGGCACCGCACGGAACAGAGGGGAGGATTCGCCGTAGCAGAGTGCTCTGCGTGCGCCACTGTGGGGCGGAGTACGTAGTGCCCGTGATAAGAGCGCGGCGCATAGTGCCACACATACGGCGAGGCGCCGCTGCGGCTTGGACGCTTGTAGAGTATATGCAGGTACGATTCGAGAATGGGATCTCAAGGCACGGTCTACCAGTGGTGTGTGCTTCGGCGCAGTTGGACGCACATCGATGATTCCCGGCACGGATGGCGTTGCGCCAGGGGCGGAAGACGGCCAGATACATACATATGTATGTGTGCTCGCTCGCAACTCCCCTCGGGACAGAGCGCCCAAAAATCTGTAACATGGCAGTCTGCGAAACCCCTTGAACCCCTGCGTTAGCGGGCAAACCATCCTTCGTCCGATCATGGACCCGGAAAAAGACCCGCCCAGCCAGAATCCTATGCCCCACACATATTGAGTGCCATGCGGAGCAGAGCAATCTATATTACCCTACGTTCCCTTCCCGCTCTTCTTCCTTCCTTCCCCCTTCCTCTCCCACCCCATCTTCCCAACATCGTCTCTGCGAGGTCGTTGTTCGTTCTTCCCTCTCACTCCACTTTCCCTTCGTTCTTTTGTGTGTGGCTAGTTCACCACCGAAAACCCACTCTCCTTCATTCAATCCCAACACACTCTTTCTGTTTTTGAAAAACACCGACCTTCCTTTGCTTTGAGAGCAGAAGTCCAGAACAGCGGCACACGGGACACACAGCTTGCGAACCGCACGCACGAACAACACAAAATCAGGTCGAATCTACGGAAGCAACGAGATACTAGCCATATATCCTCAACAAGCTACATCCTATATACCATCTTGACCGATCTCCCGACCCAGATCTACAATGTTTGGAAAGTCCTTGATCAATCTCTCGGTTGCGGCCTTGGCTGCTGCTTCGGTGGTCTCTGCTTCGTCCCACAGTACGTACCCATTCCTCCCAGTGTGGTTTTTGCACGTGTATCTCACCCTTGCGTTACCAGGGCGGAAACATGCTGCCCTTCACAAGCGGGTTGCCGAAGCTCCCAAGGTTACTACTTGCTACTCTACAGTGACTGTCTGGGTCGATCAGCGTGGAAACACTGTTGACCCGAACGCTCCGCATACCCTGACCGTTACGGTCTATGGCACTCGACCACCGGTCACTGCAACCGAGGTGGTGACGAAAACTCGCGCCGTGAAGAGCCCCAAAGCGGAGACTGTGATCCCACCAACTTCAACCGCAGTGTATCAGCCGCCAGCTGAAACTACCCGTTCGGCCGTCACCACTAGCCCTGCTTCATCGGTATACAAACCCGAGCCGGCAACCTTGTCAAAGTCTCCTAAGCCCGCTACCACTTCGAAGGCCCCTAAGCCTGCTACGACTTTAGTCTCTGTCGTGTCGTCTTCCACCTCGTCCAAGCCGATTGCTACCGGCACCCCATACGTGCCGGGAACCTACCCGGCCGGAGGTGGCAGCAAGCCTGGAATCGTCTACTCGCCCTACCACACCGACCACAGCTGCAAGTCCACGAAAGAGGTGGCCGCCGACATTGCCTTGCTCAAGGATTACAGCCCCATCCGTCTCTACGGTGTGGACTGCAGCCAGATCCAGAACGTTATCGCCGCTGCGAAGCCCCACGGAATCAAGATCATGCCCGGTGTCTGGAACATGGACAGGCCTCTCGAAGAGCTGGAGACCCTTATCAAGTACGTCGACGGAAACTGGGACACCGTTCACACCGTTGCGATCGGCAATGAGGTTGTCAACTTTGGAAGGAAGAGTGCGAGCGACTTTGCCGGCATCATCAATGCCAGCCGTAAGCGTCTCCGCCGCGCGGATGTCGGATACACCGGCCCCGTCGTCGGTATCGACACCTTTGTTGCCATAATGGGTAACCCCGCCATCTGCGAAGCCTCCGACTACGTTGCGGCCAACTGCCACTCGTTCTTTGATGGAAACGTTGCGGCCGAGGGAACCGGAGAGTTTTTGAACAACATGAAGAAGGAGATTGCCAAAGTGTGCGGCGACAAGCAAATCGTCATCACTGGTAAGTCTACCCACTCCTCTCCACGATGCAAACCGTGCGATATAAGATGCTGATGTACCTCTGCAGAGACCGGCTGGCCGACTCAAGGTTCGCGCAACTCCAAGGCTATCCCCAGCAAGGAGAACCAGGCTATCGCCATCAAGTCGATTCTTGACACCCAGGGCAAAGACGTGATTCTGTTCACCGCTTTCGACGACGGCTGGAAGGAGGACACCCCTTTGACGTTTTCCACTGAGAAGGTATGTTTTCGCCCTACATTGTAGCTCCTTCGTTCAGACACTGACTTTTTTTGCAGCACTGGGGTATTCAGGACCTCTCACTTAACTTCTAGCAAAAAGTTACTTCCTCTGCATCTTGACACTGCTGGGCGTGTGGCTTTTTATTTTCTTCTGTAGATGGGAGCGGGTTTCGTGTTTTTGTTCGTACCAGTAACAGTGTCCATAAGTACTAGCCCGAGCTTTGGGGAACCCGAGACAATCATTCGTGAATGAATATTGCCTTCAGTTGAGAAACTGCTATGTGCAGGCTGTAGACATGGTGTTCTGCACTATAGTCACAACAGGAATGATGGATGCCTTCTTTATCACGGGGATGAGAGGATTCCACAAAAGGGAAGATGCAGAGCGCGGCACGCTTCGTCGCTCTTGTTGAGTAGTACTAGTCCACACATCCGCGCGGTTACGCAACGTCGGACCAGGTTAGTTGGATACTAGCGCACGGCTTTGTGATCAAATCCCCCCAACCCATCATGCCACCCACAACCACCACCCAACCCCAACCAACGCCGTCTTTCCCATCTTCCCCACTCCACAACACCAGAGAAGAAACAACAGGGACAAAAACAATGTGGATACGCGTCGTGGAGGTACCGACGTCTCCCTGCCTCCCTTCCATCCATCCATCTGACGAACCGAACAGGCATGGCTCGTAACCCGCGTACGTCTCCCCGCCACCGCCACCACCACCACCACCACCACGACGACGTGACTCCAACGATGAACAGCTGACGACGGACCTCGGGGGCGCGAGGGGAGGTAGTAGCTACTGGCAAGCCCTGCGTTCCATCGAGCCGTACGACGGATCCACGGACGCCTCACGGGCACGCGCCATCTGCAGGACGAGGACGAGGTGTCGAATCTGCACACTGGACACGAAGGTTCCTACTTACCCACCACCACTCCCACTCCTTCCGACTATTTTTTTTTTCTTTTCTTTTCTTTTCTTTTCTTTCTTCTTTTTCTTCTACACCCCGCGGGGGTGCGTGAGGGGAGGAGAGGGGAAGGAAGGAAAAGAAGGAAAGAGGAGGACATCCCCCCAAAAGGAGGAGGGAGGAAGAGTGAGAAAAAAAAAACAGCGCTTACGAAGGGACGTTCCGTTATCCCTTATATATATATAGGTAACTCCGAAATCGACACGGACGCGAAGATACCAGTGCAGAAGAAGGTGTCGACGTTCCTGAAGATCTATGTCGACGAACTGAAAAATGAATTCCGGAGGAAAAATTGATGGGTGAACGATGATGCTGTGCTGCACAAGAAGTGGTGGTGGTGGGGGCGGCGGCGTACAGTACTCTACCTTGCACGCAATAACATCTACCTCTCTTCTTGTTTGTCCTTTGTTTTTTGTTTTTGTTTTTTTTCTTCCATCTTTGGCTCCAAGTTTCTTCACCCTCTCCCCAAAAGGATCTGCTCTTGCAGAGCGATTCCGGACATAAATTGTGCTTCTTGATTGTACCTTGGGTACTGCTGTATCATTTGGCTCTCATTCCGTCCGAAGATTGATATCCACACAGTACCAGACCGGTTTGAGATCTCTTCCCCCCCTTTTTTTGGCGGAAACATTCTGCAAAAAAAAAAAACAGAAATGGAGAGTTTCTTTCATGTCGAGCGTGCACATCTCTTTTTCATTTTCATTTTTTTTGGCTTATGTTGAGGGGCTTCTCGGGGGGGGGGGGGGGGGGGTGTGTTTTTATTAAAAATATTTAAAAAAAAAAAAAAAAACAAGAAAAAAAAAAAAAAAAAAATGGAAAAAAAAAAAAAAAAATTAAACCCCCCCA
>Ga0307516_10007062_pt1 | contig 12993 bp, 21 predicted proteins | sample 19_EM_MG_FD_203310 | JGI IMG/M metagenome (GOLD analysis project Ga0307516, IMG submission 203310) | Populus trichocarpa ectomycorrhiza microbial communities from riparian zone in the Pacific Northwest, United States - 19_EM | ecosystem: Host-associated > Plants > Roots > Unclassified | place... | reverse complement strand
GAACTCTCAACGCCGTGCGCGAAATCCCAGAGGCAAATACGCTGGAGGAATTCGTGAGTATCACGACCGCCTGTAAAGTGCAGGGCGGTCACGAACCTGATCTTCTCCCACGGAGACAACTTTGGTACAATCAAACCCGATACCGAAAATGCGCCCCGTATGACCGCCGGTAAGATCACCAATGAACGCTCCTGTCTTCCTGTTCCATATCTTCACGACGGAGTCGTAGCTGCCACTGACGACCCATTCTTCGTTCATGCACACGCTCCTCACAAGCCCAGTGTGGGCATTGGAGTAACGCTTGAGGCGAAGCACCCCTACTTGACCAGGTATAGTACCGTGAGCACTGGTACCCAAAACGACTCCGTGACCACAGGTGTTACACACGCCTGAAACCGAAGGCGACAAATACTCTTCATCGACGCGTGTCACGAGCTCCAGATCGGCTTCAGGGGTGGACAGCCCGTGGGGAGAAGATATGGCGTCCAATTCCTCGCTGGTAGACCAGCCTTTGCCAGTGCCGATGTCAATTAATCGGATATGGTTGTCGGATGAACCGGAGAGAATATACGGAGGACAAAAATCGATCGAAGCAATGCTGGAATACATTTATGAGTTTGCAATGCCAGGGGGGTTCGCGAAACACGTACCCCCTACTGTGGTGGTTCTCAAACACCCGGAGCAAGCTTCCAGTTTCTGCGTTCCAGATTCGGATAGACCTGTCACCAGAGGCAGATGCTAAGAGGTCCCCTGCCAGAGCAACTGCATTCACTGCGGCCCTGTGGCCCTCGAGTATGAGGTGGGGCACCATTTCTGGAAAGTGATAAGTGCGGACGGTTACATCTTTTGAACAACCATCAGAACAGAGATCATGATTTCTGAGCAGGTTAGCGCACCTTTAGAACACGAGACAAGGCGCTTATCGTCGAACCTAACCGCGAGGACGCTATCAGTGTGGTCACGAATGACGGACAACGGCACATTCCCGGCCAAGTCCCAAAGGCAAACCCTAGAATCGCTTCCAGCGCTGCACAGCAACCCTTCGCGAGCAGCAAGGCTAAGGACGCTACCCCGGTGGATGTTATGAACGACCCTGATAAATTGAGATGTCTGAAGATCCCATTCACGGATAGACTTGTCCTTTGAGCCGGTGAATAGCGTTTGAACGCCGGTCTGAGGGTTCGTGTACAACTGGAGGCAGTATATGGTGCTTGTGTGGAGATTGGAGGTGCCTTGTTCATTGGGTCGCCCACCGGGTCTAGCCTGGAGGGTCGAGAGGCGGTACGAAGAATACAAGAATCGGAGGTAGAGTCGAGTGTGGGTTTGGTGTAAAAGTTTGTAGTTTGGCGAGATACTGAATGACGTTGGAAGGGAAGAGGGCGCGGAATGACGGTTATTTCCAGCGGTAACCTGCTTTGGGGTGGGTGCATTTTTTACCGGCGAGCGGTAGCTAGAGCCGGTGGGGGACGCGGCAGTGGATTTTCCGAATTCAAAGCCCGGTTCAGATGAAGAAGTACAAATTTCGTCACCCATGCCTTCGTCGTCGGTGTCCGTGGGAGATTCCAACGTCATCGATGGAAGGTGAGTGGCGAGATCGAAAGGCCGGAAGGGCTGTTTCCATTCGACACCACGAGTTCGACACAAAAATTTCCACAACGAAGGGTCCTCTGCAAGAGTGCGCCACCGACGGTTGACGGCAGAGGAAGACAGCAGTGATTGCCATGGTAAGTGTGAAAGAACATGAAGCGCAATCTCGTCGGGTAGAAGCTGTGCTCAAGTCAGTGACTGAAGAAAGTCTCAGCTGACGTGAAAGAACGCACCCCGAGGATGTCAAACTCGAGCAAAGGGTTGATTCTGTCACGAAGCCCAGCAAGGCGGGATCTTGGAAGTGATTGGAGGAGCGTATATGCAAGATCTATCCACCGCGCCTTTTCAGTATCGGGGACCACCTGCGGAGGAGACCACTACCTTCTCTGTCTTTATCCGACATCGTGCGGGCGAGTTCTGTGGCGGAAGGAGTCGGTTGCAAAATGAGGTGGACCATGGCGACGCGTGGTGGCGTCTGCAGAAAGAACAAGGTGTGAGAACCGAACAAAGGGGCGACTAATTTTGGTCCCGTTTATGCGCTCACTGACTTAGCGAATAGAGAACACACCACTGTCGATCCACCTAGCCTAAGTGGCCACCAGGGCGGAAATGGAGGATGAGCCGGAGACTGGCAACCCGGGCCAAAATTTGATCGCGCCCGGAATTCCCACACACCCGGACCAGTCCGTGTTTTTGCAAACTTGTTGGTGACGCACTATTTTGAAAGGCATACTTGGGGGAGGTAGAGTTGGGTTCATGCGGTGGCATTACTCCGGTTAAAATAAGACCGAATTCAAGTTTTGGTCAGAACCTCCCTCGGTTGAGTGTGGATCGTTGCCGGGCGGGGGTTGCCGAACAGGCTATTCGGATGACGGAACCGACAACATCCTTTGCAGACTCCGGGGAGGCCGTAATCTCCCAAAAAATCGAGGCCACGCCAGACCTCTCTGCTTCAAACCTCTCCACGAATGAATTCGCCGAATACTATGATATCGAGCGGACGGTGGACGAAATCATCAAGGGGGATTACAAATCCGTTCGCCCAAACCCCCTCTGCAGACCCAGGAGTATCTGACGAGGATTATATCAGATCGCACTCCAGTTCCCAGATGAACTGCTGAGGGACTCAGTGCCCATATTCAACGCTTTGAGGTCCAAGCTGAGAGAAGAAATTCTCCTGTACACCCTCGCCGATACTTCGTACGGAAGGTGAGCCCAATCACTCACCTGGGGTTGATCCGTTTCACAGAACCCCAGCTGTTGTGTGGATGAGGTTGCTGGGCAGCATGTCAATGCTGACCTTGTCGTTCATTATGGACATGCATGCCTGAGCCAGTGGGTTCATCTCCCCCTGATGATTAACCAGATCTTACCCACTTCTACAAGGACATCCCAGATACCCGTGATCTACGTTTTTGGCCACAAGCCAATAGATGTTGCTAATTGTGTCAAAGAACTCGCAAATTCAACACGCGATTCGCCCCGGGCACCCCCCGTGGAGGGCTTGGTTTTGTGTTGCGACGTCGTATATTCGCACAAGGCGATTGAGATCGCCGAACGGCTGCATGGTGCCTTGGGGTGTCCGGTGAATTATCACGAAATCCCCCTCAAGGCCGAACCTCTGGGGCAGCCAGTACGTAGCTTGGCGGAGAACCAGAGATTTGAGGCAGCCGATAAAGCCACGGAAGACGTTATTCTTTATGTCGGCCCTGAGAGTCTATCCCTAACAAATCTTCTCATCACCCATGGGACATCGGAGGTGCTCCGTCCTTTCCATTTCACTGCGGTTTGGGTGACTGAGCCACGTACCCGCAGGTTCACGCTTACGATCCTGTCATCCGACAAGCGAGGGTAGAGTCGCACGTCACGAACAAGCTCCTCATGAGGCGTTACGCGGTCGTGCAAAAAGCCAGAGACGCAGACGTCTTTGGGATTCTGGTTGGAACGTTGGGTGTCGGTCTGTCAACTCCCAGCTGCTCCCCACATCACTCTGTTGATCTGTTCGACATTCAGCCTCTTACCTTCCGCTGATTTCGCGGATACGGAAACTATTGGCTCGGGCCCAGAAAAAGAGTTACACCATCAGTGTGGGGAAACTCAATCCATCGAAACTTGCCAACTTCCTCGAGATAGAGTGCTTCGTCCTCATTGCTTGTCCCGAGAACAGCTTGATTGACTCGAAGGTTTGTCGATACCACTCCCTGTCACAGACCCGGCCTTGAACCTGTCATGCAGGAGTTCTTCAAACCAATAATAACCCCGTTCGAGCTTGAGATTGCCATCAGCGCTGACAGGTCCTGGACAGGAGAATATATCCTAGACTTTGGCCGTCTGTTGAAGAGAGAAATGGGTTCAGGCGAGTGATAACGCCTTGGAGACAGGCGAATCCTGACGCCCGCAACGCTGCAGTCGAGGACGCTGATAGTGATGAAGACGGGCAGCGACCCGAGTTCTCGCTGGTGACCGGGCAATACCGGAAAGCAAAACGCTTTGGGGGCGCGGTGTCATCCGTCAACGATGAAGGGTCTTCCGCAATTGTTCTCCGCAACGAGGGCACCGTCTCCGTTTTGCGAGACAGTGCGGCAGGTGCGTGTTGATGCCAGAACCGAACCATCCCCCATCTTGACAGTTCTTAGCACAATTCCTCCAAAATAGAACGTATCGTGGGTTGGAAACTAGAGTGGGCCAAGACGTGCCATCCGTGTTGGAGCAGGGGCGTAGTGGTATTGCCAGGGGGTATTCGGATGACCACCGGCCCAGTTAGGCATGTCGAGTGCTGCACCGAATAAATTACATCCTGCCGAACACGTGATCGCCTGCCAGCAAAATACGTCAAGCGCGTGAGAGCGGCTTCAGACCCCCTTCATCCCGACCTTGTGTGCATCTTTACGGCCGTCCTTCTCCGCCATGTCCAACCCAGACTCGTCAACCCAAGGCTTCGTCGACCGCGTCCAGTCGTTCGTTACCGAGAACAAGCGTGCCATCCTCATCGGCACTGCTCTCGCCGTTGCAGCGGGTGGGGCCGCGCTCTACGCCTCCGCTTCATCACCAAAAGCATCCGGGGACAAGAGGGAAAAGAAGAAGAAGTCCGGAAAGCCTAAGCACCGTGATGTTGAGTCTGGCCCCATCATTGAGGAGATTCCTGTCGAAGACCAACCCAGTAAGTCTTCGCAATTTGTGTACTAGGCTCCCGGAAGTTAAACTCCTACCCAACCCTTTGTAGACTTTGGTATTCTGACAAAGGAACAGCTCGAGGACACACCAACAGAGGTGCGCGTTTCGTGATTGATGGCACGTTGCGCCGGTCCTTATACAGGGTCGTAGGAACGAATGAAGCTTGCCGCCGCCCTGAAGAAAAAGGGCAATGATTATTATCAAAAGGAGAGCTTTGAGCTGGCTGCAGAGTTCTACACGCGTGCCATCAACGTTTCACCTACAGAAGAGCCCGTATACTACAGTAACCGTGGAGCTTGTGAGTGTACCAGCGACTTGGTGTCTGGTGGGGTGCTGACAATTATTGGAGGTTATATGAACATGAAACCGCCAAAATTCGAGCTAATCATTGAAGACTGTGACAAGGCGATTTCTTTGAACAAGGACTACGTGAAGGCCATCAACCGACGGGCGAACGCTCTGGAAGCCCTCGACCGGCTGGAGGAGGCGCTGAGAGGTCGGCCGACACCTTTCTTTATGCCATCTTGTCTGACATCCTTTCGCAAACCCAGACTACACCGCCGCTACGATCCTGGACGGATTCCAGAACGAGAAGGCCGCTCAGGCGGTGGAACGAGTGCTAAAGAAACTCTCTTCGACGAGAGCCGCAGAAATCATCAAGGTTCGCATCCTCCGTTCCTTACACCCAATTGACATTAACCGATTCCATAGACCCGTGACCCACACCTCCCCGCGTATACCTTCATCTCTGCGTACTTTTCTGCGTTCCGCGTTCGCCCTCTGCCCCCGCTACCAGAAGATCCATCCTTTGCAGATAATGCATTGATTAACGCATTGCATGCACTCCAGGCCGCCGATTATACTCACTCCTGGTCCTTTGTTATCGGTGCTCTCGAAGAGGGGCTCTCGAACGATACCCTCAAAGCGGAAGCCCTCAACCTCCGCGGAACCTTCAAGTCAGTATCTTCTCTGATTTCCTATAATGCCTCTCTAACCTCCCCCTACCCCAGGTTCTTGGTCAACGACGTGAAGGGTGCAGAGGAAGACCTGCTAGCGTCCATTGAGCTTATCCCCTCATTCACTCAGTCATGGGTCAAGATAGCGAGTGTGTACATGGAACAGGGTAACCCCGACAAGACGTTCGAGGCGTTTGAAGAGGCTATCAAGCACAACCCGAATGACCCTGATATCTACTACCACCGTGGACAGGGTTAGTGGAATTCCGTCTCGTCTGAATCCATTCACTCACTCCCTAACCAGTACATTTTATTATGAACGACTTCAAGCAAGCGGCTGCAAACTACAATAAATCCACCCTCCTGGATGATCAGTTTGTGTTTAGTCACATCCAGCTCGCCGTTGCACAATACAAGGAGGGCCAAGTTGCGAGCAGTATGGCTACCTTCAGGAAGACTCTGAAGGCGTTCCCTGAACGGAGTGAGCCACCGAACTACTAGTAAGTGCCTCTCCGGCATTCCAATCCCTTTTACCGACGGCCATTTGCAGCGGTGAATTGCTCCTCGACCAAGGTCGTTTCCAGGACGCCATCGACAAATTCGACCGTGCTATCGAACTCGAGAAAACCAAGTTAGTCACGAGCAATTGGTTCACGTGCATCGCGTTCTGACGCCCTTTAGAATTCGACAGAATGTCCTCCCTATGGTGAACAAGGGTCTCGCTCTCTACCAATGGAAGCAAGACGTCGGAGCTGCCGAAAGCTGCTGCCAAGAGGCGCTAGAGATTGACCCGGAGTGCGAAGCTGCTGTCGCTACTCTAGCCCAGCTCTGCCTGCAGCAGAGTAAAGTCGACACGGCGGTGGTCCTTTTCAAGCGACAGATGGAGCTGGCGAGAAGTGAACCCGAGCTTGCCAACACCCTGACGTACATGTACGCTTCGGTTGCCCAGAAGACCTTCCTTGAGGTGAGCCATTCGATGTTGGTGATCCTGCAGTTGACTGACAATCGACTACAGAACTACCCTGAGAGGAAACAAGCCTTCTCCGCAATGGCACAGGCAATGACACCATAAAGGACCGTTCTGTTTGTTTTTGGTATCTTCACGAGGACACTGTTTTTCCCTGCTCGTTCCTAACAGTATACACAATAATGCAGCCAGTACTTCTATTCATCATACTAGTGGGAGGGCCTATGCCACCAGGATGCAGTAATCGTTGAATCAAGTCCACTTCTCACGCCCATCTGCTGAGGAGCCGTAAGGTCATATATCCGAGGTTTGCCCTGTACTGACATGGGGGGAGGGAGGAGAGGAAGCGAGGTGCCCTTGTGATTGGAGGAGAGGGACACATTCGACGGGTTTGGAGACATTTTGACGCATCCGGCGATCCCAACCCTGCGAGCGCGAAGTTGACGCCCGAGTGCGGACCGGACCGGTTCGCGTTCGAACTCAGGTTCAGGGCCGACCCACGAGAACAGTCGGTTGGCATAGTAGCGGCTCGGCAGGGGGGCGCCAGGTCCAACCCCGCAAGGAGTCTACGAATCGTTCCAAAATTGTGGCGTCTCGAGGTAGGCCGGAATCCGACCTCAAGTTCAGAAGGAGGCAGCTCTGAACACTTAGGATTGGCCGTGTCTTCCCTGCCTTCTCGACTCACCTCCGTTACACGTACGAAACCTCGGGCAGAAATCAAGACGAGCTGAGGTCCTTGGGACGTTTGTGAGCGATCGGGGTTTTCCCTGATGTCAGTTATGTAACCAACCCAGGCGGTGCCGTAACCAACCCAGGTAGCTCGTAACCAACCTCCCAGGTAGTAAACCTACTAAGTGAGAGAACGGCGCGGGGTGGAACGACGCTCCCCTCTCTTTCCGTTCCCACAATCTTCTGTAGCCATGTCTCCCTGGGATGCTCGTGAGTCCCAATTCGACTGAACTCGAGCGGCGGTAGCTGACCGGCGGATAATTTAGTCGAGTTCCCCCCCGTCCGTCCCGAGAACCTCGTCCGATTGGCGAAGGACCTTTTACACGCATTCCAACTTTTCAGCCAGTACATAGACCTCCCCCTGGAAAACGACCGCAAATACATATCGTGGGTCTCCGAGGTGATGCTGGAGCAAAAGTCTTGGGTGAATTTGCCCCCGGAGAAAGCGACAGCCTTGACAGACATATTTCGTGCGGTACCTCTCCTCCACCAAATCCTCTCGAGTCGGTCTCTAACGCCTCTGGTGGTTAGGCTGTACCAACCATATCCTCCCGTGAGCCGAGCCTTTTCTACTCGGACCCGTGGAACAGACTCTGCGCCCACGCATTCCTCCGCGAATCGCGTATCATCCCCGGTTTAGGGTGCGGTGACCCTATGGAATACTTGCCCAGAGGTCTCACGGACGCCTGGAAGGGAAATTATTATAACAAGCCAGCGTGTATTAAGGTGGTTCGGACCCGGGAGGTGGACAATCTGAGGGAAATCGAACGGGTACGACAACCCTTTTGTTCTATCGGAGGCGTACCCAATTCTCTTCATACCAGATCTTCCGTCATGTGATCGAAGAGAGTAAGGCAAATCCCCACCCAAACATTCTCCCCGTCATCGAGGTCTCGGAACCGCTGTTTCCGTTTTGCATTGTAACTCCGTGGATGCCGGACGGGAACATCACCCAGTACGTCCAGACGAACCCGGGCGCCAATCGTCTGCTGCTGGTGCGTGCGTCCAGAAGTTGATGGAGATAATCTACCGACTGCGTCCGCAATAGCTCGCACAAGTGTGCAACGGCCTCATGTACCTCCATGGGTTGAACATTTTGCATGGTGGCATAAGTCCGGTGGGTAAACGAAAGGATGGTTTAACCCGCACGCTGACGCTCAGTACCCCCCAGAACAAAATCTTAATCAATCGGGACGGACAGGCGTGTCTCGGGGGCTTTGGGATTCCTAGAGTGTTCAAAGAGCACAAACACAGGTACCATGACCCGGAAACTCTTCGCTACAAGCCCTCGGAATGTTATTATCAGATGCGATACTCCACAATGAGTGATGTTTACTCCCTTGCCATGACTTCCTTCTCGGTACGTTTGTCGGTTGTGAACCGTCGAACTACTTGACGTAACCTCCCATTACCATCAGGTCCTCACAGGGGTACTGCCACGCCGTGCCACGGATACACCGACCCCCGATAGTGTTGCCCCTGAACGACCCACTCGTCCAACAAGGCTGGACCGGAATCGATGGCTACAGGACCCCGTTTGGGATGTGATCACCAGCGGCTGGCGTGAGGAACCAAGTGAACGATGCGGGCTCTCCGTTCTGCACCACGTGTTTTTGACGTCTGGTCGGCAAGTACAGGAGATCCAGAATATCAAACTAGGTGAGTCGAACAATCAAAACAACAACAAACTTGTGGTAGCTGAAAGGTCTCAAACGCAGTGGCGCGGCAACAGAAACTTGGGAGAATACTGCCGCGGATCGCCTCTTTCTTTCAGTTTCTGCAAGACTCAGAGTCAGAAATCCAGAGGCACGTCGATGAACTGGATAATGTAGGCCTTTCCACTTTCCATCCTTCCTCTCATTCCAAATCTAATATGGACCGCAGCGTCTAGAGGATCGTAATATCCCAGATCGGGAGCGACTCAAGTTGTTTAACGAGCTTTGCAAAACGTGCAGCCGACACCAAGTGATCCCAAAATCCATGCACATTCCCGACTGTTCGGAGGGCTCTGTGGAGGTCCAAGATGGGGGGTTCGCTGACGTATCGCGGGGCACACACGAAGGACGCCAGGTCGCTATCAAGGTTGTGCGCGCGTACGTCACCAGTGACCTGAATCTCATCCGCAGCGTGAGTGTTTCGCCCACACCGCTATGCCTGCCAGTGGTTGAATGTATTGTAGAGGTTCTGCCAAGAGGGAGTGGCCTGGAAGCATCTTCAGCACCCTAATATTCTACCGCTGCTTGGAGTGACGTGGAACGAATACCGTTTCGCTCTGGTTTCCGAGTGGATGGACAACGGAAACATCATTGAGTTCATTAAGCATGACCCGCACGCAAACCGTGCCGAATTTGTACGTTGTCGTTTGACCCTACAGGAGCCTTACTGATCTGCGTCAAGTTGGCTGGCGTTGCCAATGGCTTAAAGTATATGCACAACCTCCGTGTCGTCCACGGAGATCTAAAAGGGGTACTTTTATTTATTTTTTACCAAATGAAATACCTCCACACTTACGCCTTAAACCGTGAAGGCAAACATCCTGGTTAATAAGGAGGGGCGAGCCTGCATCGCCGACTTTGGTCTCTCGACCATCGCTGGCGTCACGGCTCGTGCCGGCACCGCCTCCGCTAGGACTTCTCTGACATCATTGATTTCGAACGAATCACTCATGTCATTTATTGGTGGGGGGACACGCCGATGGATGAGCCCTGAACTTCTGGACCCGGAAAGGTTCGGATTGCCCGATTCACCAGAGGCCAATCGGCCAACTAGGCGGTCCGATTGCTACGCGCTCGGGATGGTCATCTACGAGGTAGGTGCTGTGTTCGCACGAGTAGATTTGTTGACGTGGGTGGTTAATTGGTGGCTGGTACCCTAGGTCTTGTGCGGACACCACCCCTACCTCGAGATCGAGTCGGATATTCTGGTTGTTTATGCGATCATGGAGGGGATTCGACCGAAGAAACCAGCAGGGGCCAAACGTCTCGGATTCAGTGACGATCTGTGGAGGATGGTCGAGTCATGCTGGCTGGAGGACCGTGACGCACGACCCGGCGTGGAGGATATCCTTTCTTGCTTAAACGACGCTGCGGCGTTCTGGTATACGAGAGAGTTCTAACTCGCGATGGAAAAACCCGAGCATTATACACCCTATCGGTCCTACTTCCGCTTATCTTTTTTTCCTACCCACGTTTCTCCTTAGGTTCACAGGTCAAGTAAGTATATAGATGGAATATATGTATTCATGGAGCATAGCCTGTATTTGATTCTTCAAAGCTTCAGAGCTCGAGGAAGGGGGTATCCATACCCAACGACCTGGATGTCCTCCGGGGACGACCCGACATTCCTACAACATTGCCTTGGTCTCTCTATATCCTGCGCGCCGGACACAGGGATGACGTCCCCTCCCTGATCATGAGCCAGCGTCACCGCGAAAGTGACCTGGCCGGCAGTCATCCGCAATCCCGGACATATCGGTTTCCCAAGCATCGCGAAACAAGTGGTGGAGAATGCGGTGACCAAGCTTGCATATTCAAGCTGGAACATTGCGATTCTTGGGTTGAACCAACCGCAGAAGCCAGTTGCACGCCTCTGGGTCAAGTGGTGCCATGAGTCTGGCGATGGCGGTGGGGTGTTCCACGGTAGCAACATTCCTGACAAGTCCGCTTCAAAATTTGTCGAGTTCGAAGGGGAACTCTGGATTTTTCAAACGGCGGGGAAGCGTGCTTGCTTCCCTCGCGCACAACCCTTCGCTTATAACTGCAGATCTGGTTCCGGGATATCTGGCGTGGGGCGCTGAGCGCCAGTAGGATCCAAAGGTGAATGCGTGAACAACGAACAGGGTCCTCTTCTCAGGAAAACGCTATCCCGAAATGATAACCACCGCACCGAGGTACATCTTCCACGTTTGTAGGGCGATCTTTGGCTGGATCGCCTTCTTGAAGATCTTTGTTGGCCCCAACGCTGGCCACTCTCGATCTCGCGGAATTCACTGCCTGTAGCCGCTTGTTGTGTATCTCGTGAGGCGAGTGGGTTCTCACTTGGTCGTGGTTCCATAAGATCGCGCGTTCGCGCCATATTTTCCATGTCATGTAGGACTCCGATGCTATCCGAAAACAACAAAAATACAGTGAGACGTAAAATTGGGTGCATACGATCCACCCCTCAACTCAAGTTTGGCCACGGGTTCAGGCCGAACATCCGAGGTAGGCTGGTCCAAATCTCATCTCTGGCACCCCTCAAACACGCGTTAAACCTCTCCAAACACTTTGCGCAAAACGCGTTATCCGCGAGGACCTTGGTCTCCAAGATCGATACAGCCATATCCACTTCGCTCGACTGAGAGGAAATGGAGTTGAACAACCTCTCGTAGGGACTCGTCTGGCCTGACCGCCTGTGGTTCGTTTCGTGCGTACCCGGACAAAGCCAGCCGCTGCACGAGAACTTCTTGGCCGGACGGTCGAAGAGTAATTGCCGGACGACTTGTAATTCTCTGGCCTTCAGCCGAGATTGGCCGACCACTGCCGCGGCGAGGACCCTCGGTGGAAGGCGCAATGGGGGTTCCACGGAAGTCAATGCCAAAGTACCAGCTGAACAAGCCCGGTAGTAGGCAAATGGGAGAGCGAAGGTGACGTTGCAGGTCTCGAACAGCTTGAGAACAGCGTTCGGGTGTGGTTTCGGGTTTCCGAAAACTCTCTCCCCCAGCATTTCTGATTCTTCGTAAGTCTCGAAGGTTTTGGGGTAGGCGCCACAGAGATCCTCGAGAATTTGTTCGCGGACGTTGTCAATCTTGTAGGAGGTCGTCATGCGGAGGATGGAAGAGAATGTAGTGAAATCAGGCGTCTGATGCCTGGCGGGGAACCTAGATATGCCGGTGTTAAATGAGCCACGATTGTATGCGCTCCACTTGTACTAAGGTCCTCACCCTGGGTTGTAAAGAACCTGCAGAAGGATCGAGAAATCTTCCGGTTCTTCATACACATGGATGCACTGGCATCCATCGGTCTTGTGGGTGTTCCTCAGCTTGGATTTCTCGATCATGTCTGTAAACACCACGGAACTACGACAGAGGTGGTCGGAGTGGACACGGAAGAGTACAGTTCGGCACACGAAGACGATGTCACCGGAGGTCAGGTAAAACTCCAGGTGCTTCGGTATGGCGTTGCATTTGTCCAGAGGTGGGATGTCGGGATTGACGAATGGGGTGTCTCCAGGCCCTTCGGTGAACGTTGGAGAACTGGGTAGGCTGAAGTCTGAGTTGTCTATCCACCCTTCCGAATGGAGGAAGAAAACATCCTGGGGAAGTACGAGAATTCAGTTTGTGTGGGATGGGGTGATTTTAGGACCGCTGACCGCTAGTTTCTTCGACAATAGTGGTGAGACATTGCCTTGATCGTGGATGTCCTGGAGCGCTTGCATCTCCCTGGAGAAGGCCTCGATTGTGTGAGGATCGTTCCACAAACGGGGTCCAGCTGACTTCAACAGCGCGCAGGCAGCTTCCAGTTCGAGCTCAGATCTGTTTGACTGCTTGGACAAGTGGTGAAGGTAAACGTCCAGCAGGTCTGTCGTGGGGACGACCTTGAC
>Ga0307516_10007061_pt1 | contig 12995 bp, 14 predicted proteins | sample 19_EM_MG_FD_203310 | JGI IMG/M metagenome (GOLD analysis project Ga0307516, IMG submission 203310) | Populus trichocarpa ectomycorrhiza microbial communities from riparian zone in the Pacific Northwest, United States - 19_EM | ecosystem: Host-associated > Plants > Roots > Unclassified | place... | reverse complement strand
GTGGAGACCGTGGAGCTCGGCTCCTACACCGCCCGGTCGGCGCTGACCCGTTCCATCCTGGCAATGCGCCCGGTGCCCATTGCGCAGTGGCCGCGCGTTGTGGTGTCGGCTGCGGTGCTCGTGCTCTCCGGGCTGGCGGTCTGGCAGGTGGTGCTGCCGCGTTTCGTGGTCCGGGAGGAGTCCGAACTGCCTAGTTCGTCCGACCTGTTCTCCGATGCGTGCGACGAGCCTGGAGTGGCGTACACCTCCGCGGCCGGGTACGTCGGGCCGCCGCCGCACCCGCTGCTTGTGGTGCCGGGCGACGTGCGCTGGCGCCTCAGCGGGAACGGGACGTCACCGTGGTACATGGGGGACGTCGGCTCGATCCAGCTGATCGCCTGCGTGGAGCGCGACGGCGACGACGGCCCGACCGGCGAGATCTGCTCCTATTCCACCAGCGATGTCGGCATTGGCGGCCGGATGGAAACGCAGTCTCTGCGAGCGGGCTGGTACACCATCACCGTGTACGAGCTGCGCACGCGTCGCGAGGTTGGCTCGTCGCGCGTGCTCGGTCAGAACCGCACCTGCCCCGAGAGGAAGCTGGGAGAGGCCGAGGTTTTCACCACCCCGACCGACGCCCAGCTGCACGAGGCGCTGGATGCGTATATCGAGCGCTCCGGCTGAGAGCCCGCCTTCTGACTTTCCTCGGCGTTGAACGACCCGTGCGACGGCCGATGTCCGTGCCTGGCCGCGGGTTGGTCTCACGGTGCCCATAGGTTTCTGGTGTGGGTCGGCTCGGTCGGGCGTTCTGGCCGACCTGGCCCTCAAGGGCCGATCGTCGTGCCCGGGCAGGCTTACCAATTGCCGACAAAACTCCGACAATGCTCCGACAGCGGTTGACATTCGAGAGAGGATGCACCGTGACCTGGCGCAACAAGGCCCCGCGGAATGTCGGACGGCAATATTCCCCTTAACTCTCCCCGTAAAACGGTCTTGTGCCGGCGGCTTGTGACTGGCATCTTGCGAAGCAAGGCGAAGCAGGCACGGTGACTCTCCAGCAAAGGAGAGTTGTGCCTACCGGAAGGATCCACTTCGCTGTGTCCAAGATCGTCCCGTCACAGACCCCCACCGACTAGCCCTGACCGAATCCCGCGATGGATGTGGGCTCTGGTCATCGTCCTCGCGTCAGCGTTGGTGGCTGTCGGAGCTGGGCTCCTCGCACGCGCTGGTGGCGCAGCGGTGCCTATCGCGATCCTCGCCGGCGGCGGCGCGTTCGTCACGACCGTGGGATTGCTGATGAGCGTTGGGGATTTTGTCGAGGGCGGGCGAAGGTGATTACCGGCGTTCGCCGGCTCAATCGTCGAGGTATGAGTCCCAGTCTGGATCCCGCGCAGACGGCTGGCTCGCAACGTCTTCCGTGCCCACCCGGGTGCGGAGGCCGTCCGCCCAGGATCGGGACCAGCGGTGCAGGGCGGTCACGTCGTCGTCGGTCAGTCCGTAGGCGGTGAAGGTCTCGTCGTCCAGGAACTCAACCGAGTCGAGCCGGTCGACTAGTTCGCAGGCGTGAACCGAAGGAGGTGGCAGCGCCGAGACGTTCGAGCTCGTGCAGCGAGTAGCCGCCGCGGGTGTGTGCGGCGTGCACGTCGATGAAGTCGCGGTGGGTGCCCCGGTCATGCAATGCGCCAACTTTCAGTCCGACCGCATCGTCGAGCGCGAGGACCGGGCCGATGCCTAACCGCACTGGCGGCTGGATGCCTGCTTTCAGCAGGTCGACCTCGCAGCGCTGATCCCCGTCGTGGACCTCGAAGCGGGCCATCGTCGGAGCCGTTTCAATGACCTGAACGTCGTAGCCGGCACTGCGGTAGACGCTGGCGAGCCGGTCCGTGATGACGTCGAGGGGCAGCGTGGACATCGTCGCGAAGTCAAGGTCGCGAGATGGGCGGCTGGTCAGGTGGTGGGCGCTGATCGCATACCCGCCGGCCAGGACTAGGCCGAGGTCGTCGGAGGCGTCGAAGGCTATCCGGGCGAGCTGTTGGTGGAACGGGTCCACGCCAGGGTCAGACCGCTGCTAGATCCGGGAGCTGCTTCTCCCAGACCCCGATGAGGTCTCTGGCGGTCAGTCGTCGGACCTTCGGCCAGTCCTCGATCAGGTGCGCCCAGTTGATCCACCGAGCCAGGTCAGCGCGCTGCCCATCACCGATCAGCGTCGTGTACAGGGTCAGTCGCCGACGCGGATCCGTGACGTCGAACACGGGGTTACCGGACCAGCACAGGCGATTGGGCAGTTCGACCAAGCCGACGGCTGGGCCGGCGAACTCGCCCCGGGCGGGGATACGGTCGGCGACACTGCCTGCCCGTGACATCATCTGGTTGATACCCACCGCTCATTCTCGCACCCACCGGGGGCTGCGGGCCAACTGCGCCCCGGATCGGTACGGAGGTTTGACGACCCGTTCTTCCTGGGCGGGTCGGATCTGAGCGACGCTGAGGTGATGGGTCTGCCTGCGCGGCCGCTCGTCGGTGGAGGCCCTCGAACCGGTCATCCATGCCCTGACGGAGCAGAAGGGCGTGTATCGATCCGCCAGGGGCCTCGTCGCTGCTCAGCGTTCCGGTGGCGGCCTGCGGAGGGCGTCGGAGAGGTCGGCGAGTTGATCGCCTGCGTGGAGCGTGACGGTGACGACGGCCGTGCTCGGTCAGGCACTGGATGCGTATATCGACCGCCCCGGTTGAGCGCCCGCCCTCTAACCCTCGTCGGCGGTGGACGATCCGGGCTGGTGCGGGGTTGGTCCCGTCGGGTCCTCGATCATCGCCATACCGTGACGCGAGGAGAACTCCGAAGTGGATCGGGGAACGATATCTTCAGCCCATGGCGGAGCGGTCCACGGCGGTGGGAAGCGTCGCGCCCACCGCGATCTTCACGGGCGGCGCGCTGGCGCTCGTCGCCACGACGCTGTCCTGGGCCCGCGTCACCGGCACAACCGGAAGCTTCTATCTCGTACGCCTGGCCGACCTCAACCGTGTCGCGGCGCCGGTCGCCACGCTCTGGCTCGTCCTGGCAGCGGGTGGTGCCCTGGCCAGTCGCGGCTCGTCGCCGTGGGCGGCAGTGGCTCGGCTCGGCACCGCGCTTTTCGCGACGGCGGGCGCGTTCTTCCTACTCAGCCTGACGATCTTCGTGAGCAAGGGCGCCACCGTGCTGGCGCACTCCGGGATTACCGACTACCCGTCGCTGGTCCCCGTCGGGCGTGTCGTCCCTGACGCGGGCTGCCTCCTGTACTTCATCGGCCTCATGCTGATCGCGGCGGGCGCCGGCATCGTGGAGGTCGCCACGCGCGGCCCCCGGCCGAGTCCCGCCCCGCCCAACGGCCGTCCCGCAATACACCGCGTCGTGGTGGTGCTCGCCCTGATTGCCGCGGTCGTGTCGGCGGTTCTGCCCTGGTACAGCAGCAGCAGCGCGGCCGACCTCGTCCCCTCCGCGACCGGCGTCGTCTCGCCGCCCGGCCACGACGACGCGCAGGCGTGGCTCGGCGTTTACCGGGCCGGCCTCGTCGCCTGCCTCGCGATCACCGTCTTGGCCCTCGTGCTGCGGCGTCACGCGCCGCGGCTGCGGCTGCTGGGCCTCATCGTCGGCGTCGCGGTCACCGTCATGCTCCTGAGTGGTTACGCGACGCTGTGGCGCCAGCCCACGCTGCAGTACGCGACGGACCGTATCGGTCCCGGCTATCACCTCGGCATCGTCGCGATGCTGCTGCTCACGGTCAGTTTCGCGGCGCTACCGTCACGCCCCGAGGAGGTGCCGGAGAAAGCAGAAGCGCCGGAAGCAGAGGAAGCCGAAGCGGAGGAGCGGCCGTGACGAAGCAGATCCGCAAGACGGCCCCCGCGAGGAAGGCGACCACAAAGAAGGCGAGACCCAAGGCGGGAAAGAAAGAGGAAGAGGAATCGCCGCCGTCGAGCTGGGCGCGGCTGTCTACGGGTACGAAGACCCTGGTGGCGTTGATCGGCACGACCGCCGTCGCTGCCGTGGTTCCCGGCGTCCTGCCGTACGCCTCGGACCGCGTCCTTGACCTTTTCCATTCCCCGATCGTGGACGTCAGGAGCGAGCTCGGGCCGTCGATCCTCGGTCTGACCGAGGTCGCCACCGAAGCCGTGACGACCGAGCCTGCGAACGTCCGTTTCGACCCGAGGTTCGCGCCGGCCGGCCTCGCCCTCACCAAAATCACGCTGGAGGGAAAGCGCCTGGCCACCGTGGCCGTGCTCGACATGTCTGTGGAGATCGTCGAACGGCTGCCGCCGCGCCAGGGCACCCTCTACTACATCCCGGCACAGGGCGGGGACGACGACACGATCCTCGACCTGAACCTGGACGCACCCGAGCCCGTCCCGACCGCGGCGGGCGGCGGCGGTCCGTACTTCGCCGGCAAGCACATCACGCTCGTTCGCGGCGAGCTCGGGGTGATCGATGTGCAGTCCCGCACCACGCAGCACGAGTTCGCCTGGCGCCTCCATCTCCACCTGCGCTATCGCGGCTCGGACAGCGAGGTGACCGTCCCGCCGGCTGGCAGCCCGCCGTTCCGGATGACCGCGTTCGTCGCGCCCGGTGACTACCGGCAGCAGTTCGTGTGGAACGCCAACGGCGACGTGGTCCCGCACGACTGCGCCGCCGACAGGGCCGCCTGCGCCGCCACGACGCTCCCGGAAGTGAAGGCGTCCTGAAATCCCTGCTCCAGCACACAGGAGTGAGGGGGCAAAGATTGATCACGGGAAACATCTACGGCAGTAATTCTCGATACTGGAAATAGATCGGATGTGGATATTCAGCGATGGATGGCCGAAATCCTGTCCTTAGCCCAACGCCTTGAGCCGCGCCTCGATGCTCTCCCGGCGCTGCTCCAGCACATCAATGATCGCCTCGGTCTCGTTGAGCCCGGTCAGTTCGGTGGCGATGTCCTCCGAGTCCTGGAAACCCTCGGAGGTGTCGCTGTCCTCCCCGCGACGCGACTGGGCGTCGCCGGCGATCCGGCGCAACTCGGCAAGTTCTTCGTCGACGTCCTTGAGTTTCTGACGCAGCTGATCGGCCGTAGCCTCATCGGTCATGTCGTCATCCTAATGACCCACCTCCGCGAACAGGCATTCCAGCCGCCGCAGAGCTTCCGATACACCGCTTCGAAGCTTCGTAGTGGTCCGGGCTCGTCCGCAGACTGACCTGGCAGCGGTGGGCGTCGATCGCGGCGGCCACCGGCAGCCGTGCCTGCCGCGCGCGCCGGGTCGGTTGCGATACCGGTTCTTCCGCACCAGGTGACCGACCGACCCCTGTGTCGGCGAGACGTCAGACGGGCTGATGCAGCAAAAGCCGACCGGCCAGGGCGAACGGGAGTCGACCGGTGCGGACGGCCTCGACCCGCACGGTGGACTCGTGTCTCCTGTCTGGACAGGGGTCTCAGCCGGCGGCGGGCACGGTACGCCCGGTGGTCGCGGCGGTGGCTCGGCTTGTGGTGCGTAGGTGGCGCAGGGAGACCACGTGCAGGGCGACGGCGAGCGGCACGGCCGTGGCGGGGATCAGGGCGAGCGGCAGCATCGTCAACGCCTCGGTCGTGGGTGTGACGTGTAGCAGGTTGGTGGGGCCGGACCCGGCGAGGACGCCGATGCCCACCGCCACGGCGAGGTCGACGATCCCGAGTACGTTGAACCAGATCGCGCTGATGCGACCAGTGCGGTGGGACAGCCGCCACGCGACGAACGGCGCCGCCACACCGACGGCGATGTCACCGACACCGGCCGGCACGGCGAAGACCGGCGGCAGCGCACCCAACCCGAGCACGATCAGGAACACCCCGCCGACCACCCGGAACGTCTGCGGCAGGGCGAGGCGGGCCGGTGTGTCCGGATCGGAGAGGATCCGCGTCACAGTGGGGATCCGGGTGGCCAGCAGCACGGCCGTCAGCTCGGCCAGCAGCGTGACCGCGATCCACGGAATGGCGGTGTCCCGGTCCTGCCGGTACACCCCGGCGTCGGCGAGAGCAAGGCTGACGGCGAGCCAGCCGGCCCACACCGTACCGGCGACGACCGCGATGGCGGAGGCAGACCGACCACCCAGCCGCGCGGCGAGCGCGCCACGGGCGAGCACGATCACGGTGGCGGCGGGCAGGCCGACCACACCGACGAGTACCGCTGCCCAGACATATCGCGGTAGGTCGTTCACGGCGTCCCCCTTGATCTCCGACCCACTCGCCCGACATGGACGAGTGTTCGTTGTCGAACAGACTGTTCGAGTATGGTCGGGGGCGTAGGCCGTCGGTCAACAACCAAACTGCGGCAGGCGTCCGCTACCGAACACCGCCGCGGGTCTGTACGGAAACCGGGAGGTAGCACCCATGGCCGGGCGGGACAGGCGGGTCCGCCGCACCAGGCGCATCATCGGCGACGCGTTCGTCGCGTTGATCCTGGAACGTGGCTACGAGCGGATCACCGTGCAGGACATCCTGGACCGGGCCGACGTCGGCCGGTCGACGTTCTACGCGCACTACCGCGACAAAGAGGCGCTGCTCACGGCGGCGTTCGACGACATGGGTGAAGAACTCCGAAGCGATCTGGCGGCGATGACTCCGGGGATGGCACCGGATCAGACCAGCCCTGCCGGGGTCCTGTTCGACCACGCGTACCGCCACCGCGCCGTCTACCAGGCGTTGTGTGGCCGGCAGGGCGGCAACCTCGTGTTCCGGCATCTGCGCCGCCTCGTCGGTGACCTGCTGCGCGAGCACCTGCAACCGCATCTCACCGCGGCCGGCAGCGACTTGCCGGTCGACGTCGTCGCCGAGTTCTACACCAGCGCGGCGCTCGGCCTGCTCACCTGGTGGGTCGACCACGACTTCCGCGACGGCCCCACCGAGCTTGCCCACATGTACCAGCGACTGGCCGCGCCCGGCCTGCTCACCGCCCTCGGCCACGGCGACAGCGTGGCCCACGACCGCACGGCTGTTCCCGCCAGGTGAGCCCGCACCGCGTCGACATCCAGGTCAAGCGGTTTCGAGCCGGGCCTTGGGCTCCGCGAGGTCGTTGCGATTGGCGCGGCGCATCGCCCCGGCGACGAACAGGCCGGCCAGGCCTCGTCGCTGACTCAGCGTTCCGGTGGCGGCCTGCGGAGGGCGTCGGAGAGGTCGGCGAGGCGCTCCTCGGTGCGCCGGTGCTGATGGTGTACCCACTCCTTGCCCTCGGCGGCGATTCCTTCGAGGACGTCGAGGGTTTGCGGCAGGCCGGAGGCGTCGAGGGACACCTGGGAGAGTTTGACGGGGTCTTCGCCGGGTTCGAGCTCTCCGATCGCCTCGGTCACCGGCATGGTGATCGGGGATCCGTTGATCAGAGTCAGCGCGAAGGTCTGCCGCTGGGTCGCGAGCCCATCGATGCGGACGGACGCGACGGCGTCGAAGCGGTAGGTCAGGCGTTGGATTGCATGGGCGGTCGCCGCCTCGAAGTCGAGGTGGATGGTGATCTGGCGGACGCCGTCCCTGGTCAGCAGGAACAGCACCATCTGGTACTTCGAGAAGCGCCACGGACCATGCTTGACGCGGGCGCGCTTCGCTCCGGCGGCGGGTCCCTCGATGACGGCCTGGGCGATGATCTGGCTGGCGGTGAGCCGGTAGTGCAGCAACGCCTCGTTGACCAGGAGGCGACGATCGGACTCCAGCCAGTCGGCCATCTCGAGATCGGTCGGCTTGACGCTCAGCTTCCGCGTCCAGCGTTCGTACGCCGCCTCGCGCGCCTTGAGCTGGGCCAGGCGTTCCCCGGTGTCCGCCCCGACGCGCCGCCGCTCGCTGTCGACGCGGAATCCGGTCCGTGTCGCGACGGTTCCCGCCACCGCGGCGAGCAGGCTCCAGGCGACACCGGTGAGCGGCAGGCCGGCCATCACGACTAGGCCCCCGAGTCCGAGTGCCGCCAGCCCGGCCACGCATGCCCCCTTCACTCCCGGCGCAGGGCGGAGCTCCGCCCGGTACGTGTGGAGAGTGTCGTGCTCCCAGCCTCGCCGGACGTCGCTGACGAGATAGCGGACGAGCCAGGCGATCTGTTTGGCCTGGACGCGTTGCTCCCTGTATATATCGACCATCTCGTTACGCAGGCGCTGCCGGATTCCCCAGGTCTGGCCGATCCAGTAGTTCCAATCGGCGCCCCTCGGCACGTACTGACCGAAATAGCGATCAAACAGCCTGTCAACGCCGCGCGCGAATCCGTCCGGGGGCGCCTCCGACAACCACGGCTGCGCGACCAGCTCCGCATCTTTCGCCGAGATCCGCTGCCGCTGGAAGTGCCACTTCGCGCCGTACCGGACGAACACCGGGCCGCCGGTGGCCGCGACGATGAAGGCGATGATCGGCCGGGCTTCGCCCGACTGCAATAGGAGAAGGGCGATGTTGGCGATGGCGAACAGGAAGGCGACCAGGCCGAGGCCGGCGCGGAGAAGATCGCCGATCCGGTACGCCGCGGGCTCGACCGGGCGCGCCCGGGCTCGCGCCGGAAAGGGCTGGAAGAAGGTCCAGACCCGGTCCCGACGGTCGCCGGTCGCCTGCCGGGCGCCGGCCAGTTCGACGGAACGCCGCCACATCTCGTCCTCGACCGGGCCGTCCAGCAGGACACCGAGATGGTCGACGATCAGATCGCGCTGATTCGGCAACAGGCTGCCGAGTTCCTTGTCGACCAGGGAGGCGTCCGCGGCCTGCAAGGACGAGATCAGGGTGAGGACCGCCCGCAGCCCGGCCGTCCACTCCCCATCGCCGTGCAGGTGCGTGAGAGGAGCGCAGATCGCGGTCAGGCTGTCGAGACCTTCGTTGCCGAGCTGCCGCAGGGTCCGCCCGCTCAGCAGCGCCAACAGACGGTGAAACTGCACCTCGTCGGTTTCGAGACCACGAGCAACGGCCTTCTCGATGAGCTCGCGCGCCTCGGCCGGCATTCGGGCGGCGAGATATCTGACCCCGACCCGGAAGACCTCCTCCGGGGAGGCGTCCGGGGCCAGCTGGTAGTAGTTGATGCCGCCGTGCACGACACCGGCCATCACATCCACATCGGCATTGCCCGATGCTTCGTTCGTATAGGTCGCAGGCGTCATGGCAGATCCTTCAGGCCGGCGATGATCGCGCCCACCACGACGGCGATCTCGGCGATGTCGGAGACCAGGCCGCGGAAGCGTTTGAGCGCCAGGAGCAGCTTGCTCTTGTCGCCGAGACTTCGGCTTGCGGTGTCGAGCTCGGCCCCGGCCGCGGCGTAGGTAACCGGGTCCAGATGACCGTCGCGGTGGGCTTCCTCGATCCGCCCGCGAAGGTCCGCGATGGCGGCCGGAGGGTCGGCCGGCTGGTCCTGATGACCGCCGAACGTGATGTTGCCGTGGATCTGCCCGGCCATGACTCCGACCCGGGCGTTCCCGGTAGCGATGCTGTGGTAGGTGGCGCTCATCGGCTTACTCCCATCCTCGCCGGTATCGGTGGACAGCTGTGGCGCCAGCGCGGCCGCGAACGCCGCCGCGTGCGCGACAGCCCGGGGCTGCCAGCTCTTTCCGTCCGTACTGCCCTTGCTGCCGTCGGCCCGATCGCTGATGCCGCGGATGACGACGACCGGGAGCGAACGATTGAGGTGACCGGCCTGCGCCACCCCGGCTGCCTCCATCTCGATGGCCAGCGCGTCGTTGTAGTGGTCGCGGATCCATCGGGCCTGCTCGGACAGCGTCGAGTCCTGCACGACCTCGCCGGCGGCGATCGGTCCGAAGTGGGCCTGGGGACGGTCGCCCGACTCTGCTCGGCGGTGCCAGCCTTCGGTCCGGATCAGATGCTGCACGATCTGGGCCGCCCGATGGGAGATCTCCCAGGTCCTCGGCCGGGCTTTCAAACCGTCGTCCTCACTGGTCCCGCCGTGGTAGGCGTACACCTGCGAGGCGACCACGATGTCGCCGAGTTTGATGTTCGGCCACAGCGCGCCGGCGACGCCGACGAAGAGCACGGCGGCGGGGGAGAACTCGGCGATGGCGCGCTCGGCGAGCACGGCCGCAGGATGGTTGCCCTTGCCGACGAGTCCCAGCGCGACCTCGCAGCCGCCCTCGCCGACCCGCCCGGTCTCGAAGCGAGTGCCGGCCGGATGCCAGTGCACCGCGACATCGACCAGCTCTTTCCGTACCGCCTCGTACTCGAGATTGAGAGCCGTCAGGATCACGACGCGGCCGTTGTTCATGCTGGTTTCCTCTCGGCTCTGGCGTGATCCTCGGGACGGGTCATCGGTGGGTCCAAGGCCTCGCGCGGACCTGTTCGGAACAGCCGCGCGGGCCGACCCGTGTCGGTTCTGCGAGTGGGCCCGGTCGCGACGATGAAGCCGGGCACGCTCTGGACCTTGCGGTAGAAGTTGCGTGGATCGAGGCGGACGCCCCACACCGCCTCGTACACCTCTTGAAGCTCGGAGATCGTGAACGTCGGGCCGCAGAACGCGGTCGCGAGCGCCGACCGCTCGAGCCGCGTCCGGGCGCGCTCGACGCCGTCGGTGACGATCTGCCGATGGTCGAAGGCGAGATGCACCTCCGTGGACAGGGCGCGGTCGGTCGGGACCCACCACGCGTCCGCAGCGTCTGTGCCGGCGACGGGCTCCGGAAGCCGGGGGACGATCGCCAGATAGGCCACCGAGATGACCCGGCCCCGCGGATCCCGTCCCGGCGTTCCGTACACGCCGAGCTGTTCCAGCTGCACCTGGTCGGCGGTGAGGCCGGCCTCCTCGGTCAGTTCCCGCTGCGCGGCGGCGCGGAGGTCCTCCTCGGTGTGGTTGAGGAAGCCGCCGGGGAGTGCCAGAGAGCCCTTGAATGGGAGCACGCCGCGCTCGACGAGCAGTACCTGAAGTCGGGTGTCACGAAGCGTGAAGATCACCAGGTCCACGGCGACGAGGATGCTCGGTGGCACCCACGAATCGGTGTTCATGAATCAAGGCTAACCTTTTTGTCAATCTGACAGAAAGTCTCGGGCGTGCCAAATTCCGATGTGGATCAGCCCAGCGCGGGCCCGCCCACGTCCGGGCAGGTTCGCCCTCCGGAACGTCATGGGGGGAGCCATGCCGGTCGACGACAGGGCGGAGCCGATTGTGCGCCGCGCTCTCGGCGCGGTGGTCAAACAAGACCAGGCGGGCCTCGATGCGGCCATGGCCTCGTTCCCCGACCACATTGGCTAGGTTCACGCTGACCTGTGACTGGAGCGGGCTCAGCGCTCGGTTCGGCCAGGGGTGCCGAAGGAGATGCCGCCGTGTACGTCGCGCGCCTGCACTACGTTGCCCTCGACGGTGCCAGAGACACTGTTGATCACGCCGCCCTCGCTGGCGTTCAGATGCGGTGAAAGAGCTCGCCACCGATCTCGCAGCTCCGCCTCGAAGGCGGGATCATCCGCGACGGCTTGCGCCAACGCCTGGCGAAGGATCTCGATCCGGACGTCGTTCGCCGAGTCGGCGTCTGCCTCGGCTAGCCCAGCTTGGGCGGCTGTGCGGTCCTCGAATCTGCGCCGTACCAGCCGTGCGAGGGCCTCGAACGCTGCTCGACCGCCCGCGGCGAGACCTTCGGCGGTCTTGGTTGCCAGGGTGACCGCGATCGTGGTCAACAGTTCCTGGTCGGCCACCTTGCCTCCCGCTACGTGGGTCGTTGCGTGCCTGCTTGCGTCACTCAGCATAGATGCACGCCTATGGTTAGGGCGTTTGCTTGTCGCATATTCGTCATGGTAACGTCACTTTCGGTAATCTTGATCTCGGATTCGGGAGAGATTTCGTGGCGCAAAAGTGGGAAGCGGATTCTTCTGCCTCATTTGTTCGGCGCATAGGAAAGTCGTCTCATGAGCTCGGGCAGACGTCCGGCAATTCGAGTTGCCCGGACATCTGGGAACTCGACAACGGCGATGTCGCGGTCATCGGATCGGATCTGACCACGTCGTATGAGGGCAGGCTGCCGGAGGGCGTCAGTGTCGATCCCGGCGAGCGGCTGGTGATCATTCCACGGAGGACCATCCTCGCGGCGAAGGCGGACATTCCAGATGCGTGATCTTCTTGACGGCGCCGCGGGCGAACGGATGGAGCTGGACGACTACTACGCCGATTTCGAGAAGAACTTCTGGACGATCACCGAGCTGGGTTTCTGGAAGCTGGAGCGCCAGCAGTTCTTCAAGGAGCCTGGATACGACAGTTGGGAAGCGTTCGCGAAAGGCGAGTGGGACGAGTCGCTGCGCCTGCTCGACGCCGGCCGTGCGGACATGGCCGACTATCACCGTCGAGTCGAGGAGCACGGTTTCGTCGCGCGGCGGGTGCGGGTCGTCGAAGAACCGATCACCGCATACCTGCAGTGGGAGCTTCACGCCCTGAGAATCCGGGATCAATGCGGGGGCAGCGTGCGGATCATCGGGCTGGAGCAGGTCACCGAGTTTGAACACGACGCGGCGCTTCCCGAGATCTACACCCTCGGCGCCACGGTGATGTATCAGGCGATCTACGACGATGATGGGGTGCTCGAGTACGCACGCCGGTTCGTCGACCGTGACCTCGTCCTGCGCTGCCAACAGTTCATCCAGGACTTGTACGAGTCAGGTCAACCGCTGGAACCGTTCTTCGCAAGCCACGTCGCGACGCTGCCGCCGCCTCGTCAGCCATAGCCGGCGCCGACCTGATCCGGATACAGCGATGCCCATCGGCGAACCCGACGACCGAGACGATGCAACACAACATGTCAATCGCCTGGAGGCGTCCGACGCCGGCGATGTGGTACAGGCCCGCGATGTACACGGCGGAGTGCACTTCTACCGCGCGGAAGCCACCTTCACGGTAACGCCATCGCAGCTCCCCCGTGACGTGCGAGGGTTCGTCAACCGCCACGACGAGCTGGCAACCCTCACCAGCGTGGCCAGCGAACAGCACGCCGACCACCTCGCTGCCGCCGTCACCGTCATCACTGGCACTGCCGGAGTAGGCAAGACCTCGTTGGCGCTGCACTGGGCACACCGAGTCCGGGATCTCTTTCCCGATGGCCAGCT
>Ga0307516_10007060_pt1 | contig 12997 bp, 8 predicted proteins | sample 19_EM_MG_FD_203310 | JGI IMG/M metagenome (GOLD analysis project Ga0307516, IMG submission 203310) | Populus trichocarpa ectomycorrhiza microbial communities from riparian zone in the Pacific Northwest, United States - 19_EM | ecosystem: Host-associated > Plants > Roots > Unclassified | place... | reverse complement strand
CAAGACGCTGCGGGAGCGGGGACAGATCCGTGACGTGTCGCAGGAGGCGCTCAACGACCTGCGGGCCCTGGAACGGCGCGCCACGGAGCGCCTGGAACGCACCGAGATCGAACCGGCGAACCTCAAGCGGGCCGAGGAGGCGTCGAAGTGAACCCCGTCAACTACCTCTATCTCGCCGCCCTGTTGTTCACGATCGGCGCCACCGGAGTGCTGATCAGGCGCAACGCGATCGTGGTGTTCATGTGCGTCGAGCTGATGCTCAACGCCTGCAACCTCGCGTTCGTCGCCTTCTCCCGGATGCACGGCAATCTCGACGGCCAGATCATCGCCTTCTTCACGATGGTCGTCGCCGCCGCGGAGGTCGTGGTCGGGCTCGCGATCATCGTGTCGCTGTTCCGTTCCCGCCACTCGGCCTCGGTCGACGACGCCAGTTTGATGAAGCTGTAAGGGGTCGCTGAACCGTGAACGCTGAGAACCTGATTGCGCTGCTCGTCGCGGCGCCCCTGCTCGGAGCGGCGGTCCTGCTGTGCGGCGGCCGGAGACTGGACGCCGTCGGCCACTGGATCGGCACGGCCCTGGCCGCCGCGTCCTTCGTGATCGGCGTGATCCTCTTCGCCGACCTGCTCGGCAAGAACGCCGAACACCGCACCCTCACCCAGCACCTGTTCAGCTGGATCCCGGTCGAGGGCTTCCAGGCGGACGTCGGCTTCCAACTCGATCAGCTGTCCATGACCTTCGTGCTGCTGATCACCGGCGTCGGCTCGCTGATCCACCTGTACTCGGTCGGGTACATGGAGCACGACGAGCGCCGTCGCCGCTTCTTCGGCTACCTGAACCTGTTCCTCGCGGCGATGCTGCTGCTCGTCCTCGCCGACAACTACCTCCTGCTGTACGTCGGCTGGGAGGGCGTCGGTCTGGCGTCCTACCTGCTGATCGGCTTCTGGCAGCACAAGCCCAGCGCGGCCACCGCGGCGAAGAAGGCCTTCCTGGTCAACCGCGTCGGCGACATGGGCCTGTCGATCGCGATCATGCTGATGTTCACGACCTTCGGCACCTTCGCCTTCGGCCCGTTGCTCGGCACCCTCGAGGAGCCGGGGCTCGCCGGTGACGCCACCGAGGGCAAGCTCACCGCGATCGCCCTGATGCTGCTGCTCGCCGCCTGCGGCAAGTCCGCCCAGGTGCCGCTGCAGTCCTGGCTCGGGGACGCCATGGAGGGCCCGACTCCGGTCTCGGCCCTCATCCACGCCGCCACGATGGTCACCGCGGGCGTGTACCTGATCGTCCGCTCCGCGGCCATCTTCAACGCGGCCCCGGACGCCCAACTCGTCGTCACCGTCGTCGGTGCCGTCACGCTCCTGTTCGGTGCGATCGTCGGTTGCGCGAAGGACGACATCAAGAAGGCGCTGGCCGGCTCGACCATGTCGCAGATCGGCTACATGGTCCTCGCCGCGGGCCTCGGCCCCATCGGCTACGTTTTCGCGATCATGCACCTGGTGACGCACGGCTTCTTCAAGGCCGGGCTCTTCCTCGGCGCCGGTTCGGTCATGCACGGCATGAACGACGAGGTCGACATGAGGAAGTACGGCGGCCTCAGGAAGTACATGCCGATCACCTTCATCACCTTCGGCCTCGGCTACCTCGCCATCATCGGCTTCCCCGGTCTGTCCGGCTTCTTCTCCAAGGACAAGATCATCGAGGCGGCCTTCGCCAAGGGCGGCACCGAGGGCTGGATCCTCGGCGGATGCGCCCTGCTGGGCGCGGCCATCACGGCGTACTACATGACGCGCGTGATGCTGATGACGTTCTTCGGAGAGGAACGCTGGCGCAACGCTCCGACACCTTCTCCGGCCGATCCGAGCGTGGAGCCCGCTGCTGAGTACGCCGAACCGCACCCGCACGAGTCGCCCAGGTCCATGACGATCCCGATGATCGTGCTGGCCTTCGGATCGGTCTTCGCGGGCGGATTCTTCAGCATCGGCGACCGCTTCCTGCACTGGCTGGAGCCCGTCACCGGCCACGCCCACGGGGACTCCCCGGTCAGCGCCCTGACGGTCACCCTCGCCACGATGGTGGTGCTGGTCGTCGGTGTCGCCATCGCGTACGGCCAGTACGGCCGCCGCCCGGTCCCGGTCCTCGCCCCGCGCGGATCGCTGCTCACCCGAGCCGCCCGGCGCGACCTCCTCCAGGACGACTTCAACCACGTGGTCCTGGTCCGAGGCGGGGAACACCTCACGCGCTCCCTGGTGTACGTCGACCACACCCTGGTCGACGGTGTCGTCAACGGCACGGCGGCCTCGATGGGCGGCCTCTCCGGGCGGCTGCGCAGGCTGCAGAACGGCTTCGCACGGTCGTACGCGGTCTCGATGTTCGGCGGCGCGGCGGTCCTCGTCGCCGCGACCCTGCTGATGAGGGCGGTCTGATACCGATGTCCTTTCCCCTGCTGACAGCGACGGCGGCGCTCCCGGCCCTCGGCGCGATCGCCACGGCCGCCGTACCGGCCGCCCGGCGCACCGCCGCCAAGTGGCTCGCGCTGCTCGTCTCGCTCGCCACCCTCGCGTTCGCCGCCGTCGTCCTGGTGCGTTTCGACCCGGACGGTGACCGCTACCAGCTCACCGAATCCCACTCCTGGATCAAGGACTTCGGGGTCCGGTACGAGCTCGGCGTGGACGGCATCGGGGTGGCGCTCGTCGCGCTGACCGCGCTGCTGATCCCGTTCATCATCCTCGCGGGGTGGCACGACGCCGACCCGCTGGAGACCGGCAACAAGCGGTGGCGGCCGACTCAGGGCTTCTTCGCCCTGATCCTGGCCGTCGAGGCGATGGTGATCCTCTCCTTCGAGGCCACCGACGTCTTCCTGTTCTACATCTTCTTCGAAGCCATGCTGATCCCGATGTACTTCCTCATCGGCGGCTTCGGGGACCGTGCCCATGAGCACGGGGAGGAGACGGCGTCCACGCAACGGTCGTACGCGGCTGTGAAGTTCCTGCTCTACAACCTGGTCGGCGGCCTGATCATGCTGGCCGCGGTGATCGGTCTGTATGTGGTCGCCGGGAGCTTCTCGCTCCAGGAGATCGCCGAGGCCCGGGCCAACGGCTCGCTCGACATGGCGACCAACACCGAACGCTGGCTGTTCCTGGGCTTCTTCTTCGCGTTCGCGGTGAAGGCTCCCCTGTGGCCGCTGCACACCTGGCTGCCCAACGCGATGGGGGAGGCCACCGCCCCGGTCGCCGTCCTCATCACGGCGGTCGTCGACAAGGTGGGCACCTTCGCGATGCTCCGCTTCTGCCTCCAGCTGTTCCCGGAGGCGTCGAAGTGGGCGACACCCGTCATCCTCGTGCTGGCGCTGATCAGCATCATCTACGGGGCGCTGCTCGCCGTCGGCCAGCGGGACATCAAGCGGCTGGTGGCATACGCGTCGATCTCGCACTTCGGCTTCATCATCCTGGGCATCTTCGCGATGACCAGCCAGGGCCAGTCCGGGGCGACCCTCTATATGGTCAACCACGGGATTTCGACCGCCGCGTTGATGCTGGTGGCCGGCTTCCTGATCTCGCGGCGCGGCTCGCGGCTCATCGCCGACTACGGCGGAGTGCAGAAGGTCGCACCGGTGCTCGCCGGCACCTTCCTGATCGGCGGCCTCGCGACGCTGTCACTGCCGGGGCTCGCGCCGTTCGTGAGCGAGTTCCTGGTCCTGGTGGGCACGTTCGCGCGCTACCCGGTGGTCGGGATCATCGCCACCTTCGGCATCGTGCTCGCAGCGCTCTACGTCCTCGTCCTCTACCAGAGGACGATGACGGGCCCGGTGAAACCCGAGGTCGCGGCGATGCCGGATCTCAGGGTGCGGGAACTCGTGGTCGTCGCCCCGCTGATCGTGCTGTTGATCTTCCTGGGTGTCTACCCGAAGCCGGTCACGGACATCGTCGACCCGGCGGTCAAGCAGACCATGTCCGATGTACAGAAGAAGGACCCCCAGCCCGAGGTGGAGGCGGCCAAGTGAGCGCAACAGCTGTCCACAGCCTGTGGACAACCGCGGCCGATCCGATCTCGAAGATCGACGCACCGAAGTTCGAGTACGGACAACTGTCGCCCATCCTGATCATCGTCGGCGCGGCGCTCATCGGGGTACTGGTCGAGGCGTTCGTCCCCCGCAGGTCCCGTTACCATGCCCAACTGTTCGTGTCCGTGGTCGCGCTGGCCTGCGCCTTCGCCGCGGTCGTCGCGCTCGCCTCCGACGGGTACGCGACGACGAAGGCCGGCATCGTGGCGATGGGCGCGATCGCCGTCGACGGCCCGGCCCTGTTCCTGCAGGGCACGATCCTGCTGGCGGGCGTGGTCGGCCTGTTCACCTTCGCCGAACGGCGGCTCGACCCCGAGACGCACGGCAACCGCGTCGACTCCTTCGCCGCACAGGCGGCCTCGGTGCCCGGCAGCGACGCCGAGAAGGCCGCGGTGAAGGCCGGGTTCACCACCACCGAGGTGTTCCCGCTGCTGCTGTTCGCGATCGCCGGCATGCTGATCTTCCCGGCCGCCAACGACCTGCTGACACTGTTCGTGGCGCTGGAGGTCTTCTCGCTCCCGCTGTACCTGCTGTGCGCGCTGGCCCGCCGCAAGCGGCTGATGTCGCAGGAGGCAGCGGTCAAGTACTTCCTGCTCGGCGCGTTCGCCTCCGCGTTCACCCTGTTCGGCATCGCACTGCTGTACGGCTATGCGGGCTCCGTGTCGTACGCGAGGATCGCGCAGGTCGTCGACGGCACGGTCACGAACGTCGACCCGGCGCTCGCGGACACCATGGGCAACGACGCACTGCTGCTCATCGGTGCCGCGATGCTGGTGATGGGCCTGCTCTTCAAGGTCGGCGCGGTGCCGTTCCACATGTGGACGCCCGACGTCTACCAGGGCGCGCCGACGCCGGTGACGGGCTTCATGGCGGCGGCGACCAAGGTGGCGGCCTTCGGCGCGCTGCTGAGGGTCCTGTACGTGGTGCTGCCGGGGCTGCGCTGGGACTGGCGGCCGGTCATGTGGGGCGTCGCGATCGTCACCATGCTCGGCGGTGCGATCGTCGCGATCACGCAGACCGACATCAAGCGGCTGCTGGCGTACTCGTCCATCGCGCACGCGGGCTTCATCCTCGCGGGTGTCATCGCGACCACGCCCGACGGTGTGTCCTCGGTCCTCTTCTATCTGGCCGCGTACTCGTTCGTCACCATCGGGGCGTTCGCGGTGGTCACCCTCGTACGGGACGCCGGCGGCGAGGCGACCCACCTGTCCAAGTGGGCTGGGCTCGGCCGGCGTTCCCCGCTGGTGGCGGCTGTGTTCGCGATCTTCCTGCTGGCCTTCGCGGGCATCCCGCTGACCTCAGGGTTCGCCGGGAAGTTCGCCGTGTTCAAGGCGGCGGCGGAGGGCGGCGCGGCCCCGCTGGTCGTGGTGGGCGTGATCTCGTCCGCGATCGCGGCCTTCTTCTACATCCGCGTCATCGTGCTGATGTTCTTCAGCGAGCCGCGGCCCGAGGGCCCGACCGTGGCCGTGCCGTCGCCGCTGACGACGACGGCGATCGGGGTCGGTGTGGCGGTGACGCTGGTCCTGGGTGTCGCGCCGCAGTACTTCCTCGACCTGGCGAACCAGGCGGGAGTGTTCGTGCGCTGACCTGCGCCGCCGGCGTGCTGGGCCCCGGTTCCCCGATGGGGAACCGGGGCCCACTCCTTGTTCTCAGGCGCACCGCAGGCGCCGCCTGGCCCGTGCAGCCTGTGGATAACTCAGGCGCTGTCGGTCCCGAGCCCTATCGTGGAGGCAGTGGTCGAGGGACGACGTACGGGGGACATGGCTATGGGCGGGACGGGCGGGATCATCGAGATGCCAGGTATCACCGAGACGTCGGCGACGCAGAGCGAGGCACTGGCCGCGCTGCACCGGGTCTTCGGGTACGAGGCCTTCCGCGGCGCGCAGGGAGAGGTCATCGAGCATGTGGTGGCCGGCGGGGACGCCGTCGTCCTCATGCCGACCGGCGGCGGAAAGTCTCTGTGCTACCAGATTCCGTCCCTGGTCAGACCCGGCACGGGCATTGTGGTTTCGCCGCTCATCGCTCTGATGCAGGACCAGGTCGACGCGCTGCGGGCGCTGGGTGTGCGCGCCGGGTTCATGAACTCCACGCAGGACTTCGACGAGCGGCGAGTCGTGGAGGCCGAGTATCTGGCGGGCGAGCTGGATCTGCTGTACCTGGCGCCGGAGCGGCTGCGGCTGGACTCCACCCTGGACCTGCTCTCGCGCGGCAAGGTCGCGGTCTTCGCGATCGACGAGGCGCACTGCGTGTCCCAGTGGGGCCACGACTTCCGCCCCGACTACTTGTCCCTGTCACTGCTCGGCGAGCGCTGGCCGGATGTCCCGCGCATCGCGCTGACGGCGACGGCCACGCACGCGACGCACCAGGAGATCACCCAGCGGCTGAACATGCCGCAGGCCCGCCACTTCGTGGCGAGCTTCGACCGGCCCAACATCCAGTACCGGGTCGTGCCGAAGGCCGACCCCAAGAAGCAGCTGCTGGGCTTTCTGCGCGAGGAGCACGCGGGTGACGCGGGCATCGTGTACTGCCTCTCGCGCAAGTCGGTGGAGGCCACCGCCGAGTTCCTGTCCCACAACGGCATCGAGGCGGTGCCGTACCACGCGGGCCTCGACGCGGGCACCCGCGCGGCCCATCAGTCCCGCTTCCTGCGGGAGGACGGCCTGGTCGTGGTCGCCACCATCGCCTTCGGCATGGGGATCGACAAGCCGGACGTCCGCTTCGTGGCCCACTTCGACCTGCCCAAGTCGGTCGAGGGCTATTACCAGGAGACGGGCCGCGCCGGCCGTGACGGGCTGCCGTCCACGGCATGGATGGCGTACGGCCTCAACGACGTCATACAGCAGCGCAAGCTGATCCAGTCCGGTGAGGGCGACGAGGCGTTCCGGCGCCGGGCCGCGGCCCACCTGGACTCGATGCTCGCGCTGTGCGAGACGGCCCAGTGCCGACGCGGCCAGCTCCTGGCCTACTTCGGTCAGGACCCCGACCCGACGGGCTGCGGCAACTGCGACACCTGCCTCGTCCCGCCGGAGACGTGGGACGGCACGGTCGCCGCGCAGAAGGTGCTGTCGACGGTGGTGCGGCTGCAGCGGGAGCGGGGACAGAAGTTCGGCGCGGTGCAGATCGTCGACATCCTGCAGGGCAAGCGCACAGCCAAGGTGATCCAGTTCGACCACGACCAGCTGTCCGTGTTCGGTATCGGCGAGGACCTCTCCGAGGGTGAGTGGCGAGGTGTCGTACGGCAGTTGCTGGCGCAGGGACTCCTCGCGGTCGAGGGGGACTACGGCACGCTGGTGCTGACCGAGGCGAGCGGGTCGGTGCTGCGGCGGGAGCGGGAGGTGCCGTTGCGCAAGGAGCCGAAGAAGCCGGCGGCCTCGCGGTCGGCGTCGGGGTCCGGCTCGTCCGGCTCCGGGCGGGGCGAGCGAAAGGCCAAGGCCGCGGCGGCCGAGCTGCCCGAGGCTCTGCAGCCGGCCTTCGAGGCGCTGCGTGCCTGGCGGGCCGAGCAGGCGCGGGAACAGGGCGTTCCGGCGTACGTCATCTTCCACGACGCGACACTGCGGGAGATCGCGACGGTGTGGCCCACCTCGGTGCAGCAGCTCGGTGGTGTCAGCGGCGTCGGCGAGAAGAAGCTGGTGACGTACGGGGAGGGCGTGGTCGGGGTGCTCGCCGGACTGGGCGGACCTCCCGGGGCCGCGGCGCCGAACCCGACGGAAGCCGGCGTGACCCCCGCGCCCGCGCCGAGCCCGGCCCGCGACACCGACCCGGGGCCGGGTTCGGGTTCGGGAGCGAGTTCAGGTTCGGGGTCGGGCTTCGACGACTGGCCGGAGATGGATGCGGAGCCGGAGCCGGAGGACTGGATATAGGGGAGGGGCCTGGCACCTGCTCGGGCTCGGGCACCGGCACCGGCTCGGGTACCGGCACCGGCGTTGTCACAAGGCCCGGGTGGCGTACGCCCTGACGTCCGCGTCCGTGTCGGTGGTGGCCGTGGACAGGGCCGCTCGGGCAGCCTCGGTGTCGGCGTGGCGGGTCAGTGCCAGGACGGCGGCCTTGCGGACGTCGGCGTTCGGGTCGGCCAGGGCCTTGGCCAGCGCGGGGACAGCCGTGTCGGGGGCAGCCGCGGACAGCGCGGTGGCGGCGCCCGACCGGACCTGCCAGGCGGTGTCGGCCAGAGCGGCCGTGGCCCGGGAGGCGAGCGGCGGGGGGCAGCCGGTGGTGCCCATCGCTCCATAGGCCGCGCCGCGCACCAGGGCGTCGATGTCGTCGATCAGGGCGGCGAGGGCGGTGTGGACGGGGTCGGGGCCGGGCTCGGAAGCGGAGTCGAGCGTGGGGGCGTGCGTGGGCTCGACGGTGGCCGGACGCGGGTTCTCAGGAGCCGGGTTCTCGGAGGCCGGGCTCATCCCGCTCGAAGCCTCCGCAGCCGAGCCGCCCGCAGCCGAGCCGCCCGCTGTCGAACTCTGCGGGACCGTGGTCTCCGGGGCCGGACGTCCCGCGAACACGGTCGCCAGGGCCTTGGCGATCGTGACGCGGACCTCGCGTGACGGGTCGTTGGTCGCCGCGCGGGCGAGCTCTTCGGCGGCGTCGACCGAGACCAACGCACGTACGGCCTCGATGCGGACGGCGGTGTCGGAATCCGCCAGAGAGCCCGCGAAGAGAGCCGCGTCACCGAGACGCAGCGCGCGCAGCACATCCAGTGCGGCGGCGCGGACGACCGGATCGGACTCGGCCAGGGCGGCGCCGAGACCGTCACGCAGGGCGGGTTCGGGCGGGAGTGTCTCGACGAGCTCGCGCAACGAGGCGGCGGCAGCGGCACGCACCTCGGCGGCGGGGTCCCGGAGCGCCTCGGCGAGGGCGGACCCAGTCCCCGTCGGCACCGCCTCGGTCAGGACGGCGACGGACTCGCGTCGGACTGCGGATGAAGGGTCGGTCAAGTACGGCCGGAGGGCATCGAGTTCGGGCTGCTCCTCGGCGAGGGCGACGAGTTCGAGGAGACGAGCCGAGGACTGCTCGGCGACAGGGCGGGCGTGAGCGCTCTCCCGGTCACCGTTCCGCTCCTGCTCTGCCGCCCCGGCCTGGGTGGCCACCGGAGTCACGTCCCGCGCCCCGGCCGTCGCCACCTGTTCGGCGTGCACCTCGCCGATGTGCCGGGACGCACCGCCGGTCGGGGTGAACTCCTCGATCGGGACCAGATAGGGAGCCACGGGACGAGCCGTGAACTCCATCGCACCAGAGGGGGACTTGTGCAGATCGAGGTGGTGGAACCAGGACGCGTCGTCGCGCTGCGGGTGGTCGAGACGATCGTGGTAGAGGCCCCAGCGGGACTCCGTGCGGGCCAGGGAGGCACGAGCGGCCATCTCCGCGCAGTCACGGATGAAGCCGACCTCCGCGCAACGCATCAGCTCGTGCGGGGTGTGGGCACCCATCTCCGCGATGTCGGCGCGCATCCGCTCGAACGCCTCCAGGGCCAGGGACAGCCGGGCGCCCGACTTCGGCGGGGCCACGTAGTCGTTCACGAAGCGGCGCAGCTTGTACTCGACCTGCGTCTGCGGCGGGCCGTCCGGGTTGCGCAGCGGGCGGTAGATCAGCTCGTGGGCGTCGTGCAGTTGATCGGTCGGCAACTCGCCCTGGTACGGCCGGTACTGGGCCGCGTCCGAGCCCGCCAGGTCGCCGAAGACGAACGCGCCGATCATGTAGTTGTGCGGGACGCAGGCCAGGTCGCCGGCCGCGTAGAGACGGGGGACGGTCGTACGGGCGTGCTCGTCGACGCGGACGCCCGAGGCCGAATGGCCGCCGCACAGGCCGATCTCGGAGATGTGCATCTCGATGTCGTGGGTGCGGTAGTCGTGGCCGCGGCCGGAGTGGAAGGTGCCACGGGTCGGGCGCTCCGTGGAGTGCAGGATCGACTCCAGGGCCGAGACCGACTCCTCCGGGAGGTGGCTCAGCTTCAGGTACACGGGGCCCCGGTCGGAGGCGACCTCGGCCGCGAACTCCGCCATCATCTGGCCCGACCAGTAGTCGGAGTCGACGAAGCGTTCGCCGTGCCGGTTGACCTGGTAGCCGCCGAAGGGGTTGGCGACGTAGGCGCAGGCCGGGCCGTTGTAGTCCTTGATCAGCGGGTTGATCTGGAAGCACTCGATGCCGGTGAGCTCGGCGCCCGCGTGATAGGCCATGGCGTAGCCGTCGCCCGCGTTGGTGGGGTTCTCGTACGTGCCGTACAGGTAGCCGGAGGCCGGGAGGCCAAGGCGACCGCAGGCGCCGGTGGCGAGGATCACCGCGCCCGCGCGGACGGTGACGAACTGCCCCGTACGGGTGTTGAAGCCCGCCGCCCCCACGGCCCGCCCGTCCTGCGGCGAGGTCAGCACGCGTACCGGCATCACCCGGTTCTCGATGCGGATCCGCTCCCGCATCTCACGCCGCCGCAGCTGCCGGTACAGCACCTTCTTGACGTCCTTGCCCTCCGGCATCGGCAGCACATAGGAGCCGGAGCGGTGGACCTGGCGGACCGCGTAGTCGCCGTGCTCGTCCTTCTCGAACTTCACGCCGTACGACTCCAGGCGCTGCACCATGGCGAAGCCGCGGGTGGCGGTCTGGCGGACGGTGGACTGGTCGACGATGCCGTCGTTGGCGCGGGTGATCTCCGCGACGTAGTCGTCGGGCTCGGCACGACCCGGGATGACCGCGTTGTTGACGCCGTCCATGCCCATGGCGAGGGCGCCGGAGTGGCGGACGTGGGCCTTCTCCAGGAGCAGGACGTTCGCACCGTGCTCGGCGGCGGCCAGGGCGGCCATGGTGCCGGCGGTGCCGCCTCCGATGACGAGGACGTCGCAGGTCAGTTCCTCGGCGTCGGTGAGAGCGGGGATCGCCAGGGGGCTGTCCGCGGTGCCGGCCGTGGGGGTGTCCGGGATGGTGTCCACCAGGATGCCTTTCACGTACTGAGGAATCAGGTACTGAGGGAGGTGAGGACGTCACGCCGCAGTGCCACGCGCGCCGGGTCGTCGTGCGCCGTGCGGTCGCGGGGGCTCGGGACGTCCCGGACCGCGATCAGGCCGCCCGCGCCGAGCAGGGCCACACGGTCGCCGAGGAACAGAGCCTCGTCCACGTCGTGGGTGACGAAGACGACGGTCGCGCCCGTGCCGCGCAGCACCTCCACCAGCAGGTCCTGCATGCCGGCGCGGGTCTGGGCGTCGAGTGCTCCGAACGGCTCGTCCATCAGGACGGCACGTGGCCCGGTGGCGAGGGCCCGGGCCAGTTGCGCGCGCTGGCGCTGGCCCCCGGAGACCCGGTGCGGCAACTGCCGGGCCCGGTCGGCGAGTCCGACCCGGTCGAGCCAGGCGTCGGCCTGGTCCCTGCGCTGCCCGCGCGGCAACCCCTGGATGGCGAGAGGGAGTTCGACATTGGCGCGCAGGGTGCGCCACGGCAGCAGGGCGTCCTCCTGGAAGACCAGGGCGCGGTCGGCGGCGGGGCCGGTCAGCGGACTCCCGTCCTGGGCGACCGTGCCGGCGAGCGGGGGCAGCAGCCCCGCGAAGGTGCGCAGCAGCGTCGACTTGCCGCAGCCCGACGGGCCGACCACGGAGAGGATCTCGCCGGGCGCCACGTCGAGGTCCACCTCGTCCAGCGCGATCGCGCCGGGGCGGCCGAGCGTGGCGCCACGCAGGGTGAGTCCGGCACCGGTCCGCGCCCGCGTGGGACGGACCTCAGACGAGCTGGTCATGGGGCACCTCCTGCTCGGTCCTTGGACCCGTCGTCACAGGGGCGGGGGCGACAGCGCGGGCCCGGGGGACACGCGTCCCGGGAGCGTACGAGGTACGTGGGAGCCAGTGGGTCAGACGGCGGCCCAGCAGCTCCACAGCTGTGGAGGTGAGCCAGCCGAGGACGCCGATGGTGACCATGCCGACGAGGACACCCGGGTAGTCGACGACGGTGTAGTCCTGCCAGGTGCGGTACCCGACGCCGTACTGCCCGGAGATCATCTCGGCGGAGATCACGCAGATCCACGAGACGCCGATGCCGACCGACAGGCCGCCGAAGATGCCGGGCAGCGCGCCCGGCAGCACCACCGAGGCGAGGATCCGCCACCGGCCACCGCCCATCGTGAGTACCGCCTCCTCCCACACCGGGGTCAGCGCGCGGACAGCGTGACGGGTGGAGACCAGGACCGGGAAGAAGGCGGCGGTGCAGGTGATGAAGACGATGCCCTGTTCGTTGGAGGGGAACAGGAGGATCGCGACAGGGACGAGGGCGATGGCGGGGACCGGCCGGATCACTTCGAGCACCGGGCCGAGCAGGTCCTCCGCGAGCCGCGAGCGGGCCACGAGTACGCCCGTCGCCACGCCCAGGACGGCCGCGAGGAGGAAGCCGGTGAGGATGCGGGTGAGGCTGTCGGTGAGGTCCGTCCAGTAGTCGGGGCCGGACAGCCGGGCGGTGAAGGCGTGGGCCACGTCGGTGACCGTGGGGAACTGCGAGAAGCGCAGCCACAGGTTGACGTCCAGGCTGGTCAGCAGCTGCCAGGTGCCGAGGGCGGCCGCCAGCGAGGCGACCCGCAGCGCGTACCGGCCGACCCGCCGCGAATACCGGGGCACGAACCGGCCCGCCCGCCTCGGGCGCAGTGGCACGGCAGGGACCTCTGCGCCGGTTGCCGGAGCGTGTCAGGGACCGTCTGCGCCGGTTGCCGGAGCGGGTCAGGGTCCGTCTGCCGCGCGTCCTGGGTCACGAGGCCCGCCCCAGCGCGTCGGCGTACGTGATGACGCGGGCGCCGCCGTGCGCGGCGACGTACGTCCGGGCTGTCGCCGGGGCGACGAAGGGGAGGAGCTGGTCGCCGTCGGCCACCCAGACCGCCTTGTCGGCGAACCAGAGGGTGCCGGTGGTCGCGTCGGGGACGTAGGCGGCGCGGATGTCGGACTTGTGCTGGGCGACGTAACTCAGCAGCTCGGCGGGCGTCTGGAAGCT
>Ga0307516_10007059_pt1 | contig 12997 bp, 14 predicted proteins | sample 19_EM_MG_FD_203310 | JGI IMG/M metagenome (GOLD analysis project Ga0307516, IMG submission 203310) | Populus trichocarpa ectomycorrhiza microbial communities from riparian zone in the Pacific Northwest, United States - 19_EM | ecosystem: Host-associated > Plants > Roots > Unclassified | place... | reverse complement strand
CATGTAGGTTGTTTCCCGCCGTGCCTCTAATTCATTCTCTTACTACCTACATCTGACCTTTCAGATTGAAATGGAAGCCGCCCTTCGAGAATTCCGTCGACTTCAGACTGATCTTGGAGTTTCCCCCTTCCCCAATGCCAGACCAATTCCAACCGGGTTTCTCTACCAAGCCTGTATTTGCGTTATACGCCTAAATTGCACTGGGATCCCCTCTGGAATGGAGGATGCGGTTTGGGGGTAACAAGCCCGCGGTTGATCACATCGACACCGTAGAGAGCGTCATACAAAGTATATGTGATGGTGTCAAGAAAGAGACGGTACGAACCACCGGGGCTGCTGGAACGGTCCTATCCTAACTGCCACCCCAAATACCCTTTTGGAACCCGCTAACCATGGCGACGCCGGGACATCGGACTCCTCACAATGCAGGAGGACATCGATGAAGATAGTTCGTCTCCATTCCCTTCATCCTCAACGGGTTCCTTCCCTGCGACCTTTCCTTGGAACTGGTGCTGTGGACTGACAGGGCGTCCCTTTCTGGTATCTGATCTGATAGGCTCTCAATCGATGGACCCCTCGCAGCGGTCGGAAGGTGTGTTTTCTTCGCCTTCGCCTGATCAACTTGCTGGAGGGCTGACTGCGTTGACCTTACTCCCACGTTCACAGTGGTAGGCGTTGCTCAAGCTAGAAGTCATCTAGGCGGGCAACGGAGGGCACCGCGCATTGACCATGACTCAAACACTTTGATCGGATTGCGGGTCTGTAGCAACGGAACAAACTAAACGAGCCCCCGAAACCACTGGAGAGTGCGCCGTTGTTCTTCCCCACATTTCCTGGCATTGAGCACAGATTCACGGTTCAAGAGAAGCCAGACGAAGCCAGGAAAAGGTTCACTAAGTTCCTTCAAAATACAATGACGGAGGCGGGCGGAGTCCTTATCTTCGTTTCCGTATAGTCACGCATGGCCCGGACAATGAAGAGTACTCCGCAATCGATTCTCATTAGTTTCCTAGCTTCGAACCATCTGTGCTATTACACGCTTGAGGAAACTATTACACCAGTGTTACATCACCCTTGGGAGTGAATACAGGTTATGGGAAACAAAGTTACAAGCGATTCAATAGGGGACTTATCCGGAAACAGTGGCTACAGATCCCAACTCCATCGTGCCAAGAAGGGGGACTCTAGACGCAGCTAAAGCGTCAAACCCGCCAGGACCGGAAGTTTGGAGCCCGGCCATAAAAGCAGCGTCGTCATCCATGTCGTGATAATAAGCAGCTGCGCCAGACTTGTGTGCAACACGGCAACAAGTTGCATGGACCTCCAGATATTTCGGCGATGGAAGAGGGAGATCTTGCCGTTCAGTTGTGAATGTGACGTACTCAGGAAAGCCTGTCCACGAGTGGATGTCGGGAAAATTTGAACATACTCTGTACGAATTTGGAGTATCCTGGTAGTGGTCCACTGTAAGCGTGGGGAAAAAGAAATCAGGATAGGGATACCGTTGTTTCAAACCACAACTCTAGTCGGTCGAAGAAGTCATGGAACACGGATCCGAGCGTCATGATGTTCTCCAGCCGATGAGGGTTGCTTCCTGGGCTGCCCAATTCGTTATAAATATCCTGATACCCAAATGCACAAATTATCTTCCAGTCTCTCCCAGCGCATACCTTCAAAGGGTCGAGAAAATCAGTTGAGGGCCAGAAAAACACAACAGGATAAGCACCTCCTGCCCATCCTCTATCCAAATGTTTGCGGATGGTGAAAAAATATGAGTGCACTGGGTTAAGTCTGCCGGTGTAGACCTGGAGTCCCGGAGTTCTTCAAACTCAAACCAGGAATGATTGTCAACTGTGCCGGTCGCCATGCACCCATGATTGTCACGGACCAGTGCCTAGGGATGAATTAACAAAAAGGCAAAAGAGCGAAGGCCAGAACTCACACTCTTCTTGGCTTCCAGGTGGTCAGTGGGCTGTGGCTTGATCATGCTCGCAGCGGTGGCGAGTTTGGAGCCAGAGAACCGTTGCAAGTGAGGGGAGTCCCGGGGGGTACAGCCTCTGTCCTTGTAAACTGGATGGTTTTTTGGGGTTTGTCCGTAAGGTAACCCGCGACGTCAGAGGAGGTGCAAACTTACAGGGGCGGAGGAAGTGCTTCTCGTAATACTCTCCCAAATCGATGAGCGCCTGATGATCTTTCTTACCGGTCAGGATCGTCCTCGCGATGTGCTCGCGTGCAGTATCTGTGGGGCCGAAGACCAACAAATAGCCAACGACACGGATGCTGACCAACTCTCTTTCCATTTTTGCTCCGGCAGATGTGACGGTTGGGGCTTGCCGGAGCGCCAAATATTTATCGGCGTCGAGGCAGATTCGATAGGCGGCGGTAATATCAGGGGATTGGTGAGCCCAATCTTCGCTGAGTTTCTTGCCTGGCATGATGGTAGGGGTGCAGGTGAACGGTTCAGTAAAACCCACTGTGACTGTAACTCGCCGAGTCACTGGCTGACTAGTCCCCTTGAACAACTACTGACGACAACCCCTGAGGGATGTAGTACCGGCTAACGTTCATTCGCGTGGGATATTCACCGACCGGCAGCCTCAATGAATTCATCGGGTTCCCAAACTTGGTGCATTTGGATCCAAAGCATCGACTTAGACTACAGTACCTCCCTCACGAAATCTAGGGTTCCCAAGGAAGAAGTCACAAGGTCCAACACCCTCTTGCTCTCCACCTTTTGGACGGACAACAACTCCTCCATCGTCTCCAACAGCTCAGTATTCGCCGCAAGGACTTCACCGTGCACCCTCAGAAAAACGCTCTGGTATGTCTGGACGGCCTCAAAGTCCCTTCGAGACCGGAGCCGTTGGGTGAGAGCAACCACGAATGTCCGTAGATTCTCGATCGTGACCAACGTCCTGATCTCGAGATCCACAGCGGCTGGGGTAAGCGTTTTGGCGTAATCGAAGAATTCGTCATCTGGGGTAGTGGGCACAATTACAAAGAGCAGAGGGATGTTAGATAACATTTGTTGAGCCCTGGAGAGTGAAATAAACGGTGTACTTACAGGACCCGGACATAGATTCCCCCCCAAGTTTCTGCAAAAAAGTGCTCTCTGCTTCCGTCGTTGTTTGAAGGCGCTTTGTTGACCCCTTCTCCTTCTCAGCCTCGTCCGCCTTATCTCGGACCGCGAATCTATGTTCGACGCCCGGAAGTGTTGGTAAGAAGAATGGCGCCTTCTCCAGCGGCTTCGGAGGCTCTTTTGGTTTGTTCCGTTGCTGTAAACCATTGGTCCGAGGAACGTGTTTAAGTCAAGGTCATTGGGAGTCACCTTCCGTTACCCACCTGAATAACTTCCAGCTTGAGCAGCGTCTGCCACCGCGAGCGTGGAAGTAAGGTCAACGTGGCCAGCTCTCCGGCAAGCTGATCGGGCGAAGCAAACACATCTTCTGACCGCTGCGAGGACTCCATCAATTGAGGACCTGTCGTTTCAGCCACCGAGAGGGAGCGCCAAATGGTTCGCCAGCAGCGATGCCAAGCGTAGAAAAGGATACAGAAAAAGGACTCGTTAGCGACAGAACAACGGGAGGAGGACGGGATGGGTGGACGAACCATCTTCGTCAATGTCCTCCTGCATTGTGGGGAGTTCGATGTCCTCGGCGTCGCTATCCGATATAGTCTGAAATGAAACCTCGGCGTATTGGGCTCGGTTTGCCCACAGGAAGACGCCGACGCTATCCACATGCGAAGTAGCTAAGAAGTCGTTTGTCGGAGAAAATGAGAGGCTGGTAGCCATGCTTGACGTCCTGAACGCGTCGATCAACCGCCCCGTAGGGATATCGAACGTGCGGATAATGGAGTCTAGGGACGCTGCGACTAGCCAACGGGAGTCCGGCGAGAAAGTCTACCCGGATTCTTTGAGCCGTTGCCAGAGCCCAAACCAGATGCGGAATCACGAACCACATCGAGTATCCGCCCGCGGAACCCTTTCAGTTCTCTCACCACCCTCCGTGTCTCGATGTCCACTATCCGTACGACGAGGTCATCGCAAATCACAGCCAGCAGACCGCTGTCTCGGTGCAGCATGATTGATGTTGCGGCGGACGGCAACACCAACGCGTCCTCCAATTGGGTGGTATGGAAATCAAAGAACTAAGTGGAAGAGGGTTAGCGGGTTCCAAAAAGTAATTCAGAAAGCACCCCACGTTGACAGTACCGTCCAGTGTGCTGGCGATTACAAGCCGGTTCAGCGCGTCTGTAGCCAAACCAGTGACACCTCGGTACGCTGCCTGTTTTTTCGATGCGGATCGAATATTGAACCGGTTCGAAACCCCAGGGGGACAAGGCCCAACATCAAACTTCTTCCGCTTCAGCCCAGATTGCAGGTTCCACATGTTTATCAGCCCAGTAGACGTGCTCGCCAAACAAAAGTTTCCACACGCAGAAACGCACACAGCCTGATAGTCATTTGTCAGGACGCCGTTGTGGGGTGTAAACCGGATTGTGTACCTTGATTGACCCAAGCGGCGGACCTTTCCGTTTCTCCTCCGCGTCAAATTTGAATGAGTGCTTCCCGTGTTTCTTGTTGAGTAAACTCCACGACCTTGCGAAGGCTTCGTCGGTGTGGGCGGTAACAATGTCATCCCAATCCTTCGCCCTCCCTGTGGAATGTGACATCGCAATAATTGGGGGGAACTTCAGGGACGCGATCGGTGTCGAAAGCATGGAAGCCTTCTTCAGTAATGATCCTGGAGGCAAGCGGATCAGAAACGTTTATTGGCGTGTTGCACCCCCATCTCACCTTGAGAAAGTTCAAAGGAACGAGAGTCCCGGACAACTGAGGTGTACCTTAAACTCCGGTCCCTCGAAGCAGTTAACAGCTGCTTCCCATCTTCCCCGTAGTATCGGATAAGGTGGGGAGGTTCATGGTGACCTGATCGGAACTTGTGCAGGCGTGGGGCTGTAGTAGGAGAGTCGGATAACCATTGCTACATCGAGGGAGATGCAGTCACAATCCAATAACTCATTCAATGGGATATAATGGGAGTAAGTGACTGGATTAACCCACCTTCACGCTGTTGTCTTCTCCTGAGCTCACAAGGATGGGTTGTCCGGGGATCCATTCAATTGCAGTTGCTGCGCCTTCGTGGGCTCCTCGGATGACATGCAGGAGCTTCCCACCCGAATTGAGGTCCCAGAAAGCGATGTGCCCGGTCGAAGCTGCGGCGGAAAGGACCTGCGTACCATCTGGGTTCACACGAGGGGAGTGAAATCATGTCGTAACTTTCGAACGGCCACCAGAGGGTGGGGTCGCGACGTACCACTTCGAAAAGCGAGCGAGCGGATGCCACCTTCTTGCATGAATACCCGCATAAGTCTTTCGTCCGCTCGGATGTCGTAGACCGAGATCTCTCCTGATGCGAATCCGATCCCCACCACGTCGATGGCGGGAGACTGGACGAGACATGTGATCACCGGGTTAGAATTCGAGGTGGCCGAACCACTCAAGAGATTGGAAGCGGAGTACTTGTGGATGCAAGCTCTGAGTGGGATGTCAGAAATAGAATCTCCGAAACACGGGGCAGTACAGACTGAGTACGAATGTTCCACAGCTGCATCGATCCTTGGCTACTGGCAACCAGGACCTTGTTGAGATACGTCGCGGGGTGAAGAACTGATACAGCGGTGAAACCCGGCTCAAACTGGATCGACGACTGGAACGCTGAAACATCGAATCAGGTTGGATATATGCGTGCAGAAGGTGCATGAGTGCCCTCACTTCCATCGTGGGTATCCCAAATGAGTAATCTTCCCCCATCTTCAGACAAAGCGAGGAGCTGCGAGCCAAAGACGAGCAAGGATGTCACAGGTTCCTCGAACGGATTCGAAACCGTCAAAACCTTTCATTCGATGTAAGCTCAGCGTGATCCCTGGATCATGGAACAGCGTACCTCTTTCCCTCGAAGGTATTTTCGCACCGTGGTCCCAGTAGCGGCCCACGCCGCCTTTCCATCCATGGCGAGGCTTGTGATAGGTTCAGGTGTTTGCGAGCCTACATCGAAACCACTTCATCAGCCCAAACGTTATACTGAACAAATGGCTCGGGCACTTACTCACCGACGAAGAGCAGCGTCATCTTCCCTCCGTCCCACAGCGCCCAAGAGTTCCCTAGGCAGGTGAGGATGTGAACCTTCGGCCCATCTACAGCCCCTTTGTACGATTTTGTTTGCAGAACGAAAGGGACGCGTGTCGTCACGAGTCCGAGGGCGCGAAACGGAGCGTACAGCTGTGGCCGATTAGAGGTGGTTTTCCGTTTGGTAGAATCTTCGGCCCTGATCCGTTTTTTGGGTCGTTCGTTCGTCCTCGCTGACGGCATGCAAAGGTCAGGAGTTTTCTTGTCACTTAGGATGTGTAAATGGACTCACTATCACCGCCAGTTACCAGCGTTTCCGTGGCCATGACTTTGGACCTGGAAAATGCCTGACGCGAAGGAAAATAATGAGTCGATGATCGCGTGTTACATAATCACCCTCTTACGCTTCCAACGAATGCCAGACGAATCCGCTCCGCTCACCGTCGCAAAGGGCACAACGCTCACAAGCAAGTCTGTGGATCTCTACTGGATCTTGTAACTGTGTCTGATATCCGGTTTCTTTAGCCCTCGCTGGCGGATTCCTATGGGCGATGCATGGCACGGTTAAGGGTGTCCCGGCTTTGGGACTCTACGCGTCTTCGGCTGCTCTGAGTAGCGGAATCGCTGGTGTTACATTCTTCAGTGCGTCTATGTGCACCCGAAATACTCCCCGTTTACTGACTCGGCCCAAGGTGTTCGCGAGTATCTGATCAGCCCGTTATTCGTTTCAACGTTCAACGCAAATCAATACATACGACAAAGACACATACAGTCGACGGGGGCAAGTGTATCTGAGGAACCACTACCACCTCCAACGTTTGGTGAGATGAGGTTCGCTCGCGTCCCGGATACGGCGACAAGTGGTGCCATCGCTGGCGCCCTCCTCATGTCGTGGAAGTGTAAGCCATTGCCTCGATCTGAAGCACCGTCCTTGCCACTGAGATTTCTTACTAGCTGGATACCACCGTGCCCTTCCAGGAGCGGTCACCTCGGCTCTTTTTTGTGCCACCCTCCAACTGCTTGGGAACGAATTCAGTGTACAGCGGGTAAAATATGTCTTGAGGAGGCGGACGTCGTTGAGTCAGACAACCCCAGAGACCGAAAGTTTACCTTCGGAATCTTGGGCGCAACTCCTATTCAGGTCAATTGGTTTCCAGCGCGTCGCTCAAGATGAGTATCTGTCCCGGTTAAAAAGGGAGAGGGATGCGCACCTAGTACGGATTGCGGAGCTCGAGAAGCAGATGGAGGAGGAAAAGCGTGGAGAGTCATAGCGTGCGCATAGACGAGATCTCTTTTAAAACTAGCAACCTAGGATACCGATAATTCCACCGTTTCGCCCGGTTGGGCGATTGTTACGCTCCATACACTTCGATGAGTCCTTTGCCGCCATTCGAAAACCCTCCTACCGCGATATGCGTACCGTTTGACCGCATACAGTTGACCTTCTCCAGATCCACAACCCCTCTGGACCAAACCGACGTGGTCCCCGTTGGTGCGACATCTATGTTATACAGGGACAGTGATCCCAACAGCGTGCACGTCACGAAGTTTTCTGGATCCATAAAGTCCCTGCGGTAGCGAAAGTCAATTAGTTCAGCCTCCACGATGGGGGTGTCCCTCAACCCACACTGATACCACTGGACCTTCAGCGACACTGACCCAGCTCCCTTCGGTTTCTCTCAGCCCTTCCCATTTCCTACTTCGCTTTTTCTTTGATGTGATTGACTTATCCCCACCTCTGCCAACCCACACACGGCCATCTGCAGTGCTCGCGATCATAACACCGTGTTCAGAGAAGGCGATGGAGTGGATGAAGGGCGGTGAGAGTGATACCCCACTTGAGGGCGGCAAGCCAGCTAGGATCCGTATGAGTAAGTACTAAGCAATCCCTCTAACTCGATCAGCTCCTTACCAATGTCAAATCTCGAGAGTACCGATCCTTGAGTGATGTCGAAGTGCAGTAGAGTTGAATCGTACCCTGCACTGAGTATCTCACCCGGTCTGTTCGGGACGAACTTCACAGTTCCGCAGATCTTGCAAATGCAAGTCAGCCTTTGTGAAAGGGGTATTGGACCACATGCCGAACCCGACCCACATTAGTATGTAGTGTCTTCATTTTTGTAACTCGTTTCGTCGAGAGATCGACAACGCCGACGAGACCGCAATCACAAGAGAACGCCAACAGTTTCTCGTTGGTACTTATATCAATCTAGCTAGATCAACGCTGAAATCAGCCACCCGCTCTGATATATAATCGAACACGGTCACCTCATTGAAAACATCTTCCGGATCGATGATACCACCCAGTGAAACGAGGGCATGTGAAGCATCTTGTATCATGGCTGGGGCATCCAAACCGAAAAGTAGGATCTGGAATTCGGCATGCTTCGTGAAAAACTGCGTTCCGGGATACACAACAAACTACCTTTTGCCCAGCAGCAACCCAAACATTTCCGATCTCAGTCCCTGAGGAGTGCGCCCAGGCGATCGACGAGATGTCCGAACCTAGACCCCTCACGGCTTTGCAGACCTTTGTGTCTGGTAGGTTGTAAAGCCTGAGAGAACCATCATCTGCGACAAAACCCGGCTCAGATGCCGCGATTGTTCATAACGGTTCAAACTTCACCAGCGCCTACGGCAAGGTAGTTTTGTTTCCCAAACGCTAGAGCAGATACTGCCGCGGGGGTACGTATCGAGAGCTTCAGCTCCGGCGGAGTCGATGTGGCCGTCGAATGGAAATCCATGGCGGGAGTTTCCGGGCCGAGCTTCGCACGCTTGATATTGGTCGCCGCGATGGCGGGTCACTGGCGTTTTTTGTAATCAGCACATGCGAGGAACCGGTCCCAAGAGCCAAGGATGTACCTCACCTTCAGGAGTATTTTGGCCCGCTAACTGCTATCTGCAGCCTACGACGTTCTCGATCACTCAATCACTAATTGACACGTACAGGACGTGCGTTCCAATTGTCTCGGGATCCTTTTTGTTTCCCTTTGTGCATTTGGAGGTTGAAGTTAATGGGACGTTCCGCCGGTGTTAATCAGTGCTGCTTGGACCTTCGCGTCCGGAAAGCTCGAGCTTTGGGCTGCTCCTTTCATTCAAATTGAAGCTCGTCCGCCATAAGTTGCCGAGCGTGGCGACTACCACAAACACGCTTGGCCGTTTGCGGTTTTGCCGCTCAGACCCTATTGAGCGTCAATTTTTATCGAAATCATGACCGGGATGGTGAAATTGGAGTTGCGTGTTCACCTTTCCTCTTCTAGCCCAGTGCCAGTACGACACAAGTCGCGAGGCACCGGAGCGTTCTCAACACAATTCACTCCCCAATAGCCATAAGTACCTGATCAACCTTTCGTTGGGATCCTATGGACCCAACCTCATCACCCCCACCTCCAAAGGCTCCTCTAAGCATGAATCTATCTTTCGCCCCGAACGAGGAGGGCGACATTCTCAACGCCACCATCCGAGATTCCGGTTCCGACACCGATTCCGTCATGTACACCGTCGAAACACCCAAACACGCTGGGGGGACTTTGGCCACGACGGTTACTAGACGGAACCAAATTGACGGGTCTACAAGACTCGCCTTCCGGATTTTGTGGAGGGGTGCGAGGGGATCGCTGGAGGATGTGAAGATTGTGTTGGATTTTAGGACCCTTGAGGAAGTTCCGGTTAGACAAGTTTTGGAGAGCGCGCCGGGGGGCGCAACTTAGTATGTCCCTTGTTGGGTATTGGTGTGGTCGGATTTTCACCCCATTCCTCCAACAGTGGATCTGTGTCTATCGATGACATTGAGTATAGATGGAAGACCAAAGGGACTGGTTCGAAAATTGTGGCACGTCGACCCTGTTCACGATCACCTTTCTCAAAAAACTCAATTCCGTCTTCAGCTCGTAAACAAAGACACCAACGAAACGGTCGCTGAATCCCACAGTCAGAGAAGAAGCAGTATATTCAGAAAACCTCGCGACATGAGCCTCGAGATCTCCCAGACCGTATCCCACGCGGTGGATATTGTGTTACTCACGTTTGTCCTCGTGTGGAAGGAAAGACAAAGTGAGAGATCGAAGAGCCTCGGGGGATTTGACGACGGCTTCTTCTCCATCTCCCCGCATTCAATGGGCAATTGACATCGGGGGATTTGACCCACCTCTCACTCGGGTTCGTAATGCTGAACCACTTTTTGTAACACTAACCGGGTGTACCGGGCGAGTATCTGTACTCAGCTACCAATTCAACACAAAGCCTTTGTAAGTTCGGTTCGGCGCTGCGATAATGAGTGATCGCGAGAACATTTCCATTCCTGGAGGAGCGGGGACGACGTCACCACACGATCAGGTCACACCGTTACAGTCACGTTCTCACCACAAAATCAAACCCGATTACCCATCAGGAACCTCACGCTCCGCTACCCCCCGATAACGGATCCAGGTAACGATGGCCGGGCTCACTGCGACAGCAAATGCACCCAAGACAGTAGAGGATTTGCGGAGCTTGTTGGTGAATGATAATAAAGTCAAAGTCGCGGGTAAGTCGTATGCTTGCATGCTTTGCTTTGGGGAGAAATAACAGGGTATAGGCATCGATGGTATGAGCGAGGGGGGTCCTCCCAACTTCACGCAATGCGTTGATTTGTTTCGTGCTTTCAATAATAGTTGACGGGGTGCTCCGCGGCAAGTTCATGGTACGGCCCTTTCGAGCGGGGACTCCCCGAGACCACACCTAACACCCTTCTGTACCAAGTCTAAGGACAAGTTCCTGAGTTCCGTATCCTCCAGTGGCTTTGGGTTCTGTAGCGTCGTGTTGTCAGTCTCCTCTGACGTTCCTTATCCACACGCTAAAGTCCGGCTTTAAACAGCGGATGGGACGTTCACGATGCCGTCTATTCGCGAGAATTGCTGATCTCAAACAAGGCGAACGGCTACCGAGATGTAATCGCCGAGATTGATCTCTCAACATACCGTCGCATGCCTTGGGAGGACAACGTCCCCTTCTTCCTCGTGTCGTTCCTGGATCCTGATACGCGCAAACCGTTGCCTGTGTGCCCACGAGGGGTTGTGTCGTTGGTAGCAAAGAAGTCTGAGGATTTGGGGTGGACCCCAATGGCAGGGTGTGAGTACGAGGTAGGTGTCCTGTCATTCATCTGCTGCGTATGGTGCTGATTCGCCGAGGAAAGTATTTTCAATTCAAAGGTCTAAAGGCACATCTCAAGCAGCCCGTTCCCCTACTGACCGGTCCGTCTTTAGAAACGGCGCATAGCCTGGCCGGGAAGAACTTCACGAATCTCGACCCATTAACCCCTGGAAGTGAGCTTGCCCTCCAGATCTCTGGTATCCTCGGGACTTGGCTTATCTAGGACAGTGCACGGGTACTCCCTCCTCAGGACCCAACTGAATAACCAATATTTCCACGATATCTTCAACGAGGCGGAGAAATTCGGAGTCGCCATCGAGGCTCACCGTACGCCTTTTCCCCTGTCACTCCACGCAGTCTTCAACTCTGGTACGTAGATACGGAGACTGGCCCAGGAGTGTATGAGACGGCACTGGCTTATTCTCCAGTGTTACGGATGGCTGATAATGCAATATTATTCAAGTTCCTGGCGAAGAGTGTGGGGATGAAACACGGCATCACGCCGAGTTTTATGGCAAAACCCTGGGGAAGCGTGAGTTCTTACTATCTAACCCGCCACCGTAAACCTTAACACAGGCGTTCCCAGCTTCCAGGTTGCAGTGGGTTAGTAGATATTATGTCCCCCCAACGTTCGCTTACCGAAGAACGTTAGGCACATTCACGTCTCGCTAAGAGATTCCGACGGGAAGAACGTCTTTGCATTCCCTGGGTCTGAAACTGGTCAAGGCCGCGAAGGCGCGAAATACGACGATACCAAGTTTATCAGCGAGGTTGCGGAGCAGTTCTTAGCTGGTGTTCTAGACGGACTCCCAGACGGTGAGTGCTAACGCAGACGAATGAAACAAACGCTGACGGGTGTATTTCCAGTCCTACCTCTTGTAAGATATTGATCGTCCGCCGAAACAAGGCACTGCCCATCTGATTCATATGCCTAATTTCCAGCTCGTCCCTACAATCAACGGGTACAAACGGCTAGTCGGTGGAGAAGCCTTCTGGGCACCCAACGCCGTTACCTACGGATACGACTCCCGCGCAGGCTCGGTCCGAATTATCTCACCACCGTCCGTACCACCGTCCGCCACGCGGTTTGAAGTTCGTGTCCCCGGGGCTGATATGAACCCTTACTTCGCTTTGAGTGCGATCTTCGCGCTTGGGTTGAGAGGTATTGAGAAGAAACTCGAGCTGAATATTGTGCCCGTTACGCAAATGACGCAGGAAGATAAGAGGTCCGGGAAGGTGGGTTGGCCACATCGTTGACCGTCCCTCTAAGGGGCACCGGGTGCTCAGGATTTCCTTTTTTGTAGGTTACGATGTTGCCTCAGTCGCTCGAAGCTGCGACGACCCGTATGATGAGGCAAGGAAGCGTGGCAAGAGAGGTTCTCGGTGACGACTTTGTGGACCATTTTGGCGGGACGAGGGAGCACGAGGTTGGATTGTGGAATTCTGCGGTCACCAACTGGGAAGGTGAGCCACGAACTTGCCATCCACCCCTTGATCTGGCGTCACTGACTGGACTCGTACCCCAGTGGAACGATACCTGGAATCCGCCTAGTTCTTTTGTTCACATCGTTCAGTACTTTGGCGGTTGTTGTAGCGGTGCCACCCTGATTGATATTGACGTGAAAGGTCCTATCTTTGAGGGTTGCTACGGACCTGACCGCACCCACACCGCCCTCGTGTTTCAGTGACTTTTTTTTGAGTGATTTCCCAATTATAGGGGCGATCGATTGACATCGT
>Ga0307516_10007057_pt1 | contig 12998 bp, 17 predicted proteins | sample 19_EM_MG_FD_203310 | JGI IMG/M metagenome (GOLD analysis project Ga0307516, IMG submission 203310) | Populus trichocarpa ectomycorrhiza microbial communities from riparian zone in the Pacific Northwest, United States - 19_EM | ecosystem: Host-associated > Plants > Roots > Unclassified | place... | reverse complement strand
CCCTTGCTCGCCTCGCTGCGGCAGCGCCTGCGCAAGCTCGGCGCCCCGCGCAGCGGGCCCATGCGCCTGGCCTGTGTGTTCTCGCGTGAGCCGGTGGTGCGGCCTGCGGGCGAAGACCAGGACTGCGACATCGAGCACAATCTCAACTGTCACGGCTACGGTTCCAGCGTCACCGTGACGGCCACCTTCGGCATGGTGGCTGCCGGCGAGGCCTTGCGTCAAATCTTGGTGACGAGGGGGTAGAGGAAAGGGCACAAGCCGGGCTACAATTGCGCGCTTTGCCGCGGGGTTGTTAGCTCAGTCGGTAGAGCAGCGGACTTTTAATCCGTTGGTCGTGGGTTCGAGTCCCGCACAACCCACCAGCTTCTCCTGCAAGAGGCTGTTGGAAGAAAGAATTGCAGGGCTCTTAGCTCAGTTGGTAGAGCAGCGGACTCTTAATCCGTTGGTCGCAAGTTCGAATCTTGCAGGGCCCACCAAATATGCCTGTGAACAACAGGCCCGCACAAAGCCACCTCAAGGGTGGCTTTGTGCTTTCAGGGGCCATCACCCGCGAGATCCGCGACCTGATGGATGCCGTACACCTGGGCCTGCGCATGCTGGGCGGTCTAGGCCAGGTGGCCACCACCGCGGGGGCCACCTACACCGCTGGCTACATGCTCATGCACGGCGGACAACCGCCGGCCAAGTGACTGGGCGTGCCAACCCAATCTCTTCGAAAGCTCCCGGGGCTCGGCCGGGCCGCAAAGTGGCCATGGAGTGACTGCCGCGGACGGGTCGTGCCCACAGTCGTCAGCCCTTGCCTACGCAAACAGGCGGGGCTGTTCCCGCACCAGTGCGGCGATCCTTGCAGACAACTGGATTTTTTCATCGGCTTTCTGCCGAGCATGGTCAGACATGCCTGCCACGAGGGACTCCAGGTGAGCAACGTCGGCCACCGTTTTGAAGTCCTTGTCCCTATGGATGTAGACGACGGATTTCTTTTTCCGCGTCAACAGCTCGATGACGTTGCTCAGGGTTCCTGTGCTTTTGGTGTCCCAGATCATCAGCCCGTAGTCCGCCGTTTGCGCCATCTCGACATCCTTGGCGGTATAGAAGGACCGGGAGCCGGGCGCGTGATTGCTGGTGACGTGGTGCACCGGCCAGCTCCCAATGTTGTTGCGCGGTTGCGAGCCACTGCAATACACCGTCACGCGCTTGGCGCTCAGGTCCTGCAGATGACGTTGGATGGCGCTGTCGGCGCCATCCGCATCGCCGACCACCACATCCAGGCCGGCCTCGACGGCCTTGTTGATGCGCTCCTTCGCCTTGGGGTCAAGGTGCTTGATGGTGATCGAGCCGGCAATGAATACGGTGGGCATGTCGCTACTTCCAGGTCACGGCGGCAAAGTAGATGCGTGTGATTTTCCGACAGGTTCGCAAGGCGGTGCAGGCGGCTTCGGCCGAGGCTCCCGTGTCGAACAGATCGTCCAGCAGCAAGACGTTGAGCGGGCCATCGCCCTGGATTGAATCATTGATCTGGAAACGGCCTTGTAACGCGTTGAGCTTGTCCTGCTTGGTGGGCAAATCCTTGAGCTTGGGGCCCCCGCTGCTCTTGACCAGCACGTCGGTGCGCATCTTGGCGCCGATGTTCCGGGCCAGCGTGTTTGCCAGTGCAATCACGGGTTGCCGTGCACGGATCGTGGAGGGCGGCATGGGAACGACCAGACCGATCCTTTCGAACCGCGGGCAGACATGGGTTGCCAGTTCCCTTGCAATAGGTTCCACCTGGCGCCAGTCGTGGCGGTACTTCAACTGGAACAGCGCTTCTCCCGCCTCGGTTCGGCGGGTATCGAACTGGGGGTTGCCATGTGCATCGTCACCCAGGTAGGCGCTGGACAGAGTGTGCTTGTCCAGAACGTAGCCGAAGTCCCATGCACCCCGAATTTCCTTGACCGAAATCTGCAGTCCGTCTGCTGCCTGAGTTTCTGAAGCTCTTCAGCGCCCGGCGCGATGCGGACCACGAGTACCGCATGACCGAGCTGCAGCTCAGGATCGAGCAGGCGCGCTCTGTGCAGGCCCTGGACCTGGTGCATGCCCAAGGCGCCATGGCGGCCGACACGGCCGAGCTGCACGCCTGGGCTGAAGCCGTCAAGGGAGAGGGCACCGGCATCGGCGTGCGCTGGGTGGATGCCCTCTCGGCGACCGTGCGGCCGGTGCTGACCTACTGGTGGTGCCTGGTGCTCTACAGCTCGCACAAGGCGGTGCTGGTCGGCGTGGGGCTCAGTGAGCGGCTGGGGATGGCCCAGCTTGCCCCGGTGGTGCTGACGGACTTCGACCGCAGCGTGGTGGCGTCGATCATCGGGTTCTGGTTCACGGACCGGGCGCTGCGTAGGCGATGAGCATGGAAGGGAAGTCGCTCAGTGCCGATCAAGTGGCTGCCATCGCGGCCGGGCTGTGCCGGCGCTTCGAGGGTTACTGTGCTAGGCACTAGGCCGTACCTATGCCCTGCCGGTGTGCCCACCATTGGGTACGGCGCCACGGTCTACCTGAACGGCCAGCCGGTGCGCATGACCGACGCGCCGCTCTCACGCGACGCCGCCGATCGGTTGCTGCTGGGCCAACTCCTGCGCATCTACCTGCCCGGCACGCAGGCACTGTGTCCCATGCTGCAGGGCCGGGCGCTGGCCGCCATCACGGACTTCGCGTTCAATCTGGGTTTGACGCGCCTGAAGGCATCCACGCTACGGCGAAGGCTGCAAGCCGGTGATGTTGAAGGCGCTGTATTGGAGCTGCGCAGATGGGTACGCGGTGTAGGCAAGGTGTTGCCAGGCTTGGTGCTCGGCAGGGCTGCAGAGATTACTTTGCTCACTTCTGCTCGAACTACAAACGCTGGTAGCGTCGTAAAGGTAGATGGTTGATCAACCGGAACAATTTGCATGTCTCCTGTCACGACGCTCCCGCTGGATGCGAAAGTCAAGCTTGTTGTCACCAATGCGGCGGGCAAGCTGCCTGCTGCGGTTGGTCAGGAACTCGCCAAACTCATCGAACCCCAGGCGCTTGCGCTCATGGTGGGCGTGCTCACTGCGTGGGGATTGGCCACTTCGTCGGTGTCGGGTTCGCAGCGGACCTTGTGCTACTGGTGGTGGGCGTGGCGGCACTTGGAGGTATCGCACTTGAGGCGGGGCGCGAGATAGCAGGCTTTGTCACCAAGACTACGCAGGCGCACAGTGCGGCAGACATTGATGCCGCAGGTAGTCATCTGGCAAAGGCGGTGACCCTGATCGGCGTTCAAGCGATGATGGCAATCCTGCTGAAGCGGAGGCCGGCCGCACTTCAAGGGCCCACGTATTCCGTGAGCCGCTTCTCGCACGGACCCAGGGTTCCCGGGACCTTTTTTCTACAAACCCAAGATCAAACGCGGGGCTGCTGTAGAGGGCGAAATGGGTTTCACCAGCGAGTGGGGTGATATTCACATCACGAGCACGTTGTCTCGTGCCGAGCAGCGGGCTACGCTTTTCCACGAGCTGGTGCATAGCGTGCTGACGCCGAAGCTGTATGCGCTTCGCGGTCTACGGGTCACCATCGCGCAGAATGGCTACGCCAATTCCCATTTGCTGCGCTACCTCGAAGAGGCCATGTGCGAGACCTACGCGTTGCTACGAACGAGTCGGTTTTCGGGTCGGATCTTGATTGATGGCATCAAATTTCCCATTGCGGGCCAGTACACCACGGTGGCTGCCTTGGGCAGCGAGGTGGCTGGCCTGCTGCTGGGGCCAATCAACGTCGGCGGCATGATCTACAACGCATACCACGCAACAGCTCGACCGCATGACCGCTGACGAAGCCATGGAGAGGGTGCGAACCATCTACGCCGAATCGGGCAGAACGCTGAGTGAGGATGTCAGCGTCAGGCCTGGCGACATGCGGACCGGCGGGTGGTTCTCGGCGCGCAAGAGGACGTGGGTTGTGCAGACGAATACGAACCTGCGCGGCGGGAATCGCATATTCGAGTTTGATGCCGAATCAGGCGAGCTGTTGAAGGACTTCGTATTGCCCAGGTAGCTGTGCGGCGCGCTGCAGGCATGTGTGTGAAAGGGGCCGAGTCCGGCGGGCATGACTGAGCGATCTGGTGCTTTTCCGCGAGGCGGCCGAGCGGTTGCCGCTGGGGCAGATCGAGCGGGCCTACCTGCCGGGCGCCCGCGTGCTCTCTGCCCTCGGCTGCCTGTCGCGGCGCTGGCGGCCGTCACAGACTTCGCCGTCAACCTGGACTTTGTCCGGCTGAAGGGTTCCACGCTCCGCCGGCGCTTGCTGGCCGGCGACCTGGCCGGTACCGCTGGCGAACTGCGCAAATGGACCCGCGCCGGTGGCCGCGTGTTGCCGGGCCTGGTGCTCCGGCGCGAGGCCGAGGTGGCGCTGCTGTGCCGTAGGCCACCAGAATGAAAAACCCGCCTCCGAGGGGAGGGTTTTTGAGAGAACGGGTGCAGGACGCGGCAACGCGGGTTGGTGTGTCCCGACAGCGCTGCATCGGGGCGCCGGTACCGGCTACCCCGCCCTGACTTCCTTGAGCAAGTGCGGGTGGCGGTCAAGCAGCTTGAGCAGTTTCACCAGCGCCAGGGGTGGCTTGGTCTTGCCGGTCTCGTAGCGCGAGAAGGCATTGATGCCGCCACCAAAAATCTCGGCAGCCTCACGCTGATCGAGCGCGAGCTTTTTGCGCACACCCACGATGAAGTCGGGATCGACAATCGACGCGTTGACCTGCTTGTTGAAAGCAAGCATCAGGTCCATCGTGTGTCGAGACCCGGCGATATCCTGGATGTACTCATCACAAGCGTTGCAGAAATCTGCCGTCACCTGGGGCAGCACCGTGGATTCGCCCTTGTACGTGTAAGGGACGTCGCGAGTGTCGTGCACCATTTTTCCGGTTCCGCAGCTTGGGCACTTCATCTTCATAGTTCCTTGAAAGACACGATCAGCACATCGTCAATGACGGTCAGCTTCAGGTAGACGACGCCAGCGTGCGTGGTGGGGCGATACACATCCTGCCAAACCCGATGATCTTCGTGCGTCGTCATGCTCTTGAAGAAATCGGCCTTGATCAGCAGTTGGACTACCTCCAACATGCCGTTGATGTCGAACCCCAGGGCTACGGCACCTACCTGGTCGCCTTTCGTGGCCCGCACTTTTTGCCTGCAACCTGGGCCTGGCCCGGCTGAAGGGCTCCACGCTGCGCCGGCGTCTGCAGGCCGGCGACATGGCCGGCACCGCCGACGAACTACGCAAGTGGACCCGCGCCGGTGGCCGCGTGCTGCCGGGCCTGGTGCTCCGGCGCGAGGCCGGGATGGCGCTGCTGAGAGGCACGCCACCCGATTCGTAAAAGACAGGGCGACCACCCTGGGTGCGCTGGTAACACCCGAGGTGGCCGCCGAACCCACAGATAGTGCCTGTGAGCCCAGCCAAGGCCCTGCCACCTCTCGGGAGGCGGGGCAAGTGTATTCAACCCCGGAGCCTCACTTTGGCATTGCCCATCATTCCCTGGATCGGCGGCAAACGACGCCTGGCCGATCAACTCATCCTGCGCTTCCCGCCGCACAAGTGCTACCTGGAGATGTTCGCCGGCGGCGCGGCGCTGTACTTCCTGCGGCCCCCGGCCGAAGTGGAGGTCATCAACGACATCAACGGCGACCTGGTCAACCTGTACAAGGTGGTCAAGGTCCACCTGGAAGAGTTCGTGCGGCAGTTCAAGTGGGCGCTGTCCAGCCGCGAGATGTTCAAGTGGCTGAAGGACACGCCGGCCGAGACGCTGACGGACGTGCAGCGGGCGGCGCGGTTCTACTACCTGCAGCACCAGTGCTTCGGCGGCAAGATCCAGTCGCAGAGCTGGGGCACCGACACGCACGCGCCACCGGTGAACCTGCTGCGCATCGAGGAGCAGCTCAGCGCGGCGCACCTGCGCTTGGCCGGCACGTACGTCGAGCGGCTGGACTGGCGGGAGTGCATCAAGCGCTACGACCGGCCGCACACCTTTTTCTACCTCGACCCGCCGTATTGGCAGACGGAGGGGTACGGGGTGCCATTCCCGTTTGCGGAGTACCAGGCCATGGCCGAGGTGCTGCGGGGGCTCAAGGGCAAGGCGATCCTGAGCATCAACGACCATCCCGACATCCGGGCGGTGTTCGCCGGGCTGCATACCGAGGTGCTGGACATCAGCTACCTGATCGGGGGCGGGACCCATGGCGCGGCGGCGCGCAAGGAACTGGTAGTGTGGTCGTGGGATCAGGCTGCGGAGCCGGCGGGGCTGTTTTGAATTAGCCGGCAGTGGCTGCCGCGTTCCAGAGGCGTGCCCGACACAATCGTGCAAGCCCACTCAGGTTTCGGGCGCGCGCAATGAGGCAATTCGCACATTTTTAGGTGGCCTATTGCGCATATATCTGGGTACACTTTTTCACGGTTGTGCGTAGCCCTTCGAGGGAAATTGCTGTGAGGTCCACAAAACCCACCCTGCCAGATTCCGGCAATGGACAACGTCAGATCCCGGATGAGCATCTGCCCATTGAACGTAGGCGGCAGTAGCACTGCGCGATGAATGTGGCCCATTGCTGAAGAATCGCTTCAAAGGATAAAGAGCAGATGAAGTGGCCTCCTTACCGCAACTTGATCGGCGCAATCGATCGCCTTCGTAAGGCAGGACAACGACTTGCGGTGCGTTTTCGTGACGGCTTTTGGTGGCCACCCTTAGCACTTGTACTGGTGGCGACCTACTGGTACATCTCAAAGCAGAACCTACCTCTGCCCACTGATAGATCGACGGACAAGTTCGGTCAATACGGCGACAGCTTTGGCTCACTTACGTCGCTGTTTACCGCCCTTGGCTTCGGAGGTTTGATCATCACTCTTGCGCTGCAGCAGCGTCAGATCAGAAATCAAGAACTGGCTGAACGACGAAATCGCGAAAAGGGAGAAAGGGCGCATTACGAGGATGTTCTCTTTCGTCTGCTAGATATGTATAGGCAGACGTTGTCCGAGGTTGGGGGTGGGGCCTACACGGGTCGTGACGTCCTGCGAAATGCGATTGCCAGAGTCGAAAAATCCGTAAAGGAAGAAGATGTCCACGGACTTCCGCGAGATCTTCAGGGTCGATTCAATAGTCGATCACTTACAGAAATCGATCGACAGAGGATTGATTATTTGCATTTTCGCAACTTCAAAATTGTATCGGCAGAGATTAATCCTCAGGGCCGACTCCTTGACACATTTGAGGTACTTCTCGGGCACATGGTGTTTGGTGCGCCGGACCATTTTCTGATAACGACCTACAAGGATTTGGTGTTCGCCCAGATTACATATATCGAATGCAGATATTACTTTCTTGTCGCGCTTTCCATAACGAACCGCATCCGTCTACGCGATTTGATGGAACGTTCTGGCTTCTTGGATCGAATCTCGCGATCTAGCATTCACCAATTGCATCGCCAGATGTACGAGGAGTACTGGGGTGTTGCGATCAGCGATCGAGTAAATCCGCGTACCATTCCCATCCCAAGTGGTAGACTTAAGCGAGCGTTTCGCGCACACAAGAAGGAGGTTGGGGAGCCACGCAAAACCTACACTCCAATTAAGGTTCGTAGGGCAGTGTCGACCTCAGTAGCATCTACCAAAACTACGATCAAGACTATTGGGCCATCCATGCCGCTGGATTTTCCAGAGGATGGTGACACCTAACTGAAATTTATGCTCAATGAATTCCTGAACGCCTTCGCCCCGGGGTGGGTCGGTTCTTTGATCGGTTTGCTCGGAATCGCGATGGCGGGCATTACCTATGTCTTGTCTCGCCAGAGGTCCATCATTTCCTACAGGGCTCGTGGTGTCCGTCTGCTGGGGCACGCCGAGTCGAAATTGCCCAAGGAAGTTAGTGTTCAGTATCGCGGCAGTGACATCCCGAGGCTTACTCGATCTGTCGTCGTTCTGTGGAATGATGGCGAGAAAACAATATCTGGCGCTGACATAGTGAAAGAGGACCCGATACGAATCGACACTGGGGATGATTCGTCAATCGTCGCATGCACTTTGCTGAAAGCCGCCCGACCGGTACTCCAAGCTAGCTGCCAGCAATCGACGCAAGACTCCAGGACAGTCGTTGTCTCTTTCGATTTTCTAGACCCCAACGATGGCCTAGTGGTTGAACTACTGCACACTGGGCGGGAGCGCTACCCAGTAGTCAGAGGCACAGTCCGAGGCATTCCTCAGGGCCCAAAGAATCGCGGCCGTGTTCTTGCTCAGAAGTTGCCAGGGGCGAGAATGCCATTCATGCGGTCGAGAAGAATGTTTGGGGTCTTCGTCATTGCCGTCGGAGTCTTAATTTCGTTCTCTGGTGTTATTTTTAATTACTTAGGCCAACAAGAATCAACAGCCAAGGCTGCAGTGCCAAAGTACGCTCTGCTGAGCGCGGGAGCGCTCTATGTCGTTCTCGGCTTTATTATACTATTGATGCTACGTCGCAGATATCCTCAGATTCTTCACTGCGAAGAGATGGAGTAGAGCAATGCAGTGAAGAATAATCCTCAAGCGTCCGATTTTTGCATCAACCAAGATCCTTGGTGTCAGAGTATAGGTGGTTTAACATTTGTACCCTGGTTTAGGTTTCAATGAGCAACGCATTGATTTACTTTCGTGGGATCGAGCCTGCCGCCGTCGGACTGTTCAAACTGCTGAACAGCTATGGATGGCACAAGATGAAGGCACTGGCTGAACTCATAAACAAGTCCTCGCAAGGGGGTTTTGAGGAGCGTAGGGCAGACTTCGAGAGCGTCGATGTGGCGCGAGAAGTCATCGCCGGTTCTATCCTTCAGATCGCCTACTTCGCCATTAAGCGGCATGGGGAGCAAAGGGATAAATCACCCAACATACTCCATTTCGAAGCTGAGATGAACCGTCTTCTCCGTGAGTCGAAAAGGTCACGCGCGAAGTACTTCAAACTACCGCCAAAGTTTTGCGTTGGCCGCGAAGTCGGTCCTCTCCCGATAGGGATGTTCGTCTATGCTGGCCGCAATCAGTACAACCATTTCGACGACGATCGTCTGGAAGTTGTTAACGAAGTGGTATTTAATTATCTCGAGCAGATCTTTCCAGAGCCTGGAAACGGGAAATCCTTCAAGGTACTTGGTGCTGGACGGCCGCTCAGCTATTCGGTGATCTCCGCACTTGGTTGGTTGGATAGCGACCGTGACTCGGGTTTCGAATACTTTAAGAGAGATTTGTCTGACATGCTGAAGATTGAGATTTGACCCAATCCGGACGGACGCGCAACTGCACGTTCCGTCGAGAGTGCCGCTGCCGTTGTGCGTCACTCATCTCAAACGTTAGGCCTCGCACCCCGGCGCCCGACCGCTGATCGTGCAGGGGGCTCTCGCTGTGAGAGAAATTGACTGGAGACTCGGTCGATCATGTACATCGAAACAATCTGGATCGTTGTGCTGGGGACCAGTGGACCAGTCGCCGCCGTGGTCCTCTTCGCAACACACCTACTACAGGTCAAGAAGCTTCAGCTAGAAATCGACAAGCTGAAGGCTGAATCAAATGAACGCGCAAGCGTGCTTGTTCGAGCATCACCAGATGAGATCAAGAGGTACGGACAACCTCCATCAAGATCGAAATCGACGCCAGTCATTTCGACCTTGTTCGCGTTCGGTGTTGGGTTCCTTACGATTCCGTCACTGATATTTTTGTGGAGAGGCGAGGAAGATCGAAACCCGGAACTATTCAATAGTTACATCAATAGGCAGTGTGTCACCAAGTACGAGATTGAACTTCCCTCCAATGCTCCCGACAAAAGAACAATGCGTGTGTGCGTTTATGACGACGGAGCCGCCCTGCTTGAGATCGAAGCGAGGTCCATATACCTTCCCCCCCCAAAGCGATAGTCATGCGCACACCGGCGAGGCTAACTCTTCCGCTCAGCCGGATCCGCTACTGCAGCCTCCGCTCGCCTATGCCGGCCTTGCTCGTCAGGACCGGGAATAGGCTACCCATGGGCCGCATTCCTGCGTGCCTCACCGTGTGGCAGAAGTTCCCACGAACCGCCAGCAAACCCGCACCAATCCTTGATCCATTGCCCGGACTCTTAATCCATTGGTCGCAAGTTCGAATCTTGCAGGGCCAACGAAACTTCATACCGCCTTGGCCTCACGCGGTCACTGCTGTGCAACCTGCCGGCAGTCGGCGGTGTGGGGTCCCCCTGGTTGGACGACGGGCACGCGCCGCCGGACACCATCACCACCACTTACGACTCGTTGTCCATCCACTGCGCACAGTTGTCCCAGGCGCGTAAAGTGATCCGCATCGGAGTTCAGGAGCGTGACGATGCAGTCCAGAAATGCCCTCAGGGCGTTGGTCGTGGCCGGGGCGCTGACCCTGGCCGCCTGCGCCGGCTATGGCCCCCCAAAAATCGAGCCGGGCCAGGATGTCGATGAACTGCTTGCCAAGATGGGCAAGCCCACCGGCCGCTACACCTTGCCTGACGGCGGCGCCCGCGTCGAATACGCGCGCGGGCCTTTCGGTCGCCACACCTGGATGATCGACGTGGATGCTGACAACCACGTGCTCCGCTGGGAACAAGTGCTGACCGAAGCGAACTTCAACAGCGTGCAGGCCGGTATCACGGGTGACGAGCTGTTGCAGAAGCTCGGCCGCCCCTCGGAGCGGCGCCATGGCGGCTTCCAAGGTGGGCAGGTCTGGAGCTGGCGCTACGAATCCGTGTTCTGCCAGTGGTTCCAGGTGTCGGTCAACGATGAGGGCAAGATCTGGGGCCCCGCCTATGGGCCAGACCCGCTGTGCGACAAGGACAAGTTCTTCAGCAGGAAGCTCTGACTGCTCACCACGCTGCCGTTGACCTGAATCTCCACGGTGTGCGGGCCGGCAAAGTAGCGGCGCGTGGTCACGGGCTTGAGGGAATGGGTCTTGGTGAGCGTCTGCTGGCCATGAGGCGGCAGCGTCAAGCTCCAGCCCTTGAAGACCTTGGGCGAGGTGCCGCCGTCAGCCTTGACGTGGTGGACCACGTAGTCAATCACCAGTGGCTGGGGCCGCGCGGCGCTTGATTGCAGCGTAAGTTCCAGCGTCACTGATCCACCCAGTTCCACCTGCTTGGGTCGGATGCGCAGCACGGCCTCGCCGCGGTAGCGCTGGCCCAGCCCCCAGGCCTTGAGCACCGGCGCATGGCCGCGCTTGATGAGCGTGCGGCTGGCGTGCTTGAGCAGGGCACGGCGCTCGGCCGATGCCTCCGGCAGGTGTTGCACCAGCCATTGCGTGAACACCGCCGGGTTGTCGCGCGCAATGTCGTTCAGGTGGTTGGCTACGCTGCGGCGCACGTAGGGGCTGGAGTCGTCCTGCAAGGCGTGCAGCAGTGGCAGTGTGGGGCCAGGGTCTGCGATCAGTGCCTTGAGCTGCAGGCCCCAAGGCAAGCGCGGGCGGCTGCCTTCGCTGACCAGGCGCCGCACGTGCGCGCTTGCATCACCGGTCCAGGTCGCCAAGGTGGCAAAGCTCAGCTGCGGATGCGCCACGATGAACGGGCGGATTGCGAACTCGGCCGTGGAGCGCTGCGTCAGGGCATGCAAGGCGGCCAGCGCCCGCTCCGGCTGCGCCATGCCGCGGCGCACGACAAACTCGCCCATGGACCAGACGATCCAGCCGGCCAGCCCCGCATCGCTGGGCCGCAGGACGCTCAGGTCCTCGCCCGGCACGGCCGGCGCCAGGCTGGCTTCCAGGATGCCGGCGGCGCGATCAAAGTCTTCCGGCAAGGTGGCCTCCAGCGCCGCGCACAAGTGATGCACGCGGGCCTTCAGTTCCAGGGCTTCCAGCCCGGCCAGCGCCAGGCTTTCGAAGCGGGCACCCTCGAACCCGGACCAGACGCGCCCCAGGTGCTCCCTGGCACTGCGGACGGTCTGGCCGTTGATCAGGTTCTTGAAAGGCTCCGCCATGCCGGGCCGAACTTTCCGATCAGGTCGATCAGGCGGCCAGCAACTGCCTCAGCACAAAGGGCAGGATGCCGCCGTGCTTGTAGTAGTCGACCTCGATCGCGGTGTCGATGCGCAGCTTCACGGTCACTTGACGGGCCGTGCCATCGGCACCGGTGATCACCAGCGTGGCATCGGTCAAGGGCTTCACCTCGCCCAGCACCACGTCGACCACTTCATCACCCTTCAGGCCCAGGGTCTCCCAGGAGTCGGTGCCCTTGAACTGCAGCGGCAGCACGCCCATGCCGATGAGGTTGCTGCGGTGGATGCGCTCAAAGCTGCGTGCCACCACGGCCTTGATGCCCAGCAGCTGCGTGCCCTTGGCGGCCCAGTCGCGTGAAGAGCCGGTGCCGTATTCCTCGCCCGCAAAGATGACAGTGGGCGTGCCCTGCTCGATGTACTTCATCGCCGCGTCGTAGATGAACATCTTGTCGCCGCCGGGCTGGAACAGCGTCAAGCCGCCTTCCTCGCGCGAGCCGCCGGGCCCGGCCGGGATCATGAGGTTCTTGATGCGCACGTTGGCAAAGGTGCCGCGCATCATCACCTCGTGGTTGCCGCGGCGGGCGCCGTAGCTGTTGAAGTCGGCCTTGAGCACGCCGTTGTCGATGAGGTATTTGCCGCCGGGCGACGTGTCCTTGATCGAACCCGCGGGCGAGATGTGGTCGGTGGTGATGGAGTCGCCGAACAAGGCCATGATGCGGGCACCGGTGATGCCGGTGGCCGCAGCCTTGGGCACCATGGTGAAGCTGTCAAAGAACGGCGGCTGCGCGATGTACGTGCTGCGCGGCCAGTCATACACCTGCCCGGTGACGCCCTTGATCTGCTCCCACAGCGGCCCCGGTTCCGCGCTGACGCGGGCGTAGTTGGCCTTGAAGGCCTGCGGGTCCATGGCAAAGCGCATGAGCTGCTGCACTTCGTCGCTGCTGGGCCAGATGTCGCCCAGGAACACGTCGACGCCGTTGGTGCCCTGGCCCACCGGCTGCGTCATCAGGTCGCGCATCACGGTGCCGGCAA
>Ga0307516_10007055_pt1 | contig 13001 bp, 16 predicted proteins | sample 19_EM_MG_FD_203310 | JGI IMG/M metagenome (GOLD analysis project Ga0307516, IMG submission 203310) | Populus trichocarpa ectomycorrhiza microbial communities from riparian zone in the Pacific Northwest, United States - 19_EM | ecosystem: Host-associated > Plants > Roots > Unclassified | place... | reverse complement strand
CTCGGGTGGGCGGGACACCTGGTTGTCTGTAGGTCGCACTATGATGACTATGAATGGGTGACATTACTGGCCGGTGCAAGTGAACTACTACATGGCCGTGCGGTATACTAATGGGAGCGGTGGGTGGGTACAAAGGAGTGACGTGCAACAGTGCGGGCGCACGAGATGGCGTCGACTGCTGTCGTTCGAAGAGAAAGGCTACTGAACTTCGCTTGGGCTTCCGCTTGGCTGGACGCTCGCTGCCGGGGAGTTCCGGCAGCTTGGCAAGGAGGGCGCTGATTATGTACCACCTTGACCCTGCACACCATTGTAAGGTTATTGTGGCGCCAGCACGAAGATAGCTAGTCTTGTGTTGTCGGCACACTTGGTAGGCTTCAAGCTCGAGTAATCACCGCTTTACAAGATAGTGATTTCAGGAAAGAGAATCCTAAGTACACAAAGGCGTATGGACGATAGTTTATATAGGCAACTCCGTAGAATCACAAGCCTGTAAGGTATAATCACAGTCCATAGCGCAATAATCACGGACCAGAGACACAAGAAGAAGGGTATCTATTAGCCGGAGGCTTGACACGACGAAGACTCAGGGCAGCCGTCACAGTTAGGTAATTGCCAACGATGTGATGCATTATACGTGCATTTTCCTGTACATATACATACTAGATCCATACAGCATCTCCTCAGCACGTCGGTATATGTAGTAGTATGGTAGTACTCTCAACCCTAGTACCTCGTGCCTCACTGCTCATGAATCATATCCTGTTTCGTCATAGAAATTTTGGCTCAGAACTAAAATAAGACAAGTGCAACTTCCAGAACAAGTCGATGGAGGTACTAGTATACAGAAATTGAGACGCTGCCTCAACTCGGTGATTAAAACCAACGAGCTTCGCGCATAAATACATACTACCTATGTCGAGTGACTTGCAAATGTCGTTGTGAAATGTGATAAGACTCTGCGATATCCCTGTCGGATCCAATCAAGCCGGCCGCCTATGAGTCCCTTGTGGGCTTCTGAAAATCGAACATCATCATTGATACACGGGAATTACCCAGATTCATGCCCCACGGCACACGCCCCCCACGTTCATACCCGGCTTGTAATGCCCGCTCTGGCGACCTTGCTTCGGGCGGGTTAAATCTATGGTCGAGAACAGTTGCGGAAAATCCGGGTGGATAGGCAAACAAACCAAATAACAAGGTAAAATATGACTGTTTGCAATGTCAATTGGCAGCAGTCTGTTTTCTCTTTGACATCTGTTTGCTCGGTTATTAGGACACCACTGGACACGTTGGTGGAGCAGATATCTACATTTGACCCATGCCAAGCCATTTGATTTGAGCACCTACTGTGTATGCAATCGAGGATCGAGTTGTGCGACCAAACTGTTCACTGTCGAAAGTGAGCTAGCTGTGATATCAAGCATGAGTGATCTGTGCAAGACATTAAGCTAGTACATGCTAATTTGAACAGAGAAGCAGCTCATGCCTTCAGCTGGCAAGTAGTCAGGAGTGCATCCCTTGATACATTCAATTTCAGTCACCCGGCCCCCCGGCCCCACAGTGCATAGGTCACACCACTCCCATCCACCCATTGTAGAGTCCTTCCTCGTTCTCCGCTGTCGCCGTCTGCAAGTACTTCGTGGTGATACCAATCGTCGTCGTCATGGTAGTCCTACGTGTCATGCTGGTTGTACTGGCTGTCTTCGTCGAACCCCCGTCAATGTTGTCGTGGGCCACACAACGGTGGGAGTGGTGCCGAGATGGTGGCCGCGGGTCGTCGTCGGTCGGTCTTGAGGTGGCGCTAGTCGTTATGCTAGTCGTCAGCGAACTACGATAGACGCTACTGCCTGGGAATCTACACTTCAAGGCCACTGTACGCCGTTTGCGGTTTTCCGCGCTCCCACTTTCTGGTATGGAAGTGGCCCTGAAAAAAAATAGTGACCCATTACTAATGAAATAGGGACCAAATGAAAATCACGAATTCACCTTTGAAAATCGAACATCATCGCGGATAGATAGGAAACACTCGATCCTCACCCTCTCTGAGGATCTCGTTTCGGACCTCCGGTCAAATCTATCCGGAAGTCGTGGTACAGAGCAGCTGCGGAATACCCACCTGCAGACGGGAATGCCTTCTTGGACAACCAAAGGACGAGGCAAAGGCCCGAGTTGGTCCGCATCGAGATTCCATGGAGTTGCCATTATCACTTCTCAGCTGACACTGTCTCCTAGAGGAACGACTATCTTTCTACGAAGAGAGTTTGGCTTAAGGAGACTGCAGCTGAGGGAAACTATAGCTGACAGACACGAACGTAAGTATGAAATCAGTATAGTGCAACATAGGACTAATAGTCCTCAGGCACTTTAATTCGATTCAAAAAAAAAAAAAGTATGAAATCGCCAGCCTTGTTCCAGTGCTCGCTCGGCCACCGCCACCATTCATGGCCCGTTCTTTGTTCATTCCTAGTTAGGGGAGTCCACTCAAAGAGTACAGAGAAACAAATTCGATTCAGGACTAGTTCCCTCAGGTAGAACAGGAGTCAAAGGAGGCGTCCATTCCGACAGAAGTTGATCAGATATGGCACAGAATCTGATGCAGTTCCGGTACTCGGGCCGCCATATCTGCAGCTCAGACAATAGGTGTGTAGGGTCTTGCAGCGTGTGGTCCTGACAGTGCGTGTCATAGGTGTGAATGCCAGTTGCACGAATTGCTGGGCACCTATGGCCTTACATTTCCCTAACAGGAGTGACAGCTATGAAATAGAATATCATGTCTTCTCAGGACCACCGCCGCCGACACCGTCAAGTAGTACGTACCATGCTCCTCGGTCTATGTATGTAACACAGATGATAGGGTCCTGGCAGTGGCGTTTTCCATCTGATGAACTTGACACTATCCAAGACTCGGAGTGTATTTCAGATCCTACGCACCCCTGTTTCCAAATACCGATTTGTTCCCGTCAACGTAGGAAGAGGCAGGGGATAACATGTGATCTTCGTGGTCGGATGCTGCCAAAATGTGTATTCCAGATCCCAATGCGACTAACGTGTAGCCCTTGCGTTTCCAAGTACTGATTTATTCTTAATAGTGCATCGACATCTAAAACATGTAAGTAGCGTCAGCAGCCGGATGGCGTCCACCGCGTCGTGCTGTGCGTTCGTCCGCCGATTGTGGTTGTTCCACCATTTGCGCTCTGCTTTCTTATCCGTTGCGCCCTGCTGAACTCAGTAGTAGCGACACTCAATGTATTTGCACCCATTGCGTCCTGCTGAACTCAGAAGCGGTACGCTCCCAATGTGACATCATGTTTCGATGTGCATCGTGTCAACCATCCAAGGTGAAGCCTTTCCGCTTGACCATGCCCTATGATAGGTAGAGCGCTTGTATGTATATAGGTAGGACATGACCTGTCCAATCGTGCGAAAATCGGTGCATCAGGAATGATCATTGATTGGCGGCCAACGCTCACAGAGATGAGAACACCATACGGCATATATTTGACTGCATAGGGAGCTGCGCTGCAAGATACATGTAGTCCGTAAACAAGCCCGTGATACCTAATGATACCAGCGTACGTATCGTACATGCCCATTGAAAGAAATAATGGATTCGTAAAACCATAACAAAGGGTATACTTACTCATAGAGCTGGATAAACGGACATCTTTGCGCGGCCTCCGGAGGAACGATAAGCCTCTCATCTGCCATCCTACCCTTTCGCATGCCAGCCCGTTGTTAACCAGTGCATTTAGATGACGACCAGCAGTGCGTGCTGAATAGAACAGCCAGCCGTGGCAGCTGTGTCGTTGTCATCTTTGGCGATACCGCAGTATGGAAGTTCATTGATCGTAGCATGCACCCGCTTTGGAAGGATATACAGACTAGTCTGGATTGGGCCACATAAACACCATGTATATCGAGCGATTTGAATGGGCAGCGAATTCGTGTAGATGGTATGCACCGCGAACGAGTTTAACACCAAAAGTGTATCCCTTCTTTCAGGAAGGTGCAAGTTAGTGGGCCAGGTGGGAGGCATTCTGATCGGATTCAGAACTATGGGGAAACTTAACTGTAATTCATTAGGCTAAGTGACCAACCTTCTGAGCTAAGCCTGATAAGTCGCATGTACAACGGTTGCAGTTCGACTTCCCCGCCTGTGAACAACGGACGGAGCATCCACGGCATCAGGCGCCCTTGCTCCTCGGCAAAGTTTATCATTAGCGCGTGGCCAAGCGCGTCGACTGCACACTGGTGCCAACTACATAGAGTTATGGCTAATACCATGACATGACATTTGTATGAAACCTACCTTGGCGATCATTACCCTGACCTCCCCGTTCCCCGGTGCAATGTCAGGTCGCGCAGGATAGCGAGATCGGTCGAATGTGGTATCCAAGGGAATACCACGGGATCAGATAATATTGGTCGTGTGCATGTGAGATGTAAAGACAGATTGCGCAGTACCTCTGGCAAAAGGGCAGTCTACGATGCCCAGGATCGTTTGGCTACTCATACATACTTGCATCATCCGACTTTGAAGGCAACCTGTGAGAAGTTGGTTCCAACGCATTGTTCACCCCGAGTCCCGACTGACTGGTCATATCATCCTCAACGTCATCAGTGCTGCCGATGACCTCTCGGATGAGCTATCCGCTAGAAGCATCCTCGAACCAATCAGTGTCACTGTGTCTGTGATGCCTCATTATCATCACGTCGTTTTTCTCGGATCGTAAATGTTGCATAGTAGTGGCTAATGATTCTCCCCCAACATACGAATGAAGAAGTGAGTAAACCAACAAGGAAATTAACGCGGACATCTCACTTGTATAAAGAAGTTCCAGAACGTATTTCCTTACAATGTCTCGTGTTAATGCAGGCACGTTCAGAAAATAGTCTAGGAGTGTAGGCGCATCATCGACGAGGAATTGTACGGATACTAGGCCATCCATCCACAAGGTATGCGCGAAGAAGCGGTAAAATGTCTGAGGATCGAGTCGGGATCACGAAAGTCGCAGCTGCTCCTTGGGGAGATGCAAAGTTCGTGAGCACCTTGAGAACTTTGGGGGCTTTGGATAGATCATTGCATCCGCCCGAATACCAACGCTCCGGTCCAAGCAGCACATGCTGTAGTGGTTATCGGATCGAACAGTGAATAACAGACGGATGGTAGTCGACCTCACAATTCGGACTGAAGTCAGAAGTCGCTGAGCGAGTCGCGAGCGCACAGGACGAGATTACGTCATCATTGGCATTGAAGTTAGCCGAGTTATCGAACGATCCTGCTGAGCGGTGAGAAGATGACTTGCAATCCACCCACTTCACATATTCACCCGGATCCGGATCCGCCACATGCCGCCCTGGTCTGGAAGAATCATGTGGACCCACCATTCCAAAGAAATCCACAGTATACCATAGAATCTAAGCACTGTTCAATAACCCGTACACATGCTACAGGATCCTCATACAAGGCAGATCTTCGTGGTTCTGTCTCCCCCAAGACTATGATGCTCACTTAATTGTTTATAATCAACCCTACAGTTCAGTTTCCTCCCCGCTTACTTGGCTCATCGGTGGGTATACTGCAATGTGTACTAGACACCAAATTGGCCATACTGCTGTATTTTGGCCAGATATCCTATTAGGAATTGCATCAAGGGTGAGTGGAGATGAGAAGACAGCCATGTCGTGATGCGATAGCGTTACGATGACCCCACTCTTGTAGCCCCTTCCTCCGCCGATGCATTAATATATGGGCCATGTTATGGGGGTCTCCGACTCGAGCGTAGGCTATTCTGTTCTTCCTTGAATCACCTGAGCTGACCATCAGTTCTCATCGTTATTTCCTTTTGGGGGGAGCATTTTACAAAAATAACAGTATACAAGGCACCTAACTTTGAAACTGATCAACTGTGGCAGTTAAGGGAGTGCTGTGCAAAATGCCCCTCTCGCCTAATCGGCGTAAACAACAGGTTTCGAGTAGGGCAGATTTGTGGCAGACTGCTAATTTTTCCTATTTCGTGCTGCATAGATGTCCAATCCAAACGGTGCAAGGGATTATGCGTAGGACACACCAAGTTAGTCACACCAATATGAATCGTTTGGGAAGAATTACTCACATTATCCAGTTGGGTCGAGCATGCCCCAAATAGAGGTCCGGTGTTGAAATATTTTAGTTCATACGATAAGTGCCCACTTTCTTTCCGCACCGCTGCTCGGTTCAACTGCATATTATGCCAGCTCAGGGCGATGAATCGCATGGAACCTAATGGTGGGATAGCACGGAAAAGTGGTTTGGCTTCCATTATGGAAAGTCAGGCTCCATACTTACACTCCTCGAATACTGATGCCATCAGCAGTCTGTCCATCACGTACGTGATATCTATGATTTCTGTAAATATGATCGCATTACTACCACCGCTGGCCTATCTTAGCCGCCGATTCACCGTTTATTTAGCAACAGGTGAGATGATGTTCTGGATGACGAACGCAATCCTCATTGATCCGCCAAGCATCTCTTTGCAGATCTTCTGATGGCCGAGTTCCTTTGGGATGGGCGCTGTCATGGTTTGGACACGTTGGCTGATTCAAGTGAATTTTCCAACAGTATGGGCACGAGGAAAACAGTGTCCGATGGAAGGTGGAGATGCCCATGAGTGTGCGCCACAGACCGTCTGGGCTAATGTATGGCCTTCTCCTTTTCTACCGGATGGGTCGTTAGTTTGCTTACGCATATTGATCTGCAACCCATACAGCAATATTATTTTTCGTACCGATTCGTTCGTCACCGCCACCACCGTTGTGGAAGTACATATAGGTGAGCTGAGACCTTGCTAGGGTCCTTGGGGTGCTTCCCGTCTTACTTCCGGCACCTCTTTTCTTTCATTGTCATTCCCTTGCACGTCCAGTTTCTTTCATATATTCTCGCTATACTGCCTTCGTGCTTTTTTATCATTTGTGGTTTCCTCCCTCTTGTTTTTTTTTCCGCGGTTGGATTTCGCGTGGATGCCCAGATACATGAAGCGTAGACCACCACATCCCAGTCGGTCCCCTTTCCCTGAGGGATGGTCAAACGCGCAGGCAGTGGCCCAACTTCCCGAAAGTCCACCTACACAAGGCGATATCCAGTGGGACAGGAGCTCATCATGCGACACCGTGGGCTCCCCCTACACTTTCCATCCCACTATCGCCGGCCCTGTTGGTCCAGGACATTCTTTGTCGATGTCAGGGCATGTATAATCTCACCAATCCTGTGCTGATGGGGTGCTCACGCTCTTACCTTCAACTATAGAAAAGGCGGCTGGAGTGTTCTTGACCAGGTTCGAACACATCCACTCCTGATTGAATTTTCAAGAAGCAAAATAATAAGTGACGAAAATTTTCCCAGCTCCAACAACAGTCAAGGGGCCCGTACGCACTGGGCGGCCCGACGTCACCACTGCCTATTCCGGAGACTCTTGGGGATGCTCTCCTATCCTTCGGTCATCAAACTCATCAGTTCAGTCCACTCGGAGGGCCATCCGCGGTAAGTTTCATCCTCAAGTCCTTGTGGCTACAAGAATATTTATCCAGGCATAGCCTTGGATGATTGCACACCCCCCGGCGCCCTACATCCCTATCCCAATGGATACTTACAACCCAGTTTGCGATACCTCCTATCCGATTGGCGTGGGAGGAAGCCAAATGCATTGGGGGGTGAGCAATCTTCTCGTTGAACCTGATTATTGAGCAAAATAATTTCAGGATTTTCCTGCATCTCCTACCCAGGTACAGTCACCAAGCGACCAAAACAACCAAAGGTCCTATCCTTCACATACGCCCCATGATCACACCGTGCAGAAACCTTGTGGTTGGAGATGCCAGGATGGGACTCTATGTGGCGCCACTGTCACGTATCATTGCCAAGACCATCTTGCCACGGCCCACAGGATTACCAAGTTGTCTGGAAAAACACTCGTCTGGTGTAAATGGTGCTACCCAGATCACCAAATCAAACGGGAATGCATTCTTCGCCACATCAGAGAAGTGCACCTGGGTGTTTCGCGCTCGATGAAGGAGCACATGTAGTTCACCATCAGGAGTGACATTACTGATGCAGGGATTTACACTGCCCCTGGGGACCACGCAATTCACCGTTCATTTCATTTTTGTATGCCTTTACTTTTTTTTAATCAGCTTTGGACCTCGTTGCACCTCAGGACACTGCTAATTACAGCCTTTTCTTCCTTGTCAGTCCTAGCGAGTTCTACAGAGCTGCCAACTCTTGTTAGTGACAACCATTTATGCGTAGACAGTCTCGTGTACTATGAGTATGCCTTTATTAGGGGAAATTGTTTGTCTGCCTTGATGAGCTTCAAACTCTTGTAAGAGTCAGTAGTACTAAGATTGCTGGGCTTAACTCAACGAGACAGGCAATAGAGGGCGCTGATTATGTGCCACCTTGACACTGCCCACCATTATAAGGTTAATTGACAACGACACTGATGTAAACGTGTATTTCCTAGTACATATGGATCTATACAGCATCTGCTCAGTACGCCCGTATATGTAGTAGTATGATAGTACTCTCAACCTAGTACCTCGTGCCTAACTGCTAATGAATCATCGTCATCGAGAATTTGGCTCAGAAGTAAAATAAGACAAGTGGCAGCTTCCAGAACAACTCGATGGAGATAGTATACAACGTCGACGTTGAGGCGCTGCCTCGGCTGGGTGATCATTACATAAACCAACTAGTAGCTTCGCGCATAATACCTACTACTGTCGAGTGACTTGCAAATGTAACCGATATACACTACTTGCTGTCCCCTGCTCTTTCTACACTCTATTGTGTGGATGATATGTCACCTTGAAGATCGTGATACTAAGACTCTGCGATATCCCTGTTGAACCTAATCAAGTCGACGTCGGCCGCCTACGAGTCCCTTGTGGACCCTTCTGAAAATCGAAAACATCATAATATAATTAATAAATGTGAATTACCCAGATTCATTCCCCAGGGCGCACGCCCCACGTTCATACCCGGCTTGTAATGTCCGCTCTGGCAACCTTGCTTCGGGCCGGTTAAATCTATCCGGGGGTTGCAGGGTTGTAGTACAGAACAGCTGCGGAAAACCTGCGTGGATAGGCAAACAAACCAAATGATGTGGCCGAATCCTGATCCCATCGTTTCACGTCTCTGGCACCTTCACAGCCATTAGGGCATCCGACCTGTATCCTTGTGCATGGCCAGCAGTTCCTTCCCGAGAGGCACGAATGAACGTACGTATGACATTATTGTCCAGCTCACTCGGCATCTGCCGGATTCTGAATGAAATCTTTCCAAGGACCTTTCCATGTACCATCCCCCTGCCCCAAGGGCCCCAGTTATTGGGGAAATAGATCCAATTCGGGATAGACAGGCCCAGGAGTCAAAGGAAGTTAGGCCGACGGAAGTTGACGCCGGAACGCAGCAAGTACTAATCATTAGATCATCAAGCCATTCTGGTGCTGTTTTGGCACTCGGGCTTTGCTCGGGCTGGGAGTTCTTACAACTCAGACATTCAGTCTAAATCGTGTGAGGCATGCAATGGACGACAATCGCACGATGGGCTGAGTTGTCCCTAAAAATGGCACTGAACCTGCCTCACAAGAACGTCAATTATGGATTGCAAATACCGTGACAGAATACGTCGGCTGATTCGGACGCAAAGCGGGTCAATCACCGTGGTAGACTTTGTCGAGTACGTACTATATGCATGTATACAATATGACAGGGTCGGAAGACCATCACTCCCCCTGTAATGTCCGTCACTAAAGAGTGCCGATTAGTGCATCCCAAATCCTACAAAACTCAGCTTAGCTCCCCCCTATTTCCCGACAATTAATGGTTAGAGGCAGGGTATGTATAACCTATGGATTTCATAATCCAATGCTTCCAAAGAATAGATTCCAGATTCCAAGGGCAGCTTCCTTCCTCTCACGCGTAGCCCCTCCATTTCCAAGAACCGATTTATTCTCGATAGCACGTCGACAGAGGTAGGGCATGACCTGCCAAATCGAAATATATGAGAATTCTAGTGGATGATCATTGATCGGGGATGCGTCACCGGAACTCACTTCTGTGAGGGCGCCATATGGCATGTATTTGACTACACAGGGGGCAGTGCTCTTTGTTCGTTGCACGATATAGTTCGTAAGCGAGTCCGCCATACCTGTGTGTGTATCACCCATGCACATCAGAGCTCGTAAGGGCGTAAGAAAGTGGGAGACTTACCGTAGAGCTGAGCGAAAGTGCATCTTTCCGCAACCTCCGGAGGAATGATAAGCGTTCCCCTCGCATCCCCCACTCTGCCCTCTTCGCGTGCCAGTCCATTGCTAACCAGCGCATCAAGAACCAACTGAGATGACAGCCAGTTGTGCGTGCCGAATAGAACAGCAAGCCGTGGCGGCGGCGTCCTTGGCGATGCAATATCCTCCGCCATAGCACTCACAAGAGCAGAAGCACACTGATTATAACATGCATCCGTGTCTTCTTTGGAAAGGTATACAGGTGGATCTGGATCGGGTGATATAGACATCGTGTGTATCGAGCAGTTTGAATGGGCGGCGAGTTCGTATGGGTGGTATGCACCGCGAACAAGTTTAACTCCGAGAGCGTATCCATTCTTTCGGGAAATTGCAAGTGAATGAGCCAGGTGGGCAGGCGTTCTGATAGAATGATTCAATAACAATTAGGGAGCCTTCATTTTATGGTGACCAACCTCTTTAGGTAGGCCTGATAAGTCACATATACCAACGGCTGCAATTCGACGTGTTCCCCGCTTGTGGATGACGAACGGCGCTTCCCCCGCGTCAACCAACCCTTCTTTTCGGGAAGCTTATTAAACTGTTGCATGAGCGCGTGGCCAAACGCGTCGACTGCAGGTTGGTACCAACTACATTTAGTTATAGTTAACATGATGACATTTCATTTAGGTGGAGAGACCCACCTGTACTCCGCGTCGATCATTACCCTGACCCTTCGTTCTTTGGCACGGGCACAGATCCTCTTTAGGTCGTCATATAGCCCATTCAAGTCCTTGATATCCTCTTCTGTTAAGGGTGACCCCGGTGGGTGGACTGTCCCGTCGTGCAAGATCACGAGATCGGTCGAATCTGGTGACCCGGGGAATGGAACGGGATCAGATAACGTTGGCCGTGTGGCCACGAGATGTAAAGAGAGATTGCGTAGTGCATCCGCGCGAGGCAAAAGAGCGCTCTGCGATACGCATGGTCAGTCAGACCTACTTATGGTTCAGACGCACGTACTCACAAGTTTCACTGCAACGCATGTCGTTCGCCCTAGTCCCCTCGACTGACTGGTAACATCATCCTCAAAGTTTCCAGCAGTATCAATACTGCTGATTACCTCTTCCACGGAGCGTTTGTGGATGGGCTGTTCACCGGAAGCATCTCTGAGCGGACCGGTGCCACTGCATCTGTCTTGTCCTAATACCCCATCTACCTCAACACTATATACCAGCAACGCACCCATATTCTCGGATCGTAAGCGGTGCATGATGGGCAACGATTCTTGTACTGTCTCGCCCCCGACATACTAATGAAGATGTGAGTAAATCAACGGGGAATCTAATACAAACATCTCACATGAGTGAAGAAGGTACCCCGCACAAAGCTCTTTACGATGCTCCCCAATACAGGTACGCAGAGAAGATGGTCCAGGAGTGCAGGCGCGTAATCAACGAGAAATGGTACGGATATCAGACCGTACACGAGGTATGCGCGGAGAAGTGGTAAAAGATCTGAGGATCGAGTTGGGATCGAAGGGGTGGCAGTTGCTCCTCGGGGTGATGAGCTCGTGGACACCTTGAATGGGGGCTCTGGACAGGTCTTTGCATCCGCCCATATACCAACTATCATGGAGCCGGATATGGCTCCCGTCCAAAGCAGCGCACGCCGTAGTGACCTTATCGGGTGCTTGTTGGAGGAACGAAGTGGCTCTGAGGTATACAAAAGCCTACGGGACGTAGTAAGCGATGGGTTTGGCCTGAGGGTCACGATACGTGGGCTGGTAAGCAGGCTGCGACGTATACAAACCTGCATCATGAGGAAGCCAAATAGACGAGGTTCAACGCGAACAGGAATACCGGCCACAGATAGCTGAGGGCACGGTGAGAAGTATACGTTTCGAGTTTTGATGCCAATTTGGTTCCAAGCTCCTTCCGAGCTTGCGTAGTTGCCGCATCCCCGGGGAGCCACCGGGACGGGGCTCTGCAAAAGACGCCCGGGCCCGCTTCGTGTTAATCCCTGGCTTGTCCAGCATGTCCACCAGAGAGGCAGTCATCGATGTCATTATTGAGTGGAGTCAGGAGCGACGTGGAAGGAACAGAACAAAGATGCGGTAAATGCAATGCCGACTTGCGCACGCTGCCGCGCTCACTAAGTACGGATAATTTGCTCCCAATTCTACTGTTCCATTTTGCAGGCGGAGGACACCCCAACCCACAATATTATCGAGATCTTCGAGCTGATGCAGCGAAACGGTCAAGGAAGTATTGTAAACTGCTCCAGTGGAAGCCCAAGAACCCACATTCAAGTGCAACATGGGAGCCCTATTGTGACGGTTCAACCATTCAGGCGTTCACACTCGGCCGAATGTCACAAGTGTCATCTATATATCATATCTCATATACCTGTTCCGTGTCCTCCCGCACCTTAGTATAAGTAGCTACTCGCGCTCCCTGTAATTTCCCCGGTCTTTCTCATCCGAATAAGAGACATCTGTCTGGAATTCCTGAGTGAAGATCTTAGTGTGCCGGTATCCATAGTATTCACTACTGGAGAACGTCACATATTTTTTTCCGAGACTCTACTCTCTCAAAACTCTTACTCTCTATCTCTAAAAAAAACCCCTCGTTCGCGCTTCCCGATACTTGACGTGGACCGGATCCCCCACCGTGCAAGTCAAAAGAACGCCAAACGAACCTTGTCTATCAACATCTACCTTTATCGCTTACAAA
>Ga0307516_10007054_pt1 | contig 13003 bp, 13 predicted proteins | sample 19_EM_MG_FD_203310 | JGI IMG/M metagenome (GOLD analysis project Ga0307516, IMG submission 203310) | Populus trichocarpa ectomycorrhiza microbial communities from riparian zone in the Pacific Northwest, United States - 19_EM | ecosystem: Host-associated > Plants > Roots > Unclassified | place... | reverse complement strand
GACCGCGAAGGACTTCGTGGAGTCGGTGGAGTTCTCGGCGGTGACCTCCACCTTCGTACGGTCGCCGGCGGCGGCCGGCTTGCCCAGTTCGACGGAGCCCTTCGCGTCCACGCCACCCTCGATGTCGTCGAGCCTCCGGCCCGCCTCCGCCGACGCCAGCGCCGAGGAGGCCTGCGAGGCGAGCGAGGACGCGGCGGCGGTCGCCTCCTCGCCGGCCGACCGGGCGGCGGAAGCGGCCTTGCTGACCGCGCTCGACGCGTTGTCGTCGCCGGAGCAGCCGGTCAGGCAGGTCAGGCAGGTCAGGCCGGTCACCGCGACCAGGGCCAGACGGGTCAGGGCGGCGGCCGTGACCGCCGTCGGTGCCGCGCCCGTCGCCCGGCGCGCACGGGTACCGGCCATTTCGCCTCCAGGGGTGCGATGTGTCCTGTCCAGTGAAGGTCCGAGCGCGGACGGGCGCATGCCGGATGTCACCCATACGGCTCAGCCCCCGTGGCGGGGGCCCCTGCCCCGCTCGATGGTCGGAACCGCAGGACACACCACTCGGCACCGGCGGACGGCGTACCGCGCCCGCCGCCCCAAAAGGAACGGGGTCCGGCCATGACCCAGCAGCCGCACGCCACGCAGCCGCCCACCGGTGGCGGACCGCAGCCGACCAGCGGGGAGCGGCCGCGGCCGGTCCGGGACGACACCCACCGGTCGGCCGGTAGACCCTCCGAGCGGGGCGACTACGGCGACGCGCTCACGCCGACCGAGACCGCCTGGGCCACCGGCGGGGTCGTCTTCGCCGGTGTCCTGATGCTGGTCAACGGCGTACTGGCGATCTTCCTGGGCATCTCCGCGCTCGCCAAGGACGATGTCTGGGCCAACCTCGGCGACTACGTCTACAAGATCAACCTCACCGGCTGGGGCGTGATCCTGATCGTCCTGGGCGCGGTCGTGGCGCTCACCGGCGGAGGGATCCTGAAGGGCGTCGCGTGGGCCCGGATGACCGGCATCTTCCTGGCGGCGCTGAGCATGATCGCCCACTTCCTGTTCCTGCCGTACGCGCCGGTCTGGTCGATCATCATGATCGCGGTGAACGTCTTCGTGCTCTGGGCGCTCGCCACGTACCGGCCGACCCGCGGTCAGAGCTGACCGAGACCGGTACCGACGGTACGGAGACCGGGTCAGGTTCAGGTGTGACCGATGCCGCCGCTGCCGAAGGAGCCGCTGGAACCCGGCAGCCAGCGTTTTCTGACCTGGTCCTTGCCTCGTCGGGTTCCGGAGGCGTGGAGCTGGTACGGCATGAGCCGTTCCCGCTTGTCCGCGGGCACCGGCACCTCGTCGGGCTCCCGCATTTCCCGGACCTCGTGGATCGGGCCGTTCAGGGGAAGGTGCGGCTGCTCCTCGGGGCTGGGCCGCGGCAGTTCACGGTCCCGGACCCGCATGCCGAACGCCACGGCCAGCACCAGTGCGCCGGCGATGACCAGCCCACCGGCAAAGGCGGCGATCACGTCGAGTACTTCGCTCGACGTAGCCGCTAGTACAAACGTCGCCGTACTCATATATCGATTATGACCGAAAATCCCCAGCTTGCGTGATCTGGGTCACTCAGGCCTTTTGTCCGCTGTCATCCAATCGAGTCGCTTGACAGCGAACCCGGTCGTTCCGCCTTCCTTGCCGGCGAACCTAGTCGTACGAGGTGACGTGCCTTCTCGGGCTGGTACTGGGCGGCGACGACCGGGCGGCACGTCGGTTTCGAGTCGTGGCTGGAGCGAGACCGGCTTCTGCTGATGGACTTCGATCTCGAGGTGGTAGGGGATCGCCTCGCAGCCGTTCTGGCCGCACTGGCGCGACGGCGAGCGGGAGCGTCGGCATGCTCCGGACTACTTCATACGCCGCGCGAACGGCTCCCCGGTGGTCGTAGATGTCCGCGCTGATGGGCGGGTCGGGCCGAGGGACACGGAGGCGTTCGAGGTGACGCGGATCGCCTGTGCTCGGGCGGGGTGGGACTTCGAGCGGGCCGGGGTTCCGCAGGATGCCGTCCCTGGGCCTCCGCCTCCACCGTCACACTGCGACGGACAACGGCAGCGGGCCGCTTCCCCTGGGTGTCCACGGCATCGCCTGCCCGGCCCTGGACTCGCTGATACACAACTGAGCGGCTGCCGCGCCGAGCCTGATACGCGGGAGAGACCCTCCGGAGGGCCACTGGGTCCAGGCTCGGTGCCGGACGGGACAGCCGACTGCTGTCCCCAGCACCAGCCCGCCGGAGCGATGGCCGGCGGCAGACGCAAGGGGAGCCACGCATGCACACGTCGACAGGCCGAAGGGCGGCCGCCGCCCTGACGGCGGGGATCGCGCTGACCGCGGCCCTTGTAGCACCCTTGTCGGCGCAGGCCGTCGTGGGTGGCACCGAGTCCACCCGTGCCTACTCGTTCATGGGCTCGTTCCAGCTGTCCTACCCCTCCCCGCCGCGCCCGGACAGGCACGGCTGTGGGGTGGAGGTCCTCGCGCCACGATGGGTCCTGACCGCCAGCCACTGCGCCGGCCGGAACCCGACCAACGCGAAGGCGGGTGTCCCGCGTGGCTGGAAGGTCCGGGTCGGGTCACTGGACACCACCTCCGGCGGCGAGGTCGCCGAGGTCGACCACTACTACCGGCTGGCGACCAGTGGCGACGAGGGAGGGTTCTGGGGCCGCGACCTCGCGTTGATGCACCTGCGGACCCCGGTCCGGGCCAAGCCGGTGCGGATCGCCTCGACCACGCCGCCGGACAACACGCCCGTCCGTATCATGGGTTGGGGCATGACCTGCGACGACAGCACCAATCCAGCGTGTTTCCCCACGCGGCTGCGGGAGGCCGACACCGTGGTGCAGCCGGTCTCGACGTGTCCGTCGGCCGAGCCCAGCGGAGAGTTGTGCGTCGGTAGCGCCAACGGCAGCGTCGCTGCGTCGAACATGGACTCCGGCGGTCCTGCGCTGGTCCGCGAGGGCGGTCAGTGGGCCGTGGCCGGTGTGGTCAGCGGCCCCGACGAAAGCGGCAAGACGCTGTACTCCGATGTCACAAGGCACGCCGACTGGATCAACGGCATCATCACGGGCACCGACGTGCCCCCCGATGATCTGATCCCGGACATGGAAGGGTCGGTGGACCTGAGCGGCTGTGCGGGCTCGGTGGTCCGTACCCCCGCCTCCCGTCCCCAGGACCCGGCGCTGTTGCTGACCAACGGTCACTGTGTGCAGGGACAGTGGCCCGCGCCCGGAACCGCGACAGTGGACCAGCCTGCCGACCGCGAGGTACCCATCGCCGACCGTCAGGGCTATCCGCAGACCACGGCCCGTGCGAAACGGCTGGTGTACGCGACGATGACCGGCACCGACATCGCGCTCTACCGCCTGGACAAGACCTACGCGCGGTTGAAGGCCGAAGGGGCGAAAGTCTTCCAGCTCGCGTCCGCCCCCGTGCGCGCGGGCGACCCACTGACCGTGGCCTCCGTCGGCGCCCGTTACCACTGCACCGCCGAGGCCGTAGTCCCGCACCTGCGAGAAGGTGGCTACCAGCTGAACAACTCAATCCGCTACACCACCAGCGACGACTGCGCCCCCTGGCACGGCGACTCCGGTTCGGCTCTGCTGGCCCCCGACGGCACCACGGTCGTGGGAATCCACAACACCCACAACGACGACGGCGAGCAGTGCACCGACAACAACCCCTGCGAAGTGGACCCGAACGGGGAAGTGACCTCCACGAAGGGTCGTAGCTACGGCCAGCAGGTTTACATGATCACTGACTGTCTGGCCAAGGGATCGACATTGGATCTGTCCCGCCAGGGCTGCACCCTCACCGGTGCCCCGCCCCGTCGCGACCACCGCGACAGCCGCCTCGGTGACCAGGACCCGAACCACAGCCCCCAGACCCGCGAACCCTGACCCGACAGCATCACCGGCGAACTCGGCCCCGGCGTATGCGTGGTGGAGGCAGAGTGCGGCAGGGCGAGATGCCCTGCCGCATGATGGACCTCCAGCAACTACGTCCGATGGGGAGAGATGTCGGATCCAGTGGCCGGGGGAACCGCCCTGGTGCCCGTGCCGATCCAGCCCGTGCCGATCCAGCCCGTGGCGATCCTGCTCGTGGAGGACGACGAAGTGATCCGCAGATCGGTCACCTTGGCACTGGAGCGCTACGGCTACCGTGTCACCTCCGCCGGTGACGGCCTGACCGGACTCGAACTGTTCCGGGAGGGCCGCCACGACCTGCTGCTGCTGGACGTGATGCTGCCCGCCCTCGACGGCATCGGGCTGTGCCGCCGAGTCAGGGAGACCAGCATGGACCCGATCCTGATGATGTCCGCGCGCGGCGACGCCCTGGACGTGGTCTCCGGCCTGGAGGCGGGCGCCGACGACTACGTGGTCAAACCCGTCGACACCGCGGTGCTGGTGGCCCGGATCCGCTCGCTTTTGCGGCGGGCGACCTTCAACCCCGCCACTGCCCCGGCCGTGCCGCACCACCCCCCGACCGAACCGGTGGGCAGTGCTGCACGGCCGGAGGATTCCGGTCGCCCGTGCGCGCGCGCCCCACTGGTCTTCGGCGACCTGACCATCGACACCGCCGGCCTCGACGTGTTCCGGGCGGGCGAACCGGTTGCGCTGGCCCCCACCGAGCTGCGGCTCCTGCTGGAGTTCGCCGCGAACCCCGGCGTCGTTCTCGACCGGCACATGCTGCTGCGCAACGTGTGGGACTACGGCTGGGACGGCGACAGCCGCGTGGTCGACCTGTGCGTCCAGCGGCTGCGGAGGAAGATCGGAGCCGAGCGGATCCAGACCGTCCGCGGCTTCGGCTACAAGTTGCGGCGCTGACGTGGGCATCCCGCGCGACCTGCTGAACTGGCGTTCACTGCGCTGGAAGATCGCTGTGCTTGTCGCCGTGGCCTGCTGCGCCATCGCGCTGACCGTCGGGGTGCTGGTCCACCGCAGCACCCTGGCCCGGTCCCTGAACGACGGCAGGGCCAAGGCCGTGACGCAGCTGTCCCGAGACCTGCGGGACCACGAACGGGACGCCACCCCGCCCGACTCGCTTCGGATGTCGCCCGGGGCCATGCCCGTCGAACTGCTGCGCCGACTCCGCGGCCCGCAGGGGCTGAGGGACGGGTATGCCACCTGGTACGACGGTGACGGCCCCGGGGACCACCCCTCGATGTGGGCGGCACAGACGTACCGAGGCAGCCCCGTGGCGGTGGAGATCGACATGACGCCCGACCTGCTCACCCGCCGGGCCCTGGACCGGCACATGTGGAAGTACTCCCTGGTCGCGCTGGCCGTCGTCGTACCGCTGTCGGCGCTCGCCGCGGAACTGCCCAACCGCAGGCTGCGGCGGGTGGCGCGGACCGCACGCCGGATCACGTCCGGTGACCTGACCGCCAGGACCGGGGCCGGCCGCGGCAGCGACGAGATCGCCGAGATCTCCGCCACCGTCGATTCGATGGCTGACAGCCTGCTCGGGCGGCTCCTGGCCGAGCAGCACTTCACCGCCGACGTCGCCCACGAACTGCGCACCCCGCTGATGGGTCTGGTCACCGCGAGCGGGCTGCTCCCTGAGGGGGAGGCCACGGATCTGGTCAGGGACCGGGTGGGGGTGCTGCGGACCCTGGTGGAGAACCTGCTGGAGATCTCCCGGCTCGACGCGGGCGCCGAACAGGCCGACACCCAGCCGGTACCGCTCGGCGAGCTGGTGACGGAATCAGTACGGCGCACCGGGCCGCAGACGCAGCTCACCACGTCCGGCACCCTGACCGTCCAGACCGACCCGCGTCGGCTCGACAGGATCGTCACCAACCTGGTCGTCAACGCCCACCGGCACGGTCGCGCACCCGTCGAGGTCGACGTGGCGGGGACCTGCGTCACCGTACGGGACCACGGCCCGGGCTTCCCCCACCGGCTGCTCGCCGACGGACCCCAGCGGTTCCGCACCGGCGCGTCCGAACGCGGCCGCGGCCACGGCCTCGGGCTGACCATCGCGCTCGGCCAGGCCCAGGTCATCGGGGCGTCGCTGTCCTTCGCCAACGCGCCCGACGGCGGGGCCGTCGCCACGCTCCGCCTCCTGCCTGCCGACTGACACGTCTGACGGCGGCCCGACTCAACGGTGGGGGCCTTTCCCCTGTCAGCCGGGCAGCACGTTGCCGTGCGAAATCTGCCATGACCTGCTCGTGGCCGGTCCCTGGCACCGGGAACTGGCGAAGATACTCATGGTTGCCCACCATGATCGCTTGCCATCCAACTCAGTCGACGCAGGTCAGCGTGAGCCGAGCGACTGACTTCCCTGTCAAAGGACACCTTTGTCGCGCGGTGCCCCGCCGGTCAGAGGGGTGGGGCGTATGGCATGACTGTGACAATGGAGGAGCGATTTCGTGATGGCCCAGGGGTGTCGTCGCCCCCAGGATTGACCGGGTGAACGATCAAAACGCGCAGCCCTACAGCGCTCCGTCCGCCCTGCGGCCCGTCCTGTGGACGGCGCGCTGTGCTGTCGCGGCCCTCGCCCTCACCGGAGTCGCCTGGCTGGCCCGAGCCGGGTGGGAGACCCGCCTCGCGGTGGCGGGGCAGCCGGCGTCCGGACCGCCGGACCAGGGCGGCGGCCGGCACCGGAAGCTGACCTCACTGGAGGACGCGTACCACATCGTCAACACCCTCGGCAGCGCCGCCGCCGTGCTCTGCGCGCTCCTGTTCCTGTCCTGGCTGTGGCGCGTACGGGACAACGCCCGCGCCCTGTCCGGCGAACGGCCCCGCTACTCCGGGATCTGGATGTACCTGGGCTGGATCCTGCCCCTCGCCAACCTCTGGATCCCGCGCGGCCTCGTCGTCGACATCCACCGCGCGAGCGCACCCGGCAGGCGGCTGCCGAGCTCGGTGAACTGGTGGTGGGGCCTGTGGCTGATCGGCCTGGCCGGCGGCGTCGGCCTCATATACGCCGACGACACGGACGAGCTCATCGCCCGCGCCTACACGGACGTAGGAATGCTTCTGGCCGCCGACGCGGCGATCGTGGGCGCGGCAGTGGCAGCCGTCTTCGTGGTCCGCGCGATCACGGCGGCTCAGCTTGAGCGGATGACGGGTGCGGGGGCGGCGGAAGCCCGGGACTGAGGTCTGTTCCCCGACGGCCCGCCACATGTCCCCGCGCCGCCCTATGACCTACGAGAACGTCTCGTCGCCGCTCCAGGAAAGGTTCACCCCTCCGCCCAGGCGGAGTTGGGCGACGGGCTGCACTCCCTCGAGATCCCCGCCCCCGGCCAGGGCTACCCCCTGACCTCGTCAAGCGACTCGTCAAACGCCTCTCCCCGCCCTGGCGGACCGCCACGTCGAAACGCTGGCCGACGGTGACGCGGGCGGCCATCGCGGCACCCTGGAACGCCCGCGCCCGGAACCTGGTCCGACGTCGAACCCCTCGGTCAGCCCGGCTCGTCCGTGCACGTGCGGGAGGCCTGGGAGCGGCTGCTGAGCAGCCAGGGGGAGGTGGTGGGCGGCTCGGCCGGGGGGCGGTGGGGGTCGACTGTCAGGTGGAGCAGGGTGCCGTGGCCGTCCGGGTCCGCCGGATAGCTGCGCGGTTCGTCGCAGTGGAAGCCCTGGCGGAGCAGCAGCGCGACCCGTTGGGCGACATCGGGGTCCGCCGCGATGATGCGGACCTCGGCGAGTTCCTCGCCCTCGGGTGGGAACAGGCCCGCGGCGAAGTGCGAGTCCGCCTCGGTTCGTGCGGGGGTGGAGACGGGCGGGCCCGTCGGCGCACCCTGGGTGCTGGGGGAGCTGTCGGGCCTCGTGCGCATCACGGTCACCTGTCTCCGGTTCCGCCACATGCCCTGGTATGTCCACCGTACGCCCGGGCGCTTACGGCCGGTCGGACAGGACTGGCCCGGGCAGGGGGTGTGCGGGCGGGAGTACCGTGAAAGGGCCGAGGGCTCTTCGTGCGCCCCTCTCACCGGTGCCGTTCTCGGCGTACTACGACGCCGGGCTGGATCCGTCGCCCGGGGCAGAGGTCGGGAGATGACCGTGAACGTGCCGTCTCGCATCTCGTCGCCGCGCCGGCGCCGGGGCCCCTCGCCCCTCGAAGGGGAACGCGTCCGCCCGCTGAGCCGGGGCCAGGTCGCGGACCGTTGGCAGGAACTCGGTGATCTGTACGCCGAGACCTCAGGCGTCGAGCCGGGGCAGTGGGCCCGCTCCCGGGCCGCCTTCCTGCGGCGGCTGGCGGCCGACGTACGGCAGCCCGGGTTCGGGCTGCTGATCGCGGAGGCCGCCGTCCGCGACGAGACGTCCGTGCTGACGGGGTGCGCGTACGGCTTTCCGGTACGCGTCGACGGCCCCTGGTGGCCGGGCCTGGACGGATGCCTCCCGCGGGACCTGCTCCGCCTCGCCACGTCCGGCGGGCTCTTCGCGATCTCCGGGATCCTGGTACCGGAACGGGTGCGGGCCTATGACCAGGACCGCGACTGGAACCTCGCCCGGCGACTGCAGAAGCGGCTGCTCGCCGACCACGACGGCGCGCTCGGCGTCTTCCTGGTCGACCGGGGCGACAGCGGGACCCTGGACGCGCTGCGGTCCTGGGGATGGCGGTCCGTCACCGCCGAGCCCCGGGCCGACGGCCTGCTCGGGGCCCCGTCCGGCCCGCGCCGGGCACTGGTCGTCGACCCCTGAGCGGGACGTGTACGGCAGCTGAACATCGAGCCGAATATCTGTGCTCGCCGTAGCAGGGATTCCACCCGGGCGACTAGAGTTCCGGGCGGAGAACCAGCCCCTGTGGCGGGCCGCGTCCCGGCGACCCGCGGGAAGGCGTACATGCCCTCACGAGAGCAGCCGCCCGCCGGCGACCCGCTCGACGACGACCACTACCCGGCGTACACGATGGGCCGGGCGGCCGAGCTGATCGGTGCCACGCCCGCCTTTCTACGGGCCCTCGGCGAGGCCGGGCTGATCGCTCCGACCAGGTCGGACGGCGGTCACCGCCGTTACTCGCGGTGCCAGTTGCGGCTGGCCGTCAGGGCCCGGGAACTGGTCGACCAGGGCACGCCCGTCGACGCCGCCTGCCGCATCATCGGCCTGGAGGACCGGCTGGAGGACGCCCTGCGGGACAACGAGGAGCTGCGCCGCCCGGCGGAGGTTTCCGTAGCCGGGACGCGCGGCGAGTGAAAACCTGACACCGCCGGAGCAGGATTGCGGGCTGCGGTGGAAAAGGATTCCTCGGTGAATCCCGGCAGGGTTTTAGGACATATTTATTCGCCTGCATTACTTCACTCTCGCCTCCGATTTGGTTCGGGACCTCCCGTGCTAGGCTCAGCCTCAGTTGCAGTTGTGGTTGCCATTTTGCTGCCGGTTTTTCCGGGCAGGTGATCATCGCAGCGATGAGGAGGCTCGCGCAGTGCGGGTTTCCAAGCACTGCCTTCAGGAGATATGACATGGCCACCGGTACCGTGAAGTGGTTCAACGCGGAAAAGGGCTTCGGCTTCATCGAGCAGGACGGCGGCGGCGCCGACGTTTTCGCTCACTACTCGAACATCGCCACCCAGGGCTTCCGTGAGCTGCAGGAAGGTCAGAAGGTGACGTTCGACGTCACGCAGGGCCAGAAGGGCCCGCAGGCCGAGAACATCGTCCCTGCCTGATTTATCCGCGATCGCTCGCGCGCTACGGCGAAACGGGGCCCGCACCTTGGGTGCGGGCCCCGTTTGTTTCCCCTGTTTCCCCGCCGGGAAACCGAGCCGGATCCAGCCCCCGAATTGGCGCCGCCCGCGCTGCGCTGCCGGGCGTGTCCCCCGTGATCGACCCCTCGCGAATACGCGCCGGGCGTCCTGGACAGCCGCGCTGACCACGGCCCTCGCTGACTCGCCTACCTCGCGGACCCGCAGCCCTCGCTGATTCCGGTCCGCGAACCACCCTCCGCCGACCACCGTCCGCGGACCACGGTCACGGCCGGGCACCGCCCCGGCCGACACTGGCCGACACCGGCCCCGAAGGCATCCTCTGCCGTTCCCTCGACCCTTGGTGAGGCCCCCATGCGCTGCGTGATCGCCCGTTACCCCTTCGACCTGATCAAGTCCGAGGTGGAGACACAGATGGAGGGCGTCCGACCGGAGGCCGCCACCGGGGCCTGCGTGGCCATCGGGCGCAAGGTGTTCCCGGTCAAGCAGGTGGGCGAGATCATCACCCGCCAGGACCGCCGCGACTTCACCGCCTTCGAGGTCACCAGGGCGCTCACCCGCCTCGGCTTCACCTGTCACACAGCGCCCCTGGAGACCCCCGCGCCACGCTCGGAGTCCTACCCGACCCTCGGCTGACCCGCCCCGCACCTCCACGCAGCGTTCCGACGCCGATCCGCCGGCCTTCAGGCTGACGGGTCGGCGTCGTTGCGTTGGTGTCGTTGCGGTGGCGGTGGCGGTGGCGGTGGCGTCGGGTACGGGTCCCGGGCCGCGTCGGTGAGCGGTCGACCGGTGCGGTGATCGCGGTCAGGTCGTGCCGGTGCCGGTGCCGGTGCCGGTGCCGGTGCCGGGACCGGGACGGCGGGCGTAGGCGCGGGTGGCGCGGGCGCGGTCGCCGTAGCGGGTGGAACACCAGTGACGGGGCCGTGTCGAAGCGGGATCCACCTTGAACCTGCCCCAGAGCGGCGGGTGGTGGAGGCTCTGGGGCGTTGCCGGCTTCGGTCGTTCTGGCCGTGGGCTATCCCTGGGCGGCGTTCAATTCCTTGAGCAGGCGGCGGGCTTGGAAGGCGCGGATCACCGTGTGGACGCGGATGGCTGTGAAGGCGAGTACCGCGGTGCCGAGGGCGGCGCCGAGCCATTCGCCGTCCCGGGCGGCCGCGTAGAAGAGGAAGCCGCTGAAGGGGGTGCCGACGGCGATGAGCAGGGGCTCTCGGACCCAGAAGGGGAGAACGCGGATGATGAGACCGACCATTCGGCCACTTCACCAGGTCCATGCCAACTCGCGCTGTGACGGAGCCCACAGTTCCGGCACGGATGGTTCACGCTTTCTCCCCGGGCCGCGGAGTCGCCCCCGCGGCCCGGCACTTCCGGGGTGGTGCGGTCAGGACGAGTTCGCGCTCGACGGGCCGAAGAACTCGATCTCCGCGATGGACACCTGCTTGCTTCCGGAGGTCTGGTAGGCCGACTCGATCGTGAAGCGGACCTGGGTGACCTCACCGACGCGGAACGCGCGACGCTGGCCGCCCGAGGACCGGTCCAGGGTGAGCTGTCGGGTCGTCGTCTTGCCGTCCTTCGTGGTGATCGTCGCCTTGAGGCGGTGCGGCAGTGCCGCCTTGGCGCGGTCCTCGGTACGGGTGGAGATGCCCGACGTGATGATCACGTCCAGCAGCCGGGTCGGCTCGTCGAAGCGGGCCTCGACCCACTCGCCCTCCGCCGACTCCGAGACACCCGGACCCCACCAGGTGTTGTTGAGCATGTCGAAGGCCAGCTCGGGCTTGTGCTGCGGGTAGGAGCGCGACGCCACGACCCGGTCCGGGGGGACGGGAGCGCGCTTGGCGAAGTGGTCTCGGGTGGCCTGGATGGCGTCCGGTGTGTAGATCGCGGCGGTGATCAGGAGGGCGATGACCACCGCGGCCGTGACCCAGGTGACCACGCGGTCGAAGGTCCGCCGCAGCCGGGGGCGCTCCCCGGCCCACGGGATCTCGTCGTTGCCGAAGCCGAACAGGCGGCGCCACCACGGGCGGTGGCGCTCCGGTGCGCGGTCGTCCCCGGCCATCGGCATCGCGCAGCGCGCACAGTAGTGCCGGTCGGGCCGGTTGGGGGTGGCGCACCACGGGCAGGGCGGGCCGTTCTCGCCGCCCTGCTCGGGCCCCGGCGCCCGCACCTGCGGCCGGTCCGCCACCGGCCGGCCCGGCAGCACCGGCGCGACGGGCTGCGGCGCCGCGGGCGGGGCCTCCGGGTCGGCGACGGGGACGAGAAGGGAACGGGCGCGGGCGGTCATGGTGTCCCCGAGCGCGGTGGGCGCGGGAGGCGCGGGGGAGGCGGCCGCGGGGAGGGGTTCGGTGGGTGCCGTGTCGTCGGGCGCGGGGTGAGAGGCGTACGGGCCGGGGGGTGCCGGCTGCCCGGTACCGGGGCGTGCGGCGAAACCGCCGCCGTCGTCGGCCGCCGTGCCTCCGGCGGGAGCGGGCCCCGCGCTCATGGGGTCGGCGCTCGCGCGTTCCGTGTCCGTGGGTTCCGCTGACGCGCCGTGGGCGGTGGGGGCACAGGCGGCCACGGTGGCGGGGTGGGCGGTCGGCTCCCCGCTGTCGGCGGCGGGTCCCGCGGCGCCATGGGCGGACCAGGCGTCAGTCGTGCCGGCGGGGGCGGGGGCGTCGGCGCCTGCCGGGGCGCCACCGCTCGGCGGGCGGTCACCGGACGCGGTGGTGCTCCCGCTCGCCGTGGCCGTGCCGACCGCACCGGCGCCCGCACCGGCGTTCGTACCGGCGCCCGAAGCGACTCCTCCCGCCCGGTCGTCGGCCCGTGCCGCCGCATCCGTCCGTCCCCGGTCCGTCCAGCTCAGTACGGCGCCGCACGCGTCGCAGAACGACTGGCCCGGTTCTGCCCGGGTGCCGCACTCGGCGCAGTTCTGGGTGGTCATCTCTCCGGAATCCTTTCGGCGGCGGTCACCTTGACCGTGTACGGCATATGGGCGGGGCGGGCGGCCGCCACGAGGGCGTCCAGGCGGTGTTCGTCGGCCCGGCCCGGGTCGGGCAGCCGGACGGTGACATGCAGATGGGGGCGGGTTTCGCCAGGGAAAGGGCCGAGCGGGCGGGCGCTCCAGGCGGCACCGCCGCTCTCGGAGATCTCCGGCTCCACGCCGAACGCGAGCCGCACCGCCTCGGCGAGACCCCGCCGGGTGCCCCGGACCCGGTGCAGATACGCGGCGGCGGCGACGGCGGCCCGCAGCCTCGGCTCCGGTTCGGTGCCGTCGGTCTCGGCGCCGATCCAGCCGGACAGCCAGCGGGTGAAGTCGACCGGCGCCAGGGCCGGGTCGAAGTAGGCGGGCAGACAGTCGAGGACGTTCAGGATCGGCGC
>Ga0307516_10007053_pt1 | contig 13005 bp, 8 predicted proteins | sample 19_EM_MG_FD_203310 | JGI IMG/M metagenome (GOLD analysis project Ga0307516, IMG submission 203310) | Populus trichocarpa ectomycorrhiza microbial communities from riparian zone in the Pacific Northwest, United States - 19_EM | ecosystem: Host-associated > Plants > Roots > Unclassified | place... | reverse complement strand
TGTGTTTTTGCGTGGATTTCGATCGTAGGAGCAACGTGTGTTTGAGGGCGTGTGTTTTTGCGTGGATTTCGATCGTAGGAGCAACGTGTGTTCGAGGGCGTGTGTTTTTGCGTGGATTTCGATCGTATGAGCAACGCATGTACCAAGTATCTGTTTTCTTCATAGTATGCTTTGTATATCGACTCGGTAGTACTTGCGAACTGCCTGCGTGATTGATTACTAGTGACGACGAACTAGCTCGAGAGTCGACCGACCGTAGAAACCCGCTCGGTGTGCTCCAAGGTCGAACGAAGCCACGGACCACAGCGCGCTGCGGGATCCAAGACAGACCGCGCACAGAGCACAAGTGAGCGCCGAACACCTGAGCAACATTGTGGGCCCGGTCTCGACTCTCAAGCATTCGGCTTGGTCTAGCGAGCTCAGTGCCGCCTCCCGCCCATCGGGACCCACCATCGTGGCATCGCCGCCATCCACCATCATCGTGTGAGGGGATTTCTATCGTTATGAAGCCTAGTGTCCAAACACTCGGTCGTTGTACGAAGTCCGTCATGAGAGACGACTCTCGCGATGAGTGAGTGCAGAATTATCAGACCCCCAATCTTCAAAGCCGTAGAGAAAGCCCACCCCGAAACCTTTGTTACCCGCGATGCCCGTGCCCGACGCCTCAGCTGGGAAGCAATCTGTAATATGTATTGCACAATCTCCAGATCTGAACCTGATGGGGTCATGCTTGGGGATTTGGAGACGGAACTGGGGCAGATTTGGGGACCTCTGCTGTTTCTGTCTCGTCGCCCCGCTTCGACCGGCCCGCCGCCCCAGCCTCAAATGTTGAGACGTTGAAATCAATGTTGTCTAACTATTACTTGGAATAGTATCACAGAGGAGCTGTTAGATTGACTGGTGGACTCCATGCCTGCTAAGTTGCAAGCGGCGATCGATGTTGAAGGGGCGCTGATACCATTTGTATAATGGGAGGGAGGGAAGGGCACGTGGCGCACGACTTTATGCGTCCATACAAAATGTTCACTAATGATCACTCACTTTTCTGTATTTAGTCTAGCGCCAAAAATTTGCTAGAGTGTCGGACTTTCGAGGGGATATATAGAGGAGCACGTTTCTCCGATCTTGATTTGGAGTGGTGGTGGTGGCGCTATTAGACTTTGAAGGGGGTCAACTTTTGTTGGGCGGTGCGGAAATTGGACAGTGCAGTACTGGTCTTGGCACGCAGCTCTTGTAGTTATGTAACTATTAGAAATCCGAGTGATATCTAGCGATGATCCAATTTATTTACACCAAAAATCTGACGGCATTCCCGTCTATGCGACTTGAACTGCTTTTCCGCAAACTCCTGGGGGGCCAGTGAGCGCTTTGTCGGTTGCGGTATGGATTGAAGCTCTACAGAATCACCGGCTTTTGTGAATAACTAGCTCAACCACACAATGGATCGAGCTGAAATCGCGCTAGCCGGCTATTAGCTACGCGTATTCCAGAGCGACGCAGTAGCCACACCAATGATAAAAAATATTTAGAGAAGGCGGCTCGCTCGAGGAGAAGGACTGGACAGTATCAACCGCCACAGTACCGGACCCGGATATCGGGCGAACCCCCTTACGATTATTCTGCTGTGAATCAATTGATAAGATCAAGACACTATTCTTCTCCGTCTTTGTTTTGTTTTGTTCTCTTCTCTTTTCGTTAACCAGACATCGGCGTGGATTGCTCGCTGCAGACATACGCCGAGACCGCCCCGTGCCTAGGTGGATTTGTGACTTATCGCTATCATCCGACTCAGGAATTGACCGAACGCCCTAGTCCCACACTATGTGTATGCTCTTGCCGTGAGCCGGATACATACGCTGGAACGAAACAAAAAGCCTTGGCCCCATGACACCCACTCTCCGTGGCTTGCTTCAGCATTCCGATATCTACAGACAGGCGCGTTACCTAAGCTCTGTGCTATCCACGTTTCACCACCTGTTCGGCAGCCATCAACAGCAGTCTTCTCCGAGATCGTGTTTACGAGCGGAAACGGCTAAGAAGGAGTGTTTCTTCTTCGCCGCGATTCACCACAGCCAGGACCGAAGCAGGGGTGATCACGGTAGATCTTTCACCGCCGAACCGGAGCATTCGTGGATGCATCACCCTCGCTTGCTGCTCAGCCTACGGATTCGGTAAGTGGAGGTGTTTCCTACGCCGTTTCATAAGGAAGTGCACGGAAACAGATGGTATCTTCTAGTCTGGATACATAAAGTATGCGGAAGATGGTCCCCCACTGTCGTATAAAGTTCGCCCCAGAACGCCTCGAACGCCGGCAAACAGGTGTCCCGCCGTCAACATCATGAGCACGACCACTGAAAGAGAGAAAGAGAGAAAAAGATGTGAAAAAAAAAACAAAGCCGACATTTCACTCTCGCACCCGTCGCCAAAAGAGGGTCAAAAGAGTACTGGCAGAAGAAAAAAAAAATCCAACTAGGGGAAAGAAAGAAAAAGAAAATCTGTCGCGATCACGACTGCCGCCAAAATTCTGCGAACGGTGAAGGAAGCCCCACCAGATCAAAGCAAGGAGGAATCGCAAAAAGAAGTCTCCGTTGAATCAGTACACAGCGAGCTCCTGGCGACCGTTCTTCTCGACGACGCGGCCGAAGAGGCCCAGCAGCTCCTCCCTCGTCAGTCTGCCGAGCGCCAGGCGGCCCTCGCCGAGAGCCGTCTTCGCGAGGTGCAGCTTCTGTTGCTGGAGCTCGAGCATGCGCTCCTCGACGGTGCCCTTGATCATGCAGCGGGTGACAAAGACCTCCTTCTTCTGTCCGAGGCGGTGGACGCGGTCGAAGGCCTGCAGCTCGACGGCGGCGTTCCACCAGAGGTCGACGCAGACGACGAGGTTCGCGTGCGTGAGGTTGAGGCCGACGCCGCCCGCCTTGATCGAGATCAAGATCAGCGAGCACTCGGGCTCGTAGCGGAATAGATTCAGTGCGTCCTGGCGCTCGTCGAAGCTCATGGACCCGTCGTAGCGCACGAACACGGTGTCGGGCTCCTCGCGCTCGAGCACGCGCTCGATGATATCGAGCATCGTTGTGAACTGCGAGAACAGCACGATCTTGTCGCCCGCGTGGTTTGCCCGCCACTCCGCCAGCTGCGCGCGCAGCAGCGTCGTCTTCGTGCTCGGCATCAGCGAGACGTCGTCGTACCCCCCCAGCCCGTCGAGTTCGTCCCTGCCGGGTCCGCCTTCTCCTCCTGCCCCTGCTTCGGCAGAGACCACGTCGTCCTCCGTCAGCACCTTTCCACACCGACCGTCGTCAAATGGACACCGTGAGCTGCTGATGAGTGAGTCCGTGAGACACTCGCGGCAGAACTCGTGGTGGCACCGACGCGTGCGCACACGGTCTTCGATCGGGCTCGAACAGATCGGGCTAGTGCGGGCAGAACTATCGTTTAGCACGTTGGTGGTCGACACCCGGAGCGGAAACATACCAGAGCTCGTTCCCTTGTGCTTCCTCGTCCGCCTTGACGTTTGCGAGAGCCTGTTGCAGCAGCGACGACGTCGACTTGACCGGCCTGGCACCACTGTCGTTGGCGGAGACCTTGCGCTCGCCCTGATGCACTGGCTCGGACTTGACGTCGGCGCCATCCTCATGTTTGACGTCGGCGCCATCCTCGTGTTTGACTCCATGCAGGCTCAGATGCTCCAGCTTTGGGTTCTCCACCTCCTCGTCGCCACTGTCTTCGCTCTTCAGCATCCAGCCGTTCACATTGGCCTTCTCGTCGTCGCCGTCGCTGTCTGGGTCCAGCGGCCTGCCTCTAGCAAAGCCCGCGCCGAGCTTGCCCATGTGGCTGGTTTGTCCGGTTTTCACTGCACGCGTCAATCACTGTCCAACGGCATCACGGGGAGAGAGCTTACAGATCAGATAGGGGTGGTCGCAGGCCTGTCTCAGTCGGAGGAGCATGGTGAGGATGAGATTGAAGTTCTTCATCTCGGTGCCCTTGCGCATGTAGCGGTTGATCAGCGTGATGGAGTGCAGCTCGACGGCTTTGTACAGCGCCTTCTCTTCGGGCGAGAACTCGAGCTCGACCATGCGGATGCGCTTGCGGGGCAGCGAGATGAGCGGCAGTCCCATGAGGAAGTCCATCTTTGTGCGTCGCATCATGTGTCCGCGGAGTGCGACCTGGACCCTCTGGGCGGCGTCGGGGCTGTTGGGGCGGGGGCCGATGAGCGTGCGGAAGCCCTCCTTTGTGCCTGCGGTCGGGTGCCTGATGAAGCTGAGGATGGGGAAGACGTCGAAGAGCGAGTTCTGGATCGGCGTGCCCGAGAGCGCCCAACGGTTGACGGCGGAGAGCTGCTGGCAGGCTTCGGACGTCGCCCCGACACTGTTCTTGATGAGGTGGCACTCGTCGAGGATGACGCGCCAGAACCGGACGCGATGAAAGACGCCCTTGGTGTGCTGGGCGGTCTCCCACCACGCGTCGGTCATGGCCTTCGTCCAGCGCTTCCCCTTGCCGGGCTTGGGTCGTCGCGGCCAGCTGAGCATGATGGCGTGGTACGTGCACAGCACGACGTCGAAGCCGCGGAAGTCGCGTGTGTTCCGGATCCGCGTGTCGCCGTGGTGGATGAACACCTTGAGCGCGCGCTTTTTGCAGTGCTGCAGGATCTCCTCCTTCCACTGGTGCAGCAGCGAGAGTGGCGCCACGATCAGCGTCACGGGGTTGTAGTCGACGCCGTGGAGCTCGGGCGGGTTTAGCATCATGACCGCGATCGACTGGATCGTCTTCCCCAGTCCCATCTCGTCAGCGACCAAGCCACCGATCGGCAGAGTCGCAGAGAGCTCGCGCAACGCCATCCAGTCGACACCAAGGACCTGGTGGTTCATGAGCGTCGTGGTCATGCCCGCAACGCGCCACATGGAGTTGTTTTCGGAGATCTCGCGGAACCGCCTCGCGTTGGTATCGACGTTTCCAACCTGGTCGCCCTGGATGAATTCCATGTCGTCCTCCGCAGCGACGAGGGCGGGCACGTTTCCGCCCGCCGCCGCCGACGCCCACTCGCCGTCTTCGCCGATCTCCTCTTTCCGCGTCACCACGACAATCTCCTCCCTCAGATTAAGCCTACTGGCGGCCGCCTTGATCATGGCTATGTCGTGCGCGACCTCGTCCTCCTCGACCGGTGCGTCGTCGTCGACAGGCACGTAGTCGAGATTCATGTCGTCTTCGTCGTCGTCGTCGCCTTCGACTTTCCCTTTGGCGGCCACCGCCGTATCCACCGTTTGCTGGTCCAGGTCTGCCTTCTTGACCAAACGGGTTCGCCGGCGACGACGACATCCGACTGGCGCATCGTCGTCGAGCGGGACGTTGTCGATCAGTGACGTTATGATGTCGTTCTGCGCCTGTGCGAGACTGGCCCTCTCGGCCGCGGCAGCCGTTGAAGACCGCTTATGTCGCAGTCGTATCTCACCGTCGCTATCGTCGCTATCCAGAATCGGCAATAAATCGACCGATGAGAATGACGTCGGTCCGAACGCTGAAGGCGGGGACGCTGACACCGCGCGCGACTTCTTTGCCGGCGGAAGCGACGACGATGCGCCGGGCCGAGGGGCCATTCTTCTGCCGTACCGTTCGTATTGGGGATGGTGGTGGGGACTGGGGGAGTAGATAGATATGTAATGGGCACTGCGTATGTACGGGGAGCCAAATTAAAGTCGCATGGACTTGTCTAAAGAGTAGGGAAGCAAACGCGCAAGGTTTGTTCAACATGTCATATGAAGCTAGCGTTTTCTCAGCTGTCAGCTAGAATGAACTTGGAAGTCACGTGATTGGGCCTGGGGACACTTTCCCAGAAGACCCCGAGGCTCCAGTGAGTAGATGATGATTTCTCTCAGTCTGCGAGTGTCTATTCATCAGGAGTAAGAACCACGCCATTCATGGTAGGACATTGAGAGAAATTTAGACTTCGCAAGATATCTATCGCAGGATGTCCGTTCTTTTTTTTTCTTTTTTTTTGTTTATTCATTACTCGCGAGCGTCCGTTTCCTGTCCGCTGTCCGCGCAGTGGCGGCTCGTTGCAAGCACCCCTTTTGCCCTCCGCCCAGGCCTATCCCGAGAGTATGTGGTGCGCACCAAGGAAATTACAAAGGAAAAAGCGAAGGAAACCTAAGCCGTTCCTGCGGTCGCCATGAAGCCCGGTGTGGGTAGGAACAGTGGAGTTCCCCCAGCGCCTGCCTCCCCCGCTCCCGCTCCCTGCTCCTCCATCCACTCCCGCACCTCCAGCTCAGACACCGCGCTCACGGCGTCATCCTCCTCCACCCCCGGCACCCGCCTGCCCACATCCGTGGTCGAGAAGAAGTCCAGCACCGCCCGGCTGCACCTCCCGTCGGCCAGTAGGTCCCGCGCCTTCCACCGGTCCTTCCACCTCCCGGTCTCCTTCTTCACCTCCGCCCACAGGATCTTCTGCTGCGGCTTCCATTCGGACACTCCTTGAAGAGGTGGTCCCGGGTCTGCGTTCGGTACCGGCACCACCAGCATTGCGGGGTGGGGCGGCTCTTTGTCCAGTTGAGATACTGCCTGATCAGGCAGTGCCCCGTCTTGAGCTGGTAGAACCGCGAGGCGAGCCTCTTGGTGCTCCCAGCTACCGTGCCATCGGGCCGCTGGCTCTCAGGCAACCGGTACTTCTTCTTGGAGGTTCGGCCCCCCGCCAATTAGCGTGCCTCCACCCACTTCTTCTCCGAGATTTCCCGCTTGAGGTTGGCGAGAGATCGCGGAATGGGCCTGTGGTTGCCTGACTGCTCCGCTGCCGCCTTGGCCCACTCGTCCGCTTTTTCGTTGCCGGCGACACCCTTGTGCGCTGGGCACCACCGGATTTCAATGACGATACCCGGCCTGGCCCTGCGCAGCGTGGCGATGTGCTTCCGCGCCTGGAGGGCGTACTGCTGGCCAGGGCCAGGTTCGTCCGATGCCATCCGTCTGATGGCCGCTTGCGCGTCTGTGAAGATTGTGACCCGTTTCGGAGCAGGATGTCCGTTCATGGCACCGCTCGTCTTTCTCCTTATCTCTCGATGTTGTTGCTGCTCCTTGATACGTAATGTACACCAAGATGGCGCACATCAAGGCGCAATAATTGGGACCATCGGGTTCGTGAGCGGCGAGGTAGCTATGAGGTATGTATGTAGCGCGTGTAAAGTGGCGGTGCAGTGGCGGTGGAGGCGTCATCGGAAGTTGGAGGCTGAGAGAGATTGATAAAGAGAGATATGATCAGATAGACAGTCACTGGCAGACTTGGCGGCACATTAGATAGATACATACATCCTAGCTGAGCGTCGAACATGACGGCACCTGAAACCAGCGACTTGCAGGTTGTAATCATTTTTCACTTTGGGAGACGTGGGAGGCTACAGATTCTGTATCTAGGGCACATCAGTTACCCCCAGCTAACACAACGCCGCACGATGCCGCTTCAGATGGTACGCTGTGTGCGGAGCGCGAGAAGGGCCTCCGTGTCGGCGGGACTCTGCCCGATCCATACCGAAACCCAAGAGGCGGAGGATCTGGCCGCGCCCGTCACCCGACGGCCGGGAAACGGTCGGACAGTGATCAACCAACGTGGGGCCGAGGCGCCGACACTTGGGAGTTGCGGTCCGCGGCGGAAGACTCCGAGCACCGCGATTTCATTACCCGCCGTAGTAGCGAAGCCGGAGTTACATACAAGCTATGACGGAAAGCAGCGACAAGAACGAACAGCCAGCGGCAGAAGCATCGGAAAGGAAAGAAGAACAGAACGACAGAAAGCAGCTTCCCCATCCCCAAGCACACACCCATTAACGCCCCCCCCCCTTCCTCGTTCGTCGCACTTACAGCAGCGCCAGGGCCAGCGCTGCGACCGCAGCGGCGAACAAGTTTCCGCCCGCGAGCATGGGCGCGGCCGCGCCGGTGTACGTCGGCAGCTCCGGGACGACGGACGAGGCGCTCTCCGTCGGCGGCGGCGCGGGACAATACGCGCCGGAGCACTCGGGCGTGGGCTCGGGACAGTAGGCGTCGCCGTCGCAGTGCACGGGATACGTCTGCTGGGGTGCGTGACAATGGGCGCCGTGGCAGTGCTCGGTGGTGGCGGTGGCGGTGGCGGTGGGTGCGGGCTCGGGACAGTAGCCGTAGGCGTCCTCGCAGTGGTCCGGCGCCGTCGGCGCCGCGCTGGGGCAGTGGGGCCCGTCGCAGGTGGCGTGTGTGTGGGCGGGGCCGCAGTCGCCGCCCTCGCAGACGTGAGTGGGCTCGGGCTCGTCGCCGGTCGGGTACGGGTGCGGGACCGGGACCGCGGTAACGGGCACCGTCAGCGTCACCGTCGTCACCTCGTAGCCGCAGTGCGCGCACAGCGTCACGGTCGTGGTGAAGCCCGGCGGCGGGTGGTCTGTCTCGGTCGACGGCGGCGGACAGCCGTACGGCCCGCAGTGCTCGGTCCACGAGTACGTGCTCTCGCACAGGCCGTAGTCACAGATGGCCGGGAATTGCGTCGTGTAGCACGACTGCGACGGCGGCGGCGGCGCCGTTGGCGCTGGCGCGTAGCTGGTCGTGTTGCCGGGGTAGTGGTAGTGTCCGCGCGGCTGGTAGCGCAGCGCGGCGCCCAACGGCGCCAGCAGCGCGAAGAGGAGGGGGGACAGCAGCGAGAGCATTGCGGAGGAAGAGCGAGCGTTGCGAACGGCAAGCGGTGGGAAGGGAAAGGAGCGACTGGAGCTGAGGGAACGGCGGGAGCTGCAGCGGAGGAATCGGCTGGACGGAGGGCGGAGGACGGGGGGGATTTATGGAGGTGCCATGTGTCACTCGAGCGGACTACGCAGTGAGACACGATAGCCGTGGACGCAACGCTTTCTTCGGGACGTGTCTCGCGGCGATGTAACGGCTGGCCGCGAATGAGGCCGTCTCGATGCAGCTGCGGTCGCTGCGGCCACCCGGCGCGAGAAGCTTCCAGCTCAGGACGAGGAGCCGACTCCTTCCGACCACTGCCTGCGTCTACGGAGATGGCGGCCGGAACGCGACATGGCCCAGCGCGCAGCCGTCCACCCCAGGCATTCCTCGCGCTCGCACTCGTACGCCAGTGCCTCCCTACACTCGCCTCGTCGGGAATGATGTCGACGTCCGGGGTGACGGGACCAGCGGCGGCCAAGTGAGACGTGTATCGACGAGAGAGCCTCCTGCTTGGGGTATCTGCGGGCCTGGTTCCTCGTCGTGGGTGGACGCATGCAGCCACGGCTCTCGCGGAAATGTGCGATAGGGCAAGGACAGGCCCCTTGAGTACCCCTCGGCGAGGGAAAATGCGTGATACCTCTGAGCCGAACCCCGTTTCCGGGATTTAGTGGTGGAACCTAAACATATCCCCTGGAGAAGTGCTCTCCCGACGATAGAGCGTCGTTGGATTTCAAGTGACCCCGGATGTCAGATGAAAACTCACCTGTGTCCTGGAAAGACACGCAAAGCCCATCTGGAGAGGCTCTTTTTTTTTGAGGGATGATGCCTCGGCGTACGGATCCGGGGGGGGGGCGAAATTAAACCAAGCTGAGGGAATGGTGTCTGCTCTGAGTTTCAGACCTTGGGAGCCAGAGAAAGTGGCCCCCGATGAAGCGAGTTTGAGGACGTCCCGGTCCGGGCGAAGGTGGTTTCTTCGTTCGCTGACTCCTCCTGCTTGGGCAGGCTCACCACAATCGAAATTGGTCGCATGCGAGTAATGAAGAAGCCAGAAAGAAAGCACGTACAGGGCCCGCACCGACACGTGGGAGTGCTCATTTCGAGCCGTCTGCGCACGCCCGCCTTGTGAGCGTCGAGTGCAAACTCAAAGACCGCAAGCAGCCCCTCTCCCCGAGCTGAAATATCTCGCCCCCTCCGCGGGTTACTACCGGAGGACTCCTTGCGTTTTCGCGGAACCTGCGTGCAACAATGGCAGGAATCAGGCCATTCGGCGACCACGGCCGGGTGGCGTGCGCAAGACGGATGGGCGGACGGACAGCCCTACGGAGCACCGAACCACAGACCACCAGCGCGGCCGGACCGTCAGCGCTCCGAGCCGCGTGGTGTTCGCATCGGCGAGAGCGTGCGGTCCGCCGAAGACGCCGCGGCGGCACACAGCCGCAACCGCCAGTCTCGCAGATGTGGGTACTCACCCGCGGGCATGCGCAGCTTTGCTCTCGGTGGGCGGCTCCCGCGCGCGCACGCCACGCACGAGAAACGGCGGTGCAGCTCGGCCTCGGCACTCTGCGGCTCGGCTGTCGATGCAGGTACCCGCCCAACCGGCCCTCTTGCTCATCTCCGAGACGCGAGGACCCGCGCGGCGCCGGGATATGTGTGCGAGCGTGGGGCCCCTGCTCGCGGCGTGGGAAGCGACAGGAGGCCGGACCTTAATCTCAGCCCCAAGCGGGACGCCGGGTGTCGAGACGGCGGTGCGGCGAGAAGGGAGGCCGAGTGGGTAGTTCGAGTGCAGTGACGGCCTGCTTACATTCCCTTGGATCGCGCAGAGAACTTGGCATATTTCCTCTCGTTTGGCACATTGCCGTCGAGCAACTGCTTCCGTTCAATCGCGCTCTGTGCCGTCTCTTTCACAAATCGGTTGATGTCATCGACATTGTCATCAGGTTCCAACTCAATCTTGGGAAATATCTCGAGTTGCATGAGGATATCGATGTCCATCCAAGTAGTCGCGAAAAATCTTGACCGGAGTCTTTGATCTTTCCACAACGTGCCTGAGCGCCTCCAGTAATTCCAACCGCAATTTTGGGATCGACTTCGTCTGGGGCGTCAATGCAAATCGTCGTCTGAGGATATTCAGCGATGAGCCGAACAAGGAGATCCCGGCATTCTTTAAAGGTCAACCGCGAAGAGAGTTGCTCCTTGTTCTCCCGGTCCTTGTAAACATCGAGGACCAGTGCAAGGAGCTTGTCTTCGGATGGGGTCTGCGCAAGCTGCTGAATAAGCGTGCGCAGAATGCTCTCGGGATCTCGGCGACTCTCCTCGGCTCGATTGCAGTAGAAGTACGCCAAGTTGGATTCAGCTGTTGGATTGCAAAGGAACCAGTCAATGACCAGTGATGCAATGTACGTCTTGCCGGCTCCAGCTGGACGGACGACTGATCAGACGAGCGTTCCTTCCGGTCGAGGATTGCGGAGACTTACGGATTCCCCGTAACAGCAACAGCATCGAGTCGGTTGATTCTCTCCAGTTGCGGTACTTCTCCTTTTCCAAGATCCACCTCTCCTGTGCCTGCTAGACGGTCATCGCTGATGCGCTTGTGGTGGTTTGTGTACGGGACCGTGGATATCCACTCCAGGATCTCGGTTCTCCCTATCTACAGTGTCAGTCAGGGTCGGAAAATATTGGGAGGTTAAGCATGGTTCCGATGAAGAGGTGTCGCTTTTACTCTTGGGTCTACCGCCGAAGTCTCGTTAGCCAACCACAAGAACCTGTCAATCGCTCTTCGCCGGATTTCAGGCCAGAGACGAAGTTGATCGCATCATGAAACACCTCCTCGAAACTCGGCATGTGTGGAATCCTGGTAGTTCCGATGATTCTCTGTGCCCTCGCTAGTGTATTGGACTGCTGGACTTGTTGGGCTGATCGTTGCGTGTTTTTCTTGTCTACGCTTTGGTTGGGACTTGCCGCTGTGCTGATGTGGAGGACATAGATCACTATGTAGGCAAATATATCAGATCAGCAAACCCGTCGACGTGCGCTATGAATGAGCAGGGTTATTTATTGGTTGGTAGAACCCAAGCAGTGTGTACAGCAATCCTGCAGCTGTGGCTGTGGGCGCATCCCGCCAATAGAATACATGGGAGCCGCACAATTCCACGGGGCTCTGGGTTCCGTTTCGCTCGCTCTGGGTCCTGGCCTCGGGCTGGGCTGGTCCGCGGGGGGCAGTCCACGCTGTCGTAGTCCACAGCCCGCGGGCCAATGGGCTTTTTTTTTTGTTTCATTACTCGCATCTTGAGTCCTGTTCAAGCCTCGAGCACTGAGGCGTAGGATTGGGAAGAGAAACGGATTTACTCTCTCCGAAGGGCCCGAGAAGCCATAAAACTCGGCGGTGAATGAAAGAAGCTAGGCACCGAGGCTCTAACTTGAGACAGACGAGCAAGATCTATGTTTCAAGGGTCCCAACACGTTGATAACAGATGACCCAAAACTCTCCCGAGCCCTTTTTTGTGTCCTGCCTTGGCCAGAGCAGGTGGAGGTTGTTGAGGAAAAATTTAAAGTCCTAGATATTTTATAGTTAGACTATGTCAGAGGAAGTTCCTATCCATTCCCAGGGAAATGATGAGTTTAAAGACATCCCAGGTCTAAGGGGTTTAGAGGCAGATCCCCACACCTGAGTGCTAAGACCTCACTAGTCCGGATGTATTCCCCTCCAGAGTGAGGAGAATAGTTTCTCTCACCTCCAGCAAGCATAGGCAAGTAATAACTAGAAAGGTGGGTAATCACAGTTGGCAAGACTGTCTTTGCCACTTCCTAGACCAGCTTTCCCACATTGCAACTCCGGGCACAAGAGGCCACAAAGCCCTCCCCTTGGTGCGCCCGCATGCAGAGCGAGTTTTATGGCTTCTCGGACCCCAGAGCCGGACTTGAGAGCTGGGCGAGCGAGTGAGAGCACATGATCCGTTTCCGTCCGTTGGGTTTGCGGGGAGCAATCGGCCACCATCACAACAAGAGACAGAAGACAATCGTACACATACAGGAGATCACTGGGGAGAGGAGTGAGATCACCTAAAAATTCTGTTGATCGGAGAAGAGATGGATCATGGTGGAGCTGTGAGCGAAACCATATGAGCTTTTTTTTGTTTCGTGTGTGGTTTTCTGGGTTTTGGGTAAGCGCGATCGGGTGGCGCATAGGCACCATAGCTGGTATCGCTGTCAGGCATCATGGGTACGTGGTTGACTGCTCGTTGTGGGGGGGCTGGCACGATAGTTGGGTTGCTGTGCGGGCGGCTGGACTGGGTCAACGCAGCCTAGTTTGCCTCCGTCCCCGGCATACTAACTGCCTATGATGTCCCC
>Ga0307516_10007052_pt1 | contig 13008 bp, 6 predicted proteins | sample 19_EM_MG_FD_203310 | JGI IMG/M metagenome (GOLD analysis project Ga0307516, IMG submission 203310) | Populus trichocarpa ectomycorrhiza microbial communities from riparian zone in the Pacific Northwest, United States - 19_EM | ecosystem: Host-associated > Plants > Roots > Unclassified | place... | reverse complement strand
GGTCGGCGCCGAGCCCGACGGAGCGGAGAGCCCGCACCGGCGTACCGTCACCGGCAATATCGCCGGTGCGCTTCTCGCCGTGCTCGGGGTGGCCGGTTTCGTGATCTTCGGGATGTTCTCGCCCGGGAGCTCGGACAGTTGGCGCGCCCCCGGGGTGCTGGTCGTCGAGAAGGAAACGGGTAGCCGATTCGTCTACGTCAACGGTCGGCTGCATCCGGTGCTCAACTACGCCTCGGCTCTGCTTCTCTTCGCGGAAGCCCCGAAGGTCGTCACTGTGTCGCGGAAGTCGCTGCGCGAGGCGCCGCACGGGGCGGCGGTCGGCATCGTCGCAGCGCCCGACTCATTGCCCGTCTCAGGCAGCGTCGAGCGTCAGACGTGGACGGTCTGCGCCTTGATGAGCCGCGACGCAGCCGGCTCCGTGGTAACCGGCACGGCGCTCGCGGTGGAAGCGACCTCGTCGACCGGTCCCGCGATCCCGCTCGGCCGGGGCGAAGCGCTGGTGGTCTCCGGCGGCGGCGAGACCTTCCTGATCTGGCAGGGCCGCCGGTTGCGAATGGCCCAGCCGTGGATGGCCCGTGCGCTCGGCTACGACGGCGCCGCGCTCCCGGTCGAGCCGGGATGGCTGGACTCGGTACCCGCCGGTCCCGATCTCGGTCCCGCGTTGATTCCCTCCAGGGGCAGCGCCGGGCGGCCGGTGGACGGGCGACCGGCCCGGATCGGGTCGCTGTTCGTAGCCAGGACGCCGGGCGCGCCGGAACGCCGGTTCGTTCTCCGGCCGGACGGGCTCGCCGAGCTGACGCCACTGGCGTACGCGATCGTCGCGGCGGATCCGCAGACCACAGCCCAGGTGTACGGCGGCCAGCCGGCGCTGCCCCGGGAACTGAGCCCAGGTGCGCTGACCCAGCTCCCCGTCTCCCGTGGACCCGTGTTGCCGGCCGGCCTGCCGGAAACGCCACCGCGGCTGCGCGAGACGGATCCGGCGTCGCCTTGGTGCGTACGGCAGGACTTGAGCGGCGCAGGGGTCGACATCGTCGTCGGCTCGCCGATGCCGGAGGGCTTCGTCGTCCGCGACGCGGTCGGTATGACCCGTGACTCGCGCACGGCGACTGCCGTGAAAGTCGCCGCCGGCGAGGGCGGTCTGGTCCGCCCGGGCCGCGTGGACCAGGCGCCCGGTGCCGGCTTTTACCTGGTCACGGACGCGGGAGTCAAATATCCCGTGGCGACGGCGGAAACGGCTAAGCGGCTCGGCTTTCCGCCGGGAACTGCCCGGCCGGTGCCACGCCGGCTGCTCGAGATGTTACCGACCGGACCGCTGCTGGAGTTGGCCCCCGCAGGGGGCTGACATGCAGTGGTCCGTCGCCACGGCAGCCGCCGTGGCTCTCTCAGGATGGAGGAGGAGAACGTGCCAGCTTCAGTGAAGAAGGTTGATGAGGCGACCACCGTCGCGCTCGTCAACGCCTTCAACACGGCAGTCAACGACCTGAACAGCGCGCGGCAGACGGTCGACGCCAGCTCCATGGACCTGCAGGCCGGCTGGCTCGGCGCGGCATCGCAGAAATACCAGGAAGGCCTTGTCGAGATCCGCACCGGCCTGCAGAACGTCGGCCAGGCACTGAATCAGCTCACTGACGACATGCAGCGGTTCGCCGCCGCCAGCACGAACCGTGAGGACGACGCTACCGCGCAGGCGGCGAGTGTCGCGCTCTCGACCTGGACCTGATCGCACCCGACCCGGCCGTCAGCCACGCCCGGACACGAAAGGACAACTTCGTTGGTCAGCTACAGCATCGACCTGTCGAACCTCGAGCAGGCCGCGGATCAACTGGACGCGGCAACCCGTCAGGTCGACCAGGCCATGTCCGACCTCAACGTCGCGGTCAACAACTATATGGCCGCAAACCAGGGGCAAGCCATCGACAACTACGCCGCTGTGCAGAAGCAGTGGGATGCCGGGGTCACCCAGGTCAAGGACGGAAACCTGAAGGCCACCACCACGCTGCGCTCGATCGGCGAGAACTACGAGGCGGGCGACCGGGAAGGCGCTGCCATCTTCGTCGAGTGACGTCTCGCCGATTTCCCGGCGGTGGGGCGGAATGCACGGATTCGCCCCACCGCACTGAATCTCATCTCCATTCGGAAGGTGGAAAGCGATGCCGGCCAAGGTCAAGATCGACGAGCACTTCATCACCCAGGTGCGTGATCGGCTGATGACGATCCGGAATCAGATCTCCGGAGTCCAGTCGGGAGGCAACCCAGCCGACCCCGGTACGCCGAAACCCGGCTTCCCGCTGAAGGATTTCCAGCTCCGGCCAGGTGGTGACGCCTTCCTGCCCGGCGCAACTCTCAAAACCCGGACCGCCGCCGTGGCGTCCCAGGTCGACGAGAAGATGAAGAAATTCGACAGCAAGCTGGCCGCCCATGCACAGGCGCTCAATCGTGTCCTGGAGCTCGGCGACAACGTCGAACTCGAGAACACGTCGCTTGCCGACTGGATCAAGGCAGGCGGCAATCAGAGCAGCGGTATGTGACCCAGTAATACGACCGCTCGAGGAGGAATGAACGATGAGTCAGCCCACGCCCACCCCGCCGTCCCCGGACGACGTCAGCCACTGGCTGTGGGAGGACGCGCTCAGGGCTGCGCTGAACGGCGAGGTGCCCCGGCGTTCCTCCTGGCTGGACGTGTCGTGGATCCGATCCGCCGAAACCTGGCGCGAAACGGGTCAGCCCTGGAATTACCCCTTTCCGTCCTTCAACGCGAGCAGCCATCTGCTGGTCCTCTACCGCGGCTGCTACGAGGAGGGCCGGGTGCAGTATCGGTGCTACAACATCGATCTCAGCTGGTGGGCGGCCGCGGGCGGCGGGTCGTCGCCGGCGGACAGTTACACGACCGGCTTCGTCGGGAAGTCCGACGAGAAGATCCTGGACCCCGTGGGGACGGCCGAGTTCAATCCGTCGACCTTCACCTTGGCCGCGGGCGCCTACCACAATGCCCGGCTTTGGGCACAGCTGACCCGCGACCAGATTCATGGGCTGACAGACCAGATCGACGACGACGCGTCGGCGTTCAAGGGAACCGCGGCCCAGGCATTTCTCCGGGTTCTGCTCGATCTTCAGGACGAGCTCACGATGCTCGTGGAAGACATGGACACCACGAAGAACTGGGAATCGTTGCTCCTGGACAGCGGCTCGAAAGCCACCGCTTTCCTCGCGGAGTTGTACAACGCCTGGATCGACTACAAGAAAAATCTGAGCCCGTCGGCCTTGCTGCAGAAAGTCGCGTTCCAGTTGCGTTGGCAATGCGACGACATTGAGACGTTCTTCCTCAACAATCCAGGGCTTATGGCGAGGCGGGGGCAAGACTCATGGATCACTGACCACGACTGGAACATGTGGCTGAATTTCGACCTGGACAGCGACGAGTGGAACAAGAACAAACGCGGTGAATATCCGCCGAACAGGCCGTCCTCCTATTTCACCGTCATCGTCAACAACGCCGCCAGCATAAAGGCGCTCAACGACATCATTCAAAATCGTGTCCGCGGCGGCCTGCAAACCTTGGACCAGCGCATGCAGAACGCGCTGAAAAACCTGGTCGACAGCTACAATTTCTCGACGCACAACCTGCACGACCTCCGGGCGTACCTCAACCGGCCGGTCGAGGATCCACAGGGCACCGGCAACGACCCTGACAACGTGCCGCCGCCGGGCGACGTGCCCCCGCCGCCAGGCGAGGTGCCCCCACCGCCGGACGACGTGCCCCCACCGCCGGACGACGTGCCCCCACCTGTGGACGGCACACCCCCACCTGTCGGTGGCACGCCCCCGCCCAACCTCTCCACGGACGGCTTCGGGGGCGGCGACGATCCGTTCGGCCTGGGCGGCGGCGGCGGCTCGGGACCGCCGGCGCTTGACCCGAGCGATATGGGCAGCGGCGGCGGAGCGGGCGGGCTGGGCGGCGGCGCCGGACTCGGCGGCCTCAACGGCAGCGCCGACCCGGACGGCCCCGGATCCCCAGGGGCTCTTCCACCGCTCGGAAGCCCCGGGCTGCCTCCTCTCGGCGGGTCCGGCAGCAGGCCCCCGGACGACGACAGCCCCGGGAGTCTCCCCGGCGGGGTCGGCGACTACGACGACCTGGCCGAGCCCGGCCTCGGAGCCGGGTCGGGTGTGCCCGGCCGGGGTGCCGGCGACTCGATCGGCGGCTCGATGCCGGCTTTGAACGATGCCGAGGGGGCAGCCGGCGCTTTCCCAGGGCTCGACGGCGCGGGCGGCGTCGGCGGGGACGACGGATGGTTCAGCGACGTCCCCGGGCTCGCGGCGTCTCTCGGCGCCCCGGATGGGGGGACGCCGGGTGCCGCCGGGGTGAACAGCCAGAGCAGCCTCGGCTCCATGCCGCCGATGATGCCGCCCATGATGCCGCCGACGGGTGGCATGGGCGGTGGCAACCAGGACAAGGAGCGGGACCGCACCACGTGGCTCGCCGAGGAGGAGGAGGTCTGGGGGACCGACCCGGACGTCGGTCCGGCCGTCATCGGCCGGGACGAGGTCCCGGACCAGTCCGGCGGACAGGCGGGCCGGCCGGGCATCCCACGCACACCGGGTGGACCGCAGGTGCCCGCGCGCGGTGGCGCCCGAACCGGGGCTCGCGGCTACTAGTCGAGGAGGAGAACATGTCAAGCCCGCTGGAGAATCAGATCCAGAAGGCGTTCGCCGAGCTGCAGGAACAGCACCAGGCCCTGGCCGGCTTCCAGCAGGAGGCAACAGCCACCCGCACCACGGTGACCACTAAGAACCGGGCGATCACCGTGGAGGTGGACGCGCACGGCGACCTGCTCGAGATCAAGTTCCCGAGCAAGGCATATCGCGCGATGGCGCCGGCCGAGCTCGGCGCTCTGCTGGTCGCCACCATCGCCGACGCCCGCGATCAGGCCCGGGCGAAGGCCGCCGCGTCGCTGCGTGCGGCGGTGCCGTCGAGCGCGCCGATGTTCGACGCGCTCGACGGTGCCGTCGATTTCGACACGATGATCCAGGATGCGCTGCGGTCGGTCGCCGAGATCTTCCCGCAGGGCGCCCGGTCCGACACGCCGACCGGGGAGGCGTGATGTGGATCGGCGGTGACACCGACAAGGTCCACCCCGCTGCGTACCTCGAGGCCGAGCGATCGTTCACCGGCGCCGTCGGGAGTGTGAAGGGCTGCTTCGATGTATGGCTCGGCCCTGTCTGGTCCGCCCTCGACGTGCAGACGAAGGGCTCGGTGGACTACGCCGAGTACCTAGTCGACCTTACGGAGCAATGCGTCACCGCGATCCTCTCCGGCCAGGGTGACAAGACGGGCTTACTTCGCAGCGTGATCGGCGCCGCCGAGGGCGCCGGCCTCATCGAAGCGGGCGGCCTGACCGATGGGAACGGCGGCAAGCATTGATCCGCGCGGTCATGTCGCCTCCGGCCGGGCGACATGACCGCCTCTTTCTGGTCGGCCCGGCGGGAGAGCGAACGAGCTGATGGCCTACGTCATCTCCAAGGAGCTGTACGACTTCTGCAAGTACGTCATCGGTGCAGAGCCGCCCGGCATGTTCCCCGATCGGGTAGGAACCGTCGCGGACGGTGTCATCACCTTCGCAGACACGATGACCAGAGATGTGCTTCCACAGCTGCAACTGGGAACGCAATCGATCCGCGACGGCGTGCAGGGGCGCGCCGATGCGGCTGTGGCCGCGCAGAACGAAAGACTCCTCAAGCTTCTTTCCACGATCGCCTCGGCACTGCGCAAGGTCGGGGAGGATCTGAAGGCAGGCGTCGCTCAGATCAAGGTGTCCACCTACATGGTCATCTTCATCGCCATCGAGCTCATGTTCGAGATCGCGGTCGCACTGGTCATGGCCTACTTCTTCCCCGGTGTCATGAGCCACGTCGTGATGCGCCTCCTGATCGGCCGGTTCAAGATCGCGGCGTGGCTCGCCAAGGCGATCTACGCGATCGCCCTGAGCCAGGGCGTCGGCGCCTTGGCCCAGCTCCTCATCATCGGTGGGGCGTACGGGGCCGCCGGGGTGCCCATCGATCCCAAGGTCCTCCTGGACGGGCTGGGCGCATCGGCGGTGGGCGCGCTCATCGGTGTGGGCGGGGGATTCGCGGCTGGCGGCGCAGGTGCGGCCCTGCGCAGGGTTCGCGGCGGCGCCGGCGCGGCGCGCGCCGTTACCCGCAACAGTGGCAAAGACATCCCGGACAGCCTGCCGCTCAAGGGCGCGGGCGCCAAGGACCTTCCGCTCGATGTGCCGCTCACGGGTGCGGGTGCCAAGGATCTTTCGATCGATATGCCGCTCAAGGGCGATCCCGCCAAAGACCTTCCGCGGGACGTGCCGACCAAGAGCGAGATCATCAAGGAAGCCGCCGCGGACATGGCGCTCGAGGGAGTGTTGGGCGGTGCCAGCGAGGTTGGCGCAGGTGCGGCCATGGGTGACCAGGTCGACGCCTCGACGTTCACCTCCGCGTCCTTCTCGGAGGCGACCGCCAGCAGCGGTGAGCACGTGGGCAACGTCCTGCGACCGGTGCCGCCCGCCCCTTTCGGCGGCTGGCCCCGCGACAACGACGGCACCACGTCCGACGGCCCCGGATCGAAGCTGGACGACATCGTGTCGACTGTGGACGCCGTCTTGCCGGCCACGCCGACGCCCTCAACCGAGATCCCGGCGGTTCCCGAGGCGGTCGGCGGCACATCCCCGACGCCGGGCGCAGCCCGACCCGAAGCCGGCGACCCTGAGCTGGGGCAGTGGGCTGAGCCTGGTGGCGCGGCCGCGCCCGTGGCGGCCGGTGGTAGTGGGACCGCACCGGTCGCACAGGCCGCGGCGGGCAGTGGTGGCGGTGCTTCCCCGGCGGGGCGACCCGGCTCGGCGACACCTGCGAGCCCGTCGCTCGCGGAGCCGGCGGCGCATGGTTCCGCGTCGCGTCCTGCGCCCATCGGCGGGGTGAGCACAGCACCGAGCGTGGCGAGTTCGGGTGCCGCGTCTGCGGCGGCCGTGTCCCCGGCCGCCGGCAGCGCTTCGGCAGCGGGACGGCCCGGTGCCGTGACGCCTGCGGACCCGCCGGGAGCTGAACGGGTGAGTGGTTCGCCCGGGCGGCCGGCTCCGGTCGGTGGCCCGAACACGATGCCGGCTGCGGCTGGTCAGGCCGGACCGGCCGTTCCCGGTGCGACGGCTTCGAGCGGGGCCGCGGGCTCCGGTGCGCGCCCGTCCTCGGTGAGCGCTGCGAGCACGGCCCCGGGCACGACCGGCACGCCTTCGCCCGTATCCACGCCGCCGGCGGCTTCGTCGCCGGGCAATCCCGCTTCGGGTGCGGCCGTACCGTCGGCGGCCACAGACGCCGCCGCGCCGGCCACGGTGCTTCCCGCGGGAGAAGAGACGAGCCGGCCGGGACCGGACGCGGAAGATCGGCTCGGACTGCGGCCGAGGTCGTCGAGCCTCCACGACACCGTGTCGTCAACGCATGACGGCGGAGCCCACGATCCTTCACTGAAGGTGGTCTCCGGTCCGGCACGCTCTGTACGGGGACTGGAGGAAGCCGGACCGGGTACGGCGGAGACGCTGGAGGCTCACCCGGACCGTATGCATGCCGCAGGAAACGATGGGTCCCGGGGTCGATGGGACTTCGGCCGTGGCAGGGCGGCCGGCGGCTCGGACATGTTCGCCGCCGAAACCCCGTCGGATGCCACGGAGGAGCAGATTGCCAGCGCCCATCCTTGGCTGAAAAAGGTCAACCCGTACCGCACGAACAGTGCGAAGGAAGACGCGTTCAACCTGAACTGCGTCATCACGTCGATTGCGACCGACATGTCGCTGGCCGAAGGCGTCGGGCATCAGGCGAGTGGCGTCGACGTGCCGTCGGGGCCGGACGAGTCACCCGGCCTGCCGGAGAACCATCTCGCCAACTATCAGGCGCAACTCCTCGGGCTTCCGGATGGCGAGAGCCGGGTCCATGTGATGGGCAGCCTCGATGCCGTACGCGACGTGATGAGCGCCGCACCGCGCGGATCTCGAGGCATCGTATTGGTGCGCGGTGCCGGCGCCACGTCGCATGCCTTCAACGTCGTCCGCGATGAGCGGGGCGTGAACTTTGTGGACGGTCAGCTGGGTGGGCTCGCCCGCCGCCCGGAGACGCTCACCGAGGTCAGTTTCCTGCCCCTGACAGACGGCATCGATGTGCCGGACGGCCACCGGACCATCACGCTGACTGCCGACCAGCGTGCCGCGGGGGCGCCTGTGCCGGGCAACATGGTCACGAATTCACGATTCCGGGAACTTGTCAGCGGCACCGATCCAACAGCGGAGCCGACCATGGAAAAGATCAGAGACCTCATTGCGAAGGACCGGCCTCCGGCGTTCGTGGTCAACACGATACTTCCGTTGAGCGACGTCATCGACGAACACCAAGCCGTCGAAAGAGGTAAAGCCCCGACTATCGATGTCACCAAGATCCGTGCGGTGGTGCAGGCGATCAAACAAGATCTGCCGTCCGACATCGAGGTCGCTTTCGTCTTAGGCATCAACGACATGGGCGACAAAAATAAAACACAAAAAAACATCAAGGAAGCCCTCAGAGGTCTTGAGAAGGAACTGGACAGCCTTGATGCGCCCGTGGCCGTGGGTGGCTACTGGGCCGGGAACGCAGGGGAGGAATTCAAGTACGGCGAGGTCCGCAACTGGCTCTTGCGTAGTAAGGAAACCAAAGCGGCCATCAGGGGCTACGGGATGCCGCGCGAGGACCGCGATTCGAGGTATCCATACGTCTCCTTTCAAGACTTCGACACGTCCAGGCGCACGATCCCCGACGGGACGCACGTGTTCAAATATCTGGAACGCGAAATGAACGTACCGCCGGGTCCGGATGAAGGGCAGTTGCATGGTCCCCTCCGCCCGCTCGCCATATCCGGTGGTTATCGAGTGGCTCCGGATCTGATCGCCCGGACCGAGCAGCGGCTGAAGAAAGAGTTGGAGAAACGGGGCGAGCCAAAGAAGAAGGGCAAGGCCACGGCAAGGACATCGAGCCGGGAAGACATCGAGGCGGCACTGAAGCTGATCAAGTCGAAGGACTTCCTTGCAGAGTTCGAGCGCCGCGTACTGGACGACATGGCAACACGCGACCGGATGGCAGCTATCCATCCACTCGTGCCGTATTCTCCGGAAACAAATTTCTACGTCGATGGTCTTTCCGTGCTTCGGGAAGACGATATCAAATTCTCCAACAGGGGTGCGGAGTACGACGGAATGGCCGACGGGCTGAGCAAAACGAATCGGGCCGAACTCGAGAAGGTGCACCAGTCGTCCAGAGACGACCCGGATGCTCCGGAAGGCTCCGGAATTCGTGGAGAGGAATCCCGCGGGCGTCGAGCTCGGATAGCGACGGACCTGCAGAACAACCGTCATCCTGTCCGGGGTGTCACCCTTCTCAGTCGCTTCAGGGAGGGTGCCGCCGAAACGGATCTTTCTCGGCTTGCCATGCAACTCGCCCTGGATAACAGCCGACTTCCGCAATCCCATGTAGACAATTTGTCAAATCGGGATAAATCGCTGTACGACGCATCCGCCGACGCGCACTCCGGCATCGAGAAATACCGCGACTCGCGGGCTCCTGATGCGCCTTACTCGAGGCTGGAAAAGCCGGATATCGTACAGACCAAGCAGGACGGGACGCCTGAGCGAGACACTGGTTCCATGCGGGCGGTGTGGAAGCCGGATCCGGAAGACCTCAGCAAACTCGGACCGGACAGGCCGCTACAACCCAGGATCGCCCCGGCGGACCAGGACGGCTACGCCAGAAAAGAGAAGGCATTCCTCGCTCATTTACTCGCAACGTCGTCGACGGAGCAGACTGTACTGCAAGAATTCCGGCATGCCGGCGCGATAGCTGATTCGGCCGAGCATTACCTGACCGGCCCGCAGAAGGCGGCGCAGGAGATCCGCCGTAATGAACAGAAAGAACGAGGGGAAGTTCCCGTCGGGTTTGAGATTCCGGTGCGTGCGGGTTCCCTCTACGACGTCGTCGGTTCCGCCCTGCGACGCGACCCGGCCGAGCTGCGGCGTGTGACGCTGGACCTGGACACGGACCCCGACAAGCGGCAACTGGCGTCGAAGATCGCCGAGATGCGCCTTCGGAACCCGTATGCGCCCGGGCACTTCTTTCGTGGTGCGGTGTCCGCGCCTCCGGCCGTACTCTCTCGCACGGACACGACCGACCCGGCCGAGGTGGAGCAGTTCAAGAACGCGGACGAGGCCATCGCGACGGCACTCGCCTCGGCCATCCAGCGGCCGATCGTGATTCGTGACCCGGCGCGTGGTGACTTCGGCGCGACGCCGTTGTCGTCGTTGCCCGGGTCCGGCCCGGTCGAGATCGAGCGCATCGTGTACAACGGCCGTCCGGAATACCGGCTGTTCGCCGCCGGGAAGCCAATTGGGCTGGGCGAGATCACGTCGACGGACCAGGACTCGGCCGCGGCGCCGGATCAGCGTCCGAGTCCGGATTCGGGCACGTCGGTGGAACAGGACCTGGCCCAGGTTCAAGGCAGCGCGCCAGGGCAAGAACCGGCCGACAGCGTCGACGATCCTGCCGCTGATGAGGTCGGCAACAGTGCGCCCGATCAAAACGCGACCGACAGTGGAGCCGTAGCGCGTGCGGCGCCCGGCCCGGAGAGCGGAACCGCCGGGGCGTCGGTACGGGCGGCCGTCGCCGATCCGGTCACGACCACTCACTACGACGTGGCCCGCGGCGAGGGAGCATCGGGTCCGGCGTTCCGTCGCACTGATCCGGACCTGACACTCGCCGAGAGCGCCGGCCGGGCCGCCGACGATCCGCCGATGGTGCTGATCCACCGGCACAGGACCGACGACGACCACCCCGAACTACGCATCTCCGAGGACGGCACGATCGCGGTCAACAACGGCCAGGGCGAGGCCGGGGAGGTCTACGCCACACGAGAGGTGCTCGACGACGCCCGACGGCGGTTGAAGGAGGCGAACAGTGGCGTCGACCTGAAGGCCGACCCCGGCCACACGATCACCCTTCGCCGGGGCGGTGTCGACCGGGCCCTGGTGAGGATTACGCCGGACTTCTTCGACGACGTCACCGACGTCTGCCGCGATCTGGCGATGGCGGTCACCGGCGAAGACCCGAACCAGGTCGTCTTCCGGGGGGTCGACGGGGGCATCGCCACCGCTGCCGTGAACACCGCCGACAGCATGATCGTCGGGGGTACTCATGAGCTGGCGGCCGCGATGGCCGAACAGGCGGTCGGCGGAGGGGACGCGGTTGGGGCCGGTCCGGGTTGGGCGACCATGGCGTTGGGCGATGCCACGTCCGCCGCTACGCCGAAAACCTTGCCGGGCGAGGCGTACGGCCGCGCGTTGGGGCCCGCCGCGGACTCCCAAGCGGAGGCGCCGATGAGCGCGCTGGCTCGTGAAGTCGGGGTCAACGAGTACGCCTGGGCGGAGGTCGGCGAGGCATACGTCGCTCAGTCCATCGCCACGCCCACGACGGACGCCGCGGATCCGGGCTCGCCGGACTACGGCGCCAACCACGTGCCTGGCGTCCAGCCCGCGGCCCGCACCTTCGGCTACCATTTCGCCGCCGTCGTCCTGCGCAGCGCGGACGGCCGCAGCCAGGTGACGCTGGAGAACTACGGCCGGCCGAGGACGGACGAACTCGCCGACGCGGCGGTCGCGCGGAACCTCGAGACGCTCGGCGACGATTTGCCGGCTTACCTGGACCGAGCCAAGCGTGCAGCCCAGGAAGCGCAGGGGAGCGAACGGGCCGGACTCGAAGCCAGAGCGGCCTTCCTGGAGCGGCTGGAGGCGCTGCGCAGCGCCGAGGCGGCGATCGCGGCGACGACCGAGCCAGACCCGGACGCGGTGGCCCGAAGGGACGCGGCAAAACGCTTCGCTGCGTTGGCATTGCTCCAGCTATCTGGACGCAACGGGCTGCCTAACCCCAAAGACCTCTGGCACTTCCGGCTCTTCAGCAGGCGCCCCGGCGAGAGCTTCCACGACGTCGTCACCGGTACCGGTCCAGGTAGGGCGCCGGGTATCGTCGTCAACCCGCTGACCGTAGTTGTCGCCGGCGGACACCAGGTCGCCCCCGTCGACGTGGACTTCGCCGAGGGCAGCCGGTCCCTCACCGACCAGGACACTCAGGGTCTCGAGAAGTGGGCCCGCGACGTGGTGCGCGTCGCCATCTGGAACCGGCGTACTGGTATGCCGCTCCCGGCGGTGAACCTCAACGCCGGTGGAAACGGGACCCGCTGGCGCAGCCCGTTCCGCGCCTCACGGGCGGCTTTGGCGAGCGAGCGGCGTCTCGCAACGCTCGAACGCACGGTCCGTGACGCCATCGCCGCCGAAATCGCCGTACGGCGCCGCGACGGTCTCGAGATCGCCATCGCCTCGGAGGAGATTGCCGTCCGGCGTACGCCCCGGGGCCGAGCGGCGGTTCCCGGTACCCCACCCGCCGGAATGAGCAACCGAGAACGCCGGCGCCGTGCCAGGATCGACGTCGACGCCCACCCCGAGCCCGCGCCGCCCCCGCCAAAGGTCCGCACCATGACGCGGGCAAAGCCAATGGTCGCCCGGCCTGCGGCTGCGGACGCCGCCGCGCCGGCGCAAGCAACCCCGCGACCCAGCACATGGACGGTTCGGGAGTCCGCGAAGCTGGTGTTCGAGGACGACCGGAAGGGCACGTCGCCGGACCGGCTGGCCCGCTGGCTGCGCGCGGTCGCCGCGCCCGAGGCGGCCGGGCGGGCACCGCTGGATCCGCCGCTCCCACCGGCGGATTGCCTGATCCGGGCGGTCGCCGGATACGGTGCCTTGTACGGGAAGCTTCCACCCCTCGATGCCGATGCGACGGCTGCACTGACGCTTTCGGATCTGGAGGCCGCCTGGGGCGCCGATTTCCAGCCGGTGAACGATGTCGGTCTCGACCAGATCCACCAGGCGCTGGCCGCCACACCCAACGCGACGGCGATGTTCATCATCG
>Ga0307516_10007051_pt1 | contig 13008 bp, 4 predicted proteins | sample 19_EM_MG_FD_203310 | JGI IMG/M metagenome (GOLD analysis project Ga0307516, IMG submission 203310) | Populus trichocarpa ectomycorrhiza microbial communities from riparian zone in the Pacific Northwest, United States - 19_EM | ecosystem: Host-associated > Plants > Roots > Unclassified | place... | reverse complement strand
GATGGCCAAACCGAGAGGGTCAATCAGTCAATTGAACCCTACCTCCGTACGTTCTGCAACTATGAACAGAACAACTGGAGTGAGATGTTGCCAATGGGTGAATACGCCTACAACAACTCAGTGACTATGGCCACGGAGCTGTCGCCTTTCTACGCCAACTATGGTTTTCATCCACAGACATCATGGCCAGTAGAGATAGAGGCAATGAACCCAGCAGGTAGGAACTATGCGTATTGGATGGTCAGTGTCCATGCATTTTGCAAAAAGACATTAGAGTGTACTCGGGAACGAATAAGTTGTCACTATGACAAGAGGTCCAAGGAGGCTCCCAAAATGAAGGTCGGACATCTTGTGATGCTCAGCAGCAAGAACCTGAGAACCCGGCGTCCATCAAAGAAACTCGATCACAAAATGCAAGGTCCATTCGAGATTGAAAAGGTTGTGTCTCCGAACGCGGTAATGCTTAAGCTGCCAAGGTGGTGGAGACCCTACAAGGTGTTTCATGTCTTGTTGCTTGAACCATATCGTGTTTCGAGCAAGGCTAGCCGTGCTTCACCTGACCCTGAGAGGGTTAGGAATGAGGCTGATGAGATGGATGTTGATGTCGAAGAAGGTCAATGGGAGATTGACGAGATCATGGGAAGTTCCTATAATCAGGACGGCAACCTGAAGTACCTCACAAAGTGGGTGGGGTTTCCCGAGGAGGAAAACTGGATGGAGGAACCCTTGGAGCATTTTCTAGGCTCAGGGGAAGGGATGATTAGGGCCTTCCACAGGAAGCACCCCAACACGGCGAAGGATTCGAGGGTCAGACTACGAGTTTGAGTCAGTACCTTTTCCTGGTAAAGCTATAAGGGGATCCAGGTTTTTAATGGCTGGCAAGACACCGAGGACATGGTGTGATGTAGCGGATAATTGTGTTTTCCTTGGTTAAAGGTTTTTTGGTTTTATCTGCAAGGAGGTTTTCCTTTTTTCCTACATGTTAGGTTTTTTGGGTTTTAACAAGGAGGGAATAACAGTCAGGGTTGATGAACTTTGGTCCGAGGACGAACCCTTGTGAGGGAGGGGGTAGTGTTACACCCAGTGCGCTGGTGACACCCCAAGACATGCAATTAGTATGACTAGCCGGACTCAATCTGAGGATTGAGGCCGAGTGAGATTTCATGAGTGAAAGTCAGGGGCTGGGGTGAGCTCTGAAAGAGAGGAGTATTACCGACCCAACAGCAGCCAGGTGGTAACTCAAGGTTACCAATGGGAAAGGGGATGAGTGGCAGCCTCAGGCGAGGGTCTGGTCACATCCCTAGGAGGTGTCAAGGTTATCCTCTGTGAGACCCATACTAAAAGCTACTAGTTGCTGTATACCAGCAAAAATGTCAACTTTTTCTGGGGACAATATAACTCTCGAGCGGTCGTGCAGGATGCACGAGGCGGAACGGGTCCGGTGGGTATATGAGGGGAGCCAGACCATCTGTCAGTTGTTTGAAGATCGGACCTTAACTTGTCAAGTTACAGAGACGTATTATTCAGTTAACTGCGATTGCTGTGGCACTTGTACTGACGTCACCAGACATTCCAGGAAGCATCTAGACTCATAGATTGCGACCCCGAATGCACCTCAGAAGCATTTAGCCAGTAAGGGCTGCAGACAGGAGCACGAGGGTGACGACGCCTACAAGGGAGTGCAACCGAAGATTGTTCGCAAGCACTCAGATTGAAGATCTTCTGGGTCCATACCTATCAATCAGTGACACGTCCCAATCAACCCTATCTCCCTCGGACAAGGAGAGACGCTGCTGCATAATACTGAGGTATTGCGCTTCCCAAGTCAGCCCGAGGACAGATGGCCAAAGATCCGGTGTGACTTTTAAATAGCACCAGTTTCCTACGTAGAGAGGTATCAGCTACGATCAGTCGGAAGTTGAGCCTTAACAATATTACATTGTTTCTGGGATCAACTCTCTAGTCATATTTCGAACGCGAATCTCTTAGTGAATTTTCCCATCCGCTCCTATGTGAATCCTTCGGAACTACACAGTCGCTCCGCTGCCATCATACAAGTGTTGCCCGCTCAAGGGTGATAGATGGTTGGTGACCACCTGGACGATTGTGCCGTTGGTGAAACACCCAAGTGTTACACAGTTGACATCTTGTGAGGTGTAGCGTTCGAACGGATACTCTGCGTGGATAGTTAAGGGATGCCAGGCTTAGCATCTGAACGCAAGGGCTACCTAGAGATTACGACGAATGCATTGAACGCATTCCAGCGAGAGATGGCGCTCTACAGTGTGTTCCAATACTTCCAACGCACCTAACGCAATGCTGCATTCCAACGCAAATTTTTTTTTCCTGATGACAGAGGTACTGCCTCAGTATCCTGAGCCACAATGGTACTATTCTTCATCATGTGGCCTGTGCCCTTGTCAACGGAATGATCAGGAGTGGATGTCCTGCCATTACGTTCAATGTCCTGTACTCCCACATTCTCTGGAATTAGCAGAAGTGCAGAAGGGTCATTGTGTTGTCAAAGAGAATGGTGTACATTAGATCATGGGTACTCTTGTGCTTTACTACCATGTATTCAGACTGCCAAAACAATTTCTGGATGTGTTCTGCCTACAGAGCACATGCTCTTGTACTATGGAACCTTAGGATCGTATAAATCCTTGCTATCTCAGTTAATATTCCATCCCTCTTGATGCCATAGGTATTGAGTATCTTCATCTCCTTTTGTGGCATCTGTGGAACCATTGCCAGTACCAGTGGCTGCAGCAACCCTGACAATTCAGACGATTCCAACGACTCAGATGCCTTTAGGTCACTGAACTTTCGCTTTTGAGCCATAGCTGATGGTAGGGCTGATGTATTGGATGGGATTTGGAAAGCAGTGTCAATTACTTTGGAAGTACTGGAGGTTGGTGTTCGTATTGATGGCTTATGTAGAGCAATAGAGGTAGTTGATTTTGTATCAGTTTTGGACGATGTAGGAATAGCATGGTGCATGTCGGGGGTTTATATAGACAGATGGCATTGCAAGTCAAGTTGAATAGATTGCTCTTCTAGCCATAAGGAATGAATGGATGCTCTTCAAGGCGTACAGAATAGCACTTCTCCGGTGGCGTCGGCAGCAAACTGCACAGGGTTGGGAGTGTTATGTTGAATGGATGCACTTCGAGATGTAAGGAATAGCACTTCTCCAGCAGTATTGGCAGAAAACTGCCCAGTATCAGGAGTGTCATGTTGAATGGATTCTATTACATGGAATTGCACATGTCATCCAGTAATGGAAATTATAATCCTTTCAGGCACAGTGCTTCACCAAGCAAGCTGCACTGCATGTCAGAAACATATTGAATAAAGGAATTCAAATGCCTAAAATAGCACCTGTTATGTTTTGGAAATCAGGATTCTTTGTCCAGCATCAGCATTATTCTCACTGCAATGTCTGGCAATTGTTCAGCATTATCAGTGTATCTGGTGATAAGTGACATAGTTTGGTACAGATTATCTGCTTAGTCATTTGGTAATAATGCTGTTCCATCAGCAAAAAATTTATTTCTTACCGGAGCTACGGAAGCTAGCGAAGTTTATGGGAGCACCAGAAGTAAAATATAACTTTGTCCTTCGCTAAGCTAACTAAGCTAGGGAAGCAACCACCACCTTACCGATGCAACCACCACATTAGGAAAGCTACGGAAGCTAGAAAAGCTAGAAAAGGTAGCAAAGCTACCGACGCACTACCAATCTTACCGATACAACCACCAATCTTACCGACGCAACCACCATCTTACGGGAGCTAGGGAAGCTAGAAAAGCTAGAAAAGCTAGGGAAGCTTACGGGAGCAACAAGTGTGCACTGTGAGCAATTTCATTGCTAGTTATAATGCTACTACACGCAGTTGGCTATGCTCTTCGATCGTACAGAAAATCAATTATTGTATTTAAAATCTATATATACATTATGATACAAAGTCCAACGTCCCAAATCTCATCGCGAAGTACAGAGCAGCTACAGTGGCACATAAGGGCAGGCGAACAACACGTATTACAACAGGTAGGAGAGCGAGGAGAATGAGGCTGGAGTGGAGAATGATAGTAGATGAGCAACCAGTACGAGTGGTAGGCCATCGAGAAGAATGAGGGCAGATGAGCAACGTATACGAGATGAAATTCAGTGGGAAGAATGAGGCAAAACAAGCAATACGTACAAGATGAAATTCAGTGAGAAGAATTAGGCAAGACAAGCAACGTGTACAAGATATACGCCAGCGAGGAGAATGATGGCAGACGAGCAACACCTATAAGATGTAAGTCAGCAAGGAGAATGAGACCAGACACGCAATGCGTACGAGATGTAGGCCAGTGATGCCTAACACAGCGTTTCTAGCACACGTCCGAACGTAGGTCAGCGGTATTGAGGTCAAACGAGCAACGCATAGTAGCAGTGGCCAGTAAGGAGAATGAGGCCAGACGGGCAGCGCGTATGAGATGTAGGCCAGCATGAAGAATAAGGGCAGACGAGCAACGTGTACAGGAGGTAGGCCAGCGAGGAGAATGAGGCCAGACGGGCAACACGTATGAGATGTTAGCCAGCGAGGAGAATGACGGCAGATGACGAACGCCTACGAGATGTAAGTCAGCGAGGAGAATAACAGCAGATGAGCAACACGAACAAGATGTAGGCCATCTAGGAGAATGACAGCAGACGAGCAACACGTATGAGAAGTAGGCCAGTGATGCCTAACATGGCGTTTCTAGCACACGTCTGAACATGGGTCAGCGGTAATGTGGTCAATTGGGTAACGCGTAGTAGCAGTGGCCAGTAAGGAGAATGAGGCCAGACAGGCAACGCATATGAGATGTTGTCTGGTGAGGAGAATAAGGCCAGATGGGTAACGCATACAAGATGTTGTCTGGCGAGGAGAATGACAGCAGACGAGGAATGCCTATGAGATGTAATTCAGCGAGGAGAATGAGGCCAGACAAGTAACGTCTACGAGATGAAAGCCAGCGAGGAAAATGAGGCCAAACGAGCAACACGTACGAAATATAGACCAGTGAAGAGAATGACAGCAGACGAGCAACACCTATAAGACGTAAGTCAGCGAGGAATGAGGCCAGACGTGCAATGTGTACGAGATGTAGGCTTGTGAGGATGATGAGGCCAGACGTACAATGCATACGAGATGTAGGCCAGTGATGCCTAACACGGCATTTCTAGCACACATCTGAACATTGGTCAGCGGTAATGAGCTCAAACGAGCAATGCGTTGTAGCAGTGGCCAACAAGGAAAATGAGGCCAGACACACAACGCGTACAAGATGTATGCCAGTGATGCCTAACAAGGTATTTCTAGCAGACATCTGAACGTAAGTCAGCGGTAATGAGCTCAAACGTGCAACACGTAGTAGCAGTGGCCAGCACGGAGAATGAGGCCAGATGCGCAACGCATACAAGATGTAGGCCAGCAAGGAGAATGATGGCAGACAAGGAATGCCTACGAGATGTAGGCCAGCGAGGAGAATGATAGCAGACGAGCAACACGTACAAGAAGTAGGCCAGTGATACCTAACACAGCGTTTCTAGTACACGTCCAAATGTAGGTCAGCAGTAATGAGGTCAAATGAGCAACATGTATTAGCAGTGGCCAGCAAGGAGAATGAGGCCAGATGGGCAGCGTGTATGAGATGTAGGCCAGTGTGAAGAATAAGTGCAGATGAGCAATACGTACAAGAGGTAGGTCAGGGAGGAGAATGAGGTCAGACGGGCAACGCGTACGCGATGTTGGCCAGCGAGGAGAATGATGGCAGACGAGGAATGCCTACGAGATGTAAGTCAGCAAGGAGAATGACGGCGGACAAGCAATACGAACGAGATTTAGGCCAGCTAGGAAAATAACATCAGACGAGAAACACATACGAGAAGTTGTCCAGTGATGCCAAACACTACGTTTCTAGCACATGTCCAAACGTAGGTCAACGGTAATGAGGTCAAATGAGCAATATGTAGTAGCAGTGGCCAGCAACGAGAATGAGGTCAGATGGGCAACACGTACGAGATGTTGTCCGGCGAGGAGAATGATGGGAGATGAGGAACGCCTACGAGATGTAAGTCAGCGAGGAGAATGAGGCCAGATGAGCAACCCGAACGAGATGTAGGCCAGCGAGGAGAATGATGGCAGATGAGGAACGCGAACGAGATGTAGACCAGCTAGGAGAATGACAGCAGACAAGCAACGCGTACGAGAGGTAGGCCAGTGATGCCTAACACGGTGTTTCTAGTACATGTCCGAACGTAGGTCAGCAGTAATAATGTCAAATGAGCAACACGTAGTAGCAGTGGCCAGCAAGGAGAATGAGGTCAGATGGGCAACTCGTACGAGATGTTGTCCGGCGAGGAGAATGATGGGAGATGAGGAACGCCTATGAGATGTAAGTCAGCGAGGAGAATGAGGCCAGATGAGCAACCCAAACGAGATGTAGGCCAGCGAGGAGAATGACAGCAGATGAGCAACGCGTACAAGAAGTAGGCCAGTGATGCGTAACAGGGGGTTTCTGTAACGTGTACGACGATAGGTGAGTGGTCTGTACATTGGTGGTGTGTATTATTTCAATTCCTAATAACTTGGACGGTGTGTGTTGTAAAAAAGCGAAGTTATGGGTAAGTGGCAGCTGTGGCCATACTTAGGAGATAAATGAACTGACGGTGGGCTTTAACCGCCACAAAAAAACCGATCAAGTGATTAGTGCTACCAACAACACCGTGTGCGTCTCCCTGTCAGTTCATTTATCTCCTAAGTGTAGCCACAGCTGCCACTTATCCATAACTTCGCTTTTTTGCAACACACCCCTTCCAAGTCATTACGAGTTGAAATAATACACACCACCAACCTATACATCGCTCACCTATCGTCGTATACTTTACAAAAACCCCCTGTTATGCATCACTGGCCTACTTCTTATACACATTGCTCATCTGCCGTCATTCTCCTCGCTGGCCTACATCTTGTAGGTGTTGCGCGTCTGGCCTCATTCTTCTTGCTGGCCACTGCTACTACGCGTTGCTTGTTTGACCTCATTACCGCTGACCTACGTTCGGACGTGTGCTAGAAACGCCGTTTTAGGTATCACTGGCCTACATCTCATATGTGTTGCTCGTTTGCCATCATTCTCCTCGCTGACTTACATCTTGTAGACATTCCTCGTCCGCCATCATTCTCCTCGCTGGCCAACATCTCGTAGGTGTTGCCCATCTGGCGTCATTCTTTTTGCTGACTTACATCTCATAGGCGTTTCTCGTCTGCCGTAATTCTCCTCTCTGGCCTACATCTCGTATGCGTTGCCCGTCTGGCCTCATTCTCCTTGCTGGCTACTGCTACTACGCGTTGCTCATTTGACCTCATTACCTCTGACCTACGTTTGGACATGTGCTAAAAATGCCATGTTAGGTATCACTGGCCTACTTCTCGTACCTGTTGCTTGTCTGATGTCATTCTCCTAGCTAGCCTACATCTCGTTCGTGTTGTTCGTCTGCCGTCATTCTCCTTGCTGACTTACATCTCGTAGGTGTTTCTCGTCCGCCGTCATTCTCCTTGCTGGCCAACATCGCGTACATGTTGCCCATCTGGCCTCATTCTCCTCGCTGGCCTACCTCTCGTATGCGTTGCTCGTCTGCCCTTATTCTTCACACTGGCCTACATCTCGTATGCACTGCCCATCTGGCCTCATTCTCCTTGCTGGCCACTGCTACTTCGCATTGCTTGTTTGACCTCATTACCACTGACCTATGTTCGGACATGTCCTAGAAATGCCATGTTTGGCATCACCGGCCTACATCTCGTTCACGTTGTGCGTCTGGCCTGATTCTCCTTGCTGACTTATGTCTCGTAGGCGTTCCTCGTCTGCCATCATTCTCCTTGCTGGTCTACATCTCATACATGTTGATCGTCTTGCCCCATTCTTCTCACCCAATTTCATCTTGTACGCGTTGCTCATCTTGCCTCAATCTTCTGACTGAATTTCATCTTGTACGTGTTACTCCTCTGCCCTCATTCTTCTCACTGGCCTATTGCTCGTATTGGTTGCTTGTCTGCTATCATTCTCTATGCCGGCCTCATTCTCCTTGCTTTCCTACCTTTTGTAATACGTGTTGCTTGCCTGCCCTTGTGCGCTGCTGTAGCTTCTCTGTACTTTGCGACGAGATTTGGGACATTTGACTTTGTATCATAATGTATATATAGATTTAAATACAATAATTGATTTTCTGTACGATCGAAGAGCATAGCAAACTGTGTGTCGTAGTATTATAACTAGTAATGAAACTGCTCACAGTGCACACTCATTGCTCCCGTAAGCTTCCCTAGCTTTCCTAGCTTTTCTAGCTTCCATAGCTCCAGTAAGGTGGTGGTTGCATCGGTAAAGTTGGTGGTTGCCTCGGTAAGGTTGGTGGTTGTGTCTGTAAGATTGGTGGTACATCCGTAGCTTTGCTTGCTTTCCTAGCTTTCCTAGCTTCCGTAAGTGGGTGGTTGGTTCGGTAAGATTCACTATCCTTACCGGAGCTAAGGATTCTAGCAAAGCTACCGACACAGGTTGTTCTTACAGACGTGCAGGGATAATTTCTTAATTTTTTCCTGATGTCCTGTTATTATCTTATAACCCTACTTTGATATGAGAACTAGTCATTTGTCCCACAACCTCAATACTCTCCCCTCAACTGAGGCTATCCAAGTATCACAAACTATCTTTGGCGCTTATCTTTCATACCAGAGTTATGTTACGGAAAGGTATTACGAACCTACTGTGTATAAACTGTTTTAGGCTCTTTACAGTTACACCCTAAATACTACAGGGTCGGAATTTGGATACGGACAAGGCAGGAAGGTATCTGAAACTCATTATACGGTTTTAGGATGGTATACTGAGACTGGGCAGCCAACACCATCAGCGATCAGCTCAGGTCGACCAACTCTTCAGCACCGAGAAACCCCAGAGTCAAGTACCGGCACCGACCGGAAAAGCGCAAGTGTTGCCACAGAGAAAGTCAACCTTGGTGGTCATCATACGGACAAGCCAATGGAAGGAAATGGGAATGCAAGGAGTTACGATTCTAGGTCTCGGAATAGGAGCAGGGTTGTTTTCTGAAGATCGGCCTAGAGAAACAACACCATGAGTAGGAAATTCGATGTATCATCGCAGATAGCTCAAAGGTCTGAGGCGATACCACTGCACCCTATTGTTAGGAGACATAAGAGATCCTGCTACTACTTGCATCCTGGTCATTGATATCTGATTATAGCAATAAACTCTGGGCTTTGCCAGTGCATAATAGTATGAACCTATCCCCCACTTCTTCAAGATGCTTTGAACAATTATGATGTAGGGTATACTCTGTACCAAGGTGAGGAACATCGAGTTGAACAGATACTGAAGCAAAGGCTTGACTTCAAGCTAATCCTATAGCACTGGGTAGCTCTCGGACTAACTACTAGCTCGTATTCGGGAAAGTGCAAACACCACTACAGGACTGCACCTCAAGGTTCAAGAGTCTGAGGGGAGAGATATGGGGTGGAGCTATACCTTGATGCCATCGCAGCTGAGAAGGACTAGCTGGTATCGTTGAGGGTTCATTATATTCAGTCGAGTAAGGTAATCAACTCTGTATACAATCTAATCACTTCACCCAATTACAAAGAGAGAAGTGAAGACCTGCTCTGGCAACTCTCAGCAGGATATGTGGAAGTACTACTATCCAAATCCAATCGAGAGTTATCCTTGATATGCATACTGATGAAGTCTCGTGCCAAAGCAAAGAGTTTTCATGTTGTAGAGCAGGGTAATCTTCCGCTGCATGTGACTTCACTGAGCTGGATACGTATATGACAGCCCACCCCAAGCAGAATCATTGAAGCTTGCTCGCAATTCCAAGGGGACGACTGGCTCGTCAGAACATACGTGGTTCTATGGTGATGACTCACTTGTGTGATCGTTTGTAGGGATGGTTGTTGACTTGATGTCTTGGTCACCAGTAGGTGGTCTGTTTATCACTCCCTTCCTTGAGATTGGTGTGTGAGCGTATCCCTTGTCTATCTTACCTGTCAGGCAGTTGTCACATAAGCTGCTGGCAGTCATTGAAGTGTTGAACCATCCACTGAAGCACCTCAAGTGAGCTGTTGGGCAAGATGCCAGGTGTTACACCCAGCGTGCTGGTGACACCCCAAGACAGGCAATTAGTATGACTAGTCAGACCCAATCTGAGGATTGAGGCCGAGTGATATTTCATGAGTGAAAGTCACAGGCTGGGGTGAGCTCTGAAAGAGAGGAGTATTACCGACCCAACAGCAGCCAGGTGGTAACTCAAGGTTACCAATGGGAAAGGGGATGAGTGGCAGCCTCAGGCAAGGGCCTGGTCACATCCCTGGGAGGTGTCAAGGTTATTATCCATGAGACCCATACTAAAAGCTACTAGTTGCCGTATACCAGCAAAAATGTCAACATTTTCTGGGTACAATATAACTCATGAGCGGTCGTGCAGGACGCGCGAGGCGGAACCGGTCCGGTGGGTATATGAGGGGAGCCAGACCATCTGTCAGTTGTTTGGAGAAGATCGGACCTTAACTTGTCAAGTTACAGAGACGTATTCTTCAGTTAACTGTGATTGCTGCAGAACTTGTACCGACGTCACCAGGCCTTCCTGGAAGCATCTAGACTCATAGATTGTGACCCTGAATGCACCTGAGAAGCATTTAGCCAGTAAGGGCTGCAGACAGGAGCACAAGGGTGACAAGGCCTACAAGGGGGTGCAAACAAAGATTGTTTGCAAGCACCCAGATCAAAGATCTTCTGGGTCCATACCTATCAACCAGTGCCATGTCCCAATCAACCCTATCTTCCTCTGATGAGGAGAGACACTGTTGCATAATACCGAGGTATTGTGCTTACCAAGTCAGCCTGAGAGCAGACGGCCAACAAGTCGGTACCACATTTAAAGAGCGCCAGTTTCCTACGTAGAGAGACATCAGCAACGATCAGTCTGAAGTTGAACCTTATCAATATTACATTGTTTCTGAGATCAACTCTCTAGTGATATTTCGAACACAAATCACTTAGTGAATTTTCCCAATGCTCCCGTACGAATCCTTCAGAACTACATGGTCGCTCCGCTGCCTTCATACAAGTGTTGCCTGCTCAAGGGTGATAGACTATTAGTGACCACCTGGGCAATTGTGCCGTTGGTGAAACACCTGAGTGTTACACCAGGTGTGTCTCAAACTATCCACTGAACCAATACGAGTGAGCTTTCAGGCAGCACGTCAGGCCTATCTCGAATTGAACAATCCGATGAAGCACCATGAGTGAGTCATCAGGCCTGACACTGTATCTGTCTCGAATCAAAGCATCCACTGCAGCGATACGAGCAAGCCTTCGGATAAGACGACGAGCTCATCTCGATCTGAACGATCTGCCAAAGCACTGCAAGCAAGTATTGGGCAAGACATCGGGCCCATCTCTGTTGGAACCATTCACTGAAGCGCCACAAGTGACCTGTCAGTCAAGCCACCAGGTCCATCTCAATTTGATCCTCAGCCAAAGTGCTGTAAGTGAGCACTTGGCCAAAATGCTGGACCTATCTCAATTCAACTAATACACCAAAGCAATATGTGAGGGGTAGCGAGAAACATGTCCATTCTAAAGAGAGGAGCACTGGACACTTATACGAGAGTCCGTGTGCTAGCGCTACTGTGTGACTGTCTATCTACAGAAGCCCTTAGGGCAGCCATGTGCCAAGTCCCACCAACTCTAGAAGCCACGCTAGTGGCCATGCTAGCCACTCTAGACGTAGCGTCCGTGACGCCTGGAATCCTCCTCCTACAACTACTTCTGTCTCAATAAAACAAGCGTCGCCCCTAAAAAAAAACAACGACAAACCCAACTTGTAACAATAACCCCTCCCATAATACTCAGCTGACACTCCCTGTCACTCCTGTTCCATCCACTGGTAGACTCGCAAGCCATTCGCAGTGTGGTATTCACCCAGCAGCTTGTTGCTGCTGCCCCTCAGGTTCGCCAGTGGTTCCCACATAGGGTCAATGTAACTGACCCATTTGACCAAATATTTGAGATCTCGAACTGTAGTACCTCTGTACTTGCAGATCGAATCAACCTCGTACTCGACAGTAGCAGTGGAGCGTAGCGGGGGTGGGGGCGGGTGTTCACGGGTTCTGTCGACTCTTGATAACTTGAGGCGTGTGATGTTGAAAACCGGATATAAGCGCCAGTGCGCTGGGATGTTGAGAATGAAAGCATTCTTGCCAGCTGAATTTAGGATTGTAAACGGACCTGCGTACGGATGTTGAAACTTTCGCGAATTGGCACTGTCATTGGCAGTGGAATTGACATTGGCGTAGCCGACTGGTAGCTAACAGGTGTCCAGGAATACCGAATCGCCTATCCAAAATGGATGCGGCTGACAATGCTCATTTGCTTCTGTCACCAGCGTCAATTCGGCCTCATTCATTCGCTCTTGAAGTATCCGTAGGATCTTGACGAGCTATTCTGCGTATTCCATTCTGGGTCTCGAATTTGGCGTCCATCAACCTGGTGCCAGTAAATCAAGCAGGAGCCTTGGAATGTATCCGATATCTGCCTCAAATGGTGACATTTCTATAGCCTTGTGCTTAGCCGCGTTGTAAGTGAACTCCGCCAATGGAAACAACTGGCTCCACTGCTCGGGGGATTTGAGTTGTGATATATATACCTTCAAAAACGTTTCCAGAGTGGCATTTGCCTTTTCCGCTTGACCGCCCTACTGTGGGTGGTATGCTATAGACATCCGAAGCTTAATCCTGAGTTGTGAAGACAACGATTGTCACGGCGCGTGCCAGCTACTAGGCTTCGACCCCTGGCGTAAGGAATGCGGGAGGAAGGAATGTGGAGTGACGCCGGGCGTGAGGATGGATTGTGGAGTGATGCCGAATGGGCGACGGATATCCTTAAAAGGAGCCGTCGCCCACTT
>Ga0307516_10007050_pt1 | contig 13009 bp, 14 predicted proteins | sample 19_EM_MG_FD_203310 | JGI IMG/M metagenome (GOLD analysis project Ga0307516, IMG submission 203310) | Populus trichocarpa ectomycorrhiza microbial communities from riparian zone in the Pacific Northwest, United States - 19_EM | ecosystem: Host-associated > Plants > Roots > Unclassified | place... | reverse complement strand
ACCAGCACGAACATCCTCACCAGCACTACCACCAAAAACCCACACACAAAAGATCTAAGATTATTCCGTTGTGAATTATCGAAAGTAGCCTGATTACCTTTGAATCCCCCCCACACTCCGGTTACGAGACAACCCCAGTGTCACAGCGAAACACATGCCACAGTTCTGGTAGATTATGCCACCGCGGCCATCAAAACCGATAGCCGCCTATGCAAGCTGGGAGTCATTAGTCGACGCCCTGCAGCCAGCCCAGAAGCACGCTTCCATGTCCACACCAGGGAACCTCCGGTGGCACCCCCGGGAGACCCAATGGACCTTGACGCCACCCGACCATTCAAGTTCGCCCAGAGAACGCTGAACCAGTTCCCCCGGCAAACGAACACTGATGACTGCTACAATTGAGGAAAGAAGGGACATTTCGCGAGAGAATGCCCCCAACCCACGAAGATACGACACCCAGGGAAAAAGATATACCCAGCGGCAGAGGCCACATACGAAGGAAATCCCGAAGATGAAGAAACTCAGGAAGAAGAACCGTTGGGAAACGACGGCCCTCGGAAATAGCCCATAGCAACAGCCACCTGAGGGAGAAACCAGTTGCAGAAGATGAAGATCTGCGCTACCGGATTAGAACAACCAGGTACGACCGCGAGGAAAAAGTCATGATCAAGGTAAGGATACAAGGAAGCGATGTAACGGAACAAGCCACCACTGCCCTGGTAGACAGCAGGGCATCCAAAAACTTTATCGACAAGGCCTACGCCGAAGCCAGTGGAATACCCATGCAACGAAAAACGGCACCACGATGAGTCCTAACCGTAGACAGAAGTGCGGTCGCCGGCTGGCCGGTGACCCATGACGTCCAAATCCACCTCACCATCAATCATCACGAAGAAGACATCTGACTGCACTGCATCACGATCGGAAACCCCACAATCATTCTAGGACTCCTATGGCTCAAACTGCATGACCCGGTCATAGGATGGAAAAACCACACCGTGAAGTTCCACTCCGACCAATGCGCCGAACGATGCCTACCCAGCTCACCACGAGCAAATACAGTCCCTGAAGAAAAAGCCATAGAACAATACTACAAGAAGACTCTGGAAGAATGGGAAATCGGCAAGACGGATCCCTGGGAAGTCTGCCAGACAGTAATCGACAAGATAAAAAAAACGGATAAGACAAAGCCCCATCAGAAGATCCCAACGGAATACCACGAGTTCCTCCTGGTATTCACCGAGAAAGAACCTACAACTCCACCACCCCACAGGACGCAGGACCACCATATTCCCCTAGAAAAAGGAAAAACACCCCCGTATGAGCCACTACGACCACTAAACGACGAAAAAATGAAGGCACTCAAGGAATACCTAGACACCAATGAAAATCCGGGATGGATCCGGGCATCCACCTTGTTGGCCAGAGCACCCATACATTTCGTGAAAAAGAAGGACAGAGGACTATGATTGTGCGTAGATTACCGACAACTAAACGAGATCACAATCAAAGACCGAACGCCGCTACCATTGATCAGAGAATTCCTGGATCAACTGTCCAGTGCCACTATCTACACCAAACTCGATATCTGAGACGCCTATTACAACCTCCAAATTGCAGCAGGAGATGAATGGAAAACAGACTTCCGAACCCGGTACGGACTATACGAATACTGCGTCATGCCTTTCGGGTTGACCAATGCACCAGCGCCGTTCCAACAATGGATGAACAAGATTCTGAGCGAATACCTTGATATCTTCTGTGTGGCCTATCTGGACGACATCCTCATCTTCTTGCAAAATCTGGTAGACCACCGGAGGCACGTCCGGACAATCTTGAGACGAGTTGAGGAAACCGGGCTCACGCTGAAAGCATCCAAATGCGAATTCCATACAACCGAAACAGAATACTTGGGGTATGTCATCTCGCCAAAGGGACTACAAATGGACGAAGAAAAGATTCGAACAATCAAGGAATGGAAAGAGCCAACGAATGTAAAAGGAATCCAGAGTTTCCTAGAGTTTGCCAATTTCTATCGTCTCTTTATCAGGGACTATAGTAAGATCACGACGCCCCTCTCCTCCCTCACAAGAAAGGAAAAAGAGTGGGAATGGGGCGACAAACAGCAAGAAGCGTTCGATACCCTAAAAACGGCAATGATCACGGAACCCATACTACAGCACTTCAACCCAGAACGGGCCGTCACCATCGAAATGGACGCCTCAGATTACACCATCGGAGCCATTTGCTCGCAACCCGACGACAACGGAACTCTGCACCCAGTAGCCTACTACTCAAGGAAACTCAAAGACCCGGAGCGCAACTACGATATCCACGACAAAGAGCTACTGGTGATCGTGGATGCACTGCGAAAATGGGATACCTATTGCAAGACAAGGGGACCCAAAATCACGATTCTGATGGACCACAAAAACCTCGAATATTGGAAAACGAAAAAAGATCTCAACCTCCGGCAGGCCCGGTGGGGTGAGCGATTAGCTAACTATGACTTCGTGATCAAGTATCGACCCGGAAAATTGGCCGGCAAGCCAGACATCCTCTCTAGAGAGTCAGAAGACTCTCCCTGGGAAGGGGATATGAAGCATCGGCAGAACCACAGCCGAATACTGTTATCCGAAGAAGTGTTCGAAGCACTCCAGGCCAATACAACAGAAACTATCAACCTCGAGATAGACAAGAAACTCCTGAATGAAATCGAGACACTAAGCGCAGCAGATAAAGAGATCCAAGAAATCCAGAGGGAAAAGGCAAGCGGAACCACCTGCAACAGAAAGATCGCGCTAGGGTTATACGAGGAAAACACCGGGTTGCTAATGTATGATGGCCTCATATGGATCCCGGACGATGTCACCCTATGGCTACACATATTAAGAGACCACCATGACGTACAAGCCACGGGACACCCAGGCCAAGCAAGAACCCTGGAACTCATTAGCCGAAGCTTCTACTGGCCAGGGCAACGAAAGTACATCCACAGATATGTCGACCACTGTGACACCTACCATCGCATCAAGCCAATCCAACACGCGCCATTTGGACTGCTAAAGCCACTCGAACTCCCACACCGGCCATGGGACGCGATATCAACGTACTATATCACCGCGCTGCCGATGAGCAACGGAAAAGACGCATTATGGGTAATAATTGACCGCCTCACAAAGATGGGACATTTTGTTGCCTGCCAGGGCACCATGAACCCCGAAGACCTGGCAGATCACTTCCTCTGACAGGTAATAAGACCCCACGGACTGACAAGCAGTATTGTATCAGACAGAGGGTCCCTGTTTACCTCAGACTTCTGGAGACGAGTAACGGAAGCACTCGGGATATCACGCAACCTCAGCACAGCCTTCCACCCACAAACGGACGGACAAACGGAAAGAGCCAATACCACCCTCGAGCAGTATCTCCGGACATACTGCAACTACCAACAGGACGACTGGGAAAGGTTGTTGCCAATTGCCGAATTCTGCTACAACAACACACAAACCAGAACCACAAGAATAACCCCCTTCTTTGCCAACTATGGATATCACCCTCGTTTCCTGCCAGACCTCGGCACCCAGAACGAGGAGTCCCCGGAAGTATCGGAATATGTTTCAGCATTAAGAAGGTTGCATGAAGAACTTCGAGCAGAGATTAAGGAGGCCCAAATGTCGCAAGCAGAGCAAGCCAACAAAGCACAACATCCGGACCCGGTACTGAACCCAGACGACAAGGTCTGGCTACGACGAAAAAACATCCAGACAACCCGACCATTTAACAAACTAGATCACAAGCAGATCGGCCCATACCCTGCCCTAGAGAAAGTGGGCTCACGAGCATATAAGTTGGACCTACCGGCCACAGTCAAAATCCACCCCATCTTCCACATCAGCCTCCTTGAACCCACAGCCAGCACCGAACCCATCCCAGGACACCAACAACCACCGCCACTGCCCGTGATCATCAAAGAACAGCAAGAGTGGGAAGTAGAAAAGATCCTCGACTCCCGACGCCATAGAAACCAGATACAGTATCGAGTCAAGTGGACTGGCTTCCATGACCCTGATTGTACCTGGTACCTAGCCCGCAACTTTGAAAACTCACCCGACCTCATCCACCAGTTCCACGAGGAGTACACTGAGAAACCTGCCCCCCAAAATTAGCAATATGTCTACTACCGCCACGATCGACACCAACGAAGGCTGGAGCTTCCCCAACGACAACAACCCCGTTCCCGAATTCCCTGCTACGACCGAGCCCAACAACAATTGGGGTATTCCTCCCGCCGCACCTTACCCGCCGCCGTCCACTGTAGGACATCTCCATACCAACGATGATGCCTCCCTCCACTGGACGGCTTGCTACGATGACTACTGCAACACTCACCGCCAAATGAAGGACAACAACTACTACCCCTGACGTGGCAACAACCGCCGCCGCCGCAGCCACGAGCAGTGCGACTGCCCCAACATCCACCCATACGAGCTGGCCTAAGTCATCTGTGTGAGACACCTCAACCCACGCAAGGCCTGCGCCGATTGGCAGAAGGAAAAGCGGGTCTACCCCGACTGCCAATTCCTGGTAAACTTGAACGACCACCACCTACGTTGCCAAAGCACCGTGCAGCGCGCGCCAACGGCCGACATCGCGCCACCCCAGGAGGCTCCCGTGGCCGCCAAAGAAAACCCTGACGCCGACGCGGCTACGCCCACGGACGACCAAATCCGCCTGTTGGCGGAAATCATCACCACAGTCCAGAATACAGTCATACAAGAAGCCCACCATAACTACGGGATCCAGCGCCTGTTGGTGTGACCCTAAACCGGGCCACCCCGGATGATGGTATCCACTGCAGATTGCTTGAGTGAAGTAACAGAGGATACCTCGCGCTGTATATTGCTTAAGGGAAGTAATAGCGGAACAGATCGGAGCGGAGCGTTGTAGCCCGCACCGGAAAGGCAATGGGCTGCTCGGGAGCGGTCGCAGGTGGAGCGCCACTCTCCGCACGGATGACTCAGCAAGGGAGGAGCGGGACTATATAAGTAGCTAGTTGTCCGCTCTCTGAATCAACAACTCTCTTCTCATCTTTCATTTCCTATCTCCTCTCGTGTCTCCTCTCGTTGCGTTCTTCGTAACAATTGGTAGCAACACCAACACCAGTTGGAGGACTTGCTCCTCCTGACGAACCAACCAATTCCTTCTCGTCCCCGGTCTGACATCTCGGCCCACCCCCACCACTAAGTCTTCCACTGCCCCCACTACTTTTCTCCTCGTCCCTGGCCTGACCTCTCGGTCCTCGCCCACCACCCGTCTCCCGCTGCCCCCGCAGCTGAAGAAACCGAAAAACCACTTCCTCCTCGCCCCCGGCCTGACCTCTCGGCCCTCCCCCACCACCCTTCTTCCGCTGCCCCCGCAGGTGAAGAAACCAAAAAACCACTTCCTCCTCGTCCCCGGCCTGACTTCTTGGCCCTCCCCCACCACCCTTCTTCCGCTGCCCCCGCAGGTGAAGAAACCAAAAAACCACTTCCTCCTCGTCCCCGGCCTGACCTCTCGGCCCCCTCCCACCACCTATCTTCCGCTGCCACCGCAGCTGAAGCAACAGAAAACCACTTTCTCCTCGTCCCCGGCCTGACCTCTCGGTCCTCTCACACCAACGCTGCTCGGCGCTTCAAGGCCTCCTGGTCCTCGCTTTATTGTCTTTATCCTCTTTATTCTCTTTATCCTCTTTATTCTCTTTATCCTATTCATTCCTCAGCTATCGTGGCGTTCTCCGCTCCATTAGTGAGCGCCGCCACGAGCGTCACCAGTGTCCCTCACGTTCTGAGCGTCACCAGCGTCCTTCCCGCTCTGAGCGTCAACAGAGGCGTATCTCTACTCAGCTGAATCTCACCGCAAACCAGCTACCGGAAGTCAACCAAGATTTCCTCAACCTAGCGTGAAGTCAACTGGAAGCGTTCAATGAGCTCCAGCGAAGTCATCAATCCGCCCAGCCTTCACAACGTTCCCGTTCCCGTTCCCCCGCTCCTCCCTGCTCCCGATCTCCTCCCCCCTACACGAGCTACAGGCAGCGGCCTCACCAGTTTTCTCCCACTGCCCGTTCTCGGACTCCTCCCACCCCGTACTGCCCTACCTCCCCCCAATCGCCACTCGAGCCTGATACATTGCCAGACGCCCCCAACCGCTCACCCACCCTGTCGGTACTTGGTTGGTACACCTACATCGGCAACCGTTAGCCAGCACGAGGTACCAATCCGTCGGCCAGGTTGGCCGATCCGTTCCGTATCTGCCCACCGTCACCCCACTGCGATCACACCCGCTCGCCCGCGTTCCACTGCCGCCGAGGGAACCTAGCAAACCGTGGTGACCGGAGCAGACGGGGCGGCACACGAGGCCCTCAACGAAACGTCGTACAAGACTCTACCTTCGAACAAGACAATAGAAGTGGAGCCAACAGAGGAAGAGGCCGGAGGCAGCGCCCTCGTCCCTTACATGAGCGGATCCACTTCTAGCCCAGTACGCCCTACGTCACTGAGCTCCGCCAAGCAACGGACTCAGCTGCTCTACATTCCCCCGGCTATCAAGCGTAGTTTCTTACTCCTGGCTCGTTACTACAATTTGCCCACGTCCCCTCCCCCTTCTCCGATCACTTTCTCGGTCTTGAATTTTCTGTGTTCCTTCATACAAGTTAACAGCAACAGTCCCTTGTCGCCGATCGCTCCTTGTGCCGATATCGAGGAACACCTACTGGTCGATACCATCCGCTGGGCGCACGCGCGAAGTCTCCCATTTGTGGATCCCAGGCTCGTCCACAACCAGCAGTCACTACCACCTGTACACCAGGCAGCGCTACTGCACTTCCAACCTGTTCATCAGGCCCTTGTCCCGCAGTTGCTAGTACCTGTCCACCAGGCAGCGCCACTGCACTTGAAACCTGTTCACCAGGCTGCCCCTCCGCACAGGCACCAGACTCCACGATGATTGCAGATCCAGTACGATCTCCCCACTGGTGTTGACGTAACACCTGGCTCACCTGGGACAGTGCTGATTCCAATTCAGGTGGAGAATTCTAGTAAGAAACGGAAAGTCAGACTTCGACTTGCTGTATCCAGACCATCTGGAACCGATTATACTAGAGACCTCTCCCGAGAGTCTGTTTCCAAACCCAGGGAGGTCCCAAACTCTGAATCCGGAGAACTCCCAGACACTGAGTCCGTAGAGCTACCAGCCGCCAGCTCCGAGTCCAGAGAACTGCCAGACGCCCCCCCAGTGCCACAACGCAGTATTCCACAAAAGAGCTCGCCTGAGCTTCCCGTCAATCATTTTAAGCTTCTGACATTAAACGACAAAATGGCTGAGAACACACTTGATCAGCGGCCAACCAGTCCCACTGGCTCGCTTGACGAATTCGACGACACTCCCGAGGAGTTTGCTAGGCCTCCTCTTGCAATCGGAGGAATGCAGTCAGAAGTTGCTCAATGTAAGCAACCAGCATACACTCCGCATACCCATCTTGCCCGGCATGGGTACAGGCAGCCATCAGTCATCCCGGAATCAGAGGAGGATGATTCGATGGGTGACCAGCATCATCCGACCCAGGGGCCGGACCGACTGCTCCTGCAACTGCCGCCGCAGCGTCTTTACATGCCACAGCAGCCGACCCAGCAGTTGCAACAACAACAGCCGCCGCAGCAGCTTCAACAGCAACAGCCGCCGCAGCAGCCATTCCAGCCACAACAGCTGTTCCAGCCGCAGCAGCAGCAGTTTCAGCAGCTGTACCAGCCACAGCAGCCATATCAGCAGTACGATGCCGCGGCTAGCATCGCTCAATTAACCGCAGCAATGAATGCTGTGGCCATCCAGATGGCGAATCTTGCGACTGTGTTGGTGCAAAATCAAACCGCAGCTCATGCAGGTGGTACCGGTTTGCGCATAATAGCCGCAAATACTGGCCCTCCTGACGATACCATCGGCCCTACTCTCAAACCTGGGGACGTAGCCACATTCGAGCCCCGATCGCAGTCAGACGCTGATTCGGCCTCGCACTTCATCGATTGCATTCGCGACGCTGTGGCCCATTACGGAGAGCCACGTACACGTGCTGTACTCCGTCACTGCTGCAAGGGCTGTGTTGTGGAGGATTGGATCGCTGGAGTATCAGACCATGACAGAGCACTGCTTCGTATAAACTTCAGCAACTGGACTGCTATCCTCGAGTGTGACTACATGCCGTACCTCGCATCCAGACTCTCAGCAGCTCGTGCAGAGACCTTCCATTGGAACCAAGGACGGACTCCTGCTGAGTACGTCGCAAAGAAGCTTCGATTACTGCGAATGGCAAACGTAGTGAGAGACGACAAGGTAGTTGAGGAGCTACATCGAGGATTGGCAGCCGCACCTAATCTTCATTTGCATCTTGACAAATACATCGCAGAAGTCGGGAACTCGATTTCCGAGTACCATCGTGCGGTCGTCCGCCTCCAAGATTCCGCTAGATGCGAGGGTTACACTGTGCCACAGCCACATGTTGGTACGCGCCGTCCCCCTTTCCGCGAGCCCTCTGGAAATTTGTCCTCTAATACCAGCCAGCACCATGTGCCGGCTACTCGCAATACTATATGCGCTGCCGCTACAGGCGCTGCCACTACAAGCGCTGTGGCATTGTCAAAAGCTTCGGCTAGGGTAGCATCTTGTACAAACAGGCAGCCCTGCGAGCGTCTTCACAAGTGCAGGAACTATCCGGGTTGTGGAGACGGTGAACATTGGGATTGGCAGTGTGTTATCAGGAGAACTACGGGTACCGAAATAAAACGCGCATATTATGCAGACCCACTTCATTATGAGCATGACACAGATGATGACGATAATGTGAACGAACTCCTATATGATAGCCTTGATCCGCAGCCAGATCTAGCGGAAGTGTACGAGCGTGCACAAAATGCTTACTTGGCAATGTGTTATCGCGAAGAGACGGGACTTGGTTTTCTCGGAACAATGTCATCGCAGCATAAGAAATCAGTAGAATGTAACAACTGTGGCTCCGCGTTTCCCTCGAACAACAAACTGCACGACCATCTCCGGGTTTTCTGATGACAGATGAGCAAGCACACCACTGGGGAAGCCACCATAGTCAAATCTGCTGCTCCAGCCTCTTCAAACCTCGTGGAAGGTCTTGCTGATTTCCACTACGCTAAGACCTTTTGGTACACCACACCGTGTGGTACCCCACATATGGCTTGCATCGACTCAGGATTTGGGAATTCAGGAGTCGATGATGAGCTCCAGCGTCGGCTGTACCCTGGTGCAGAACAACAGCTCCTACCTCGTCCCCGGGTAATAGAGGGCCTCGGAGGTGCAGTGTGTACTGCCACCCATGTGGCAATCCTAAGGATCTTCATGAAAGGAACAGATGGAAGGTTCGCAGAACTAGTCAAACCGTTTCACATTTTTAAGGATCTTTCTGTTCCACTGCTCATTGGAAATGACATCATCAAGGAAAAAAAAAATTGCGTCCACTGCGTCCGGACGCACTAGACGCTGGAGACGCAGTGGATGAAATCTCGCTACTCCGGATGCAGCCCGCCAGGGCACCGTGCACTGGGACGCAACACGCCAGGGCACCAGGCGTCGGGACGCAACACGCCAAGGCACCTGCGCCTGGACGCAGCTCCAACGGCACCTTGCGTCTGGACGCAGAGTGTCAAGGCATCTGCCTTCTAGACGAGGAGTGTCAGGGCATTTGCCATCGGATGCAGTGCGTTCCTTACAGACTGAGAGTGTCAACGCAAATGTCATCCGGAAGACGCGTGCCACGGCATCTGCCTTCCGGACGAGGAGTGTCATCCAGACACAGCGCGTGTCTTACAGACGCAGAGTGTCATGGCAAATGTCGTCCAGACGACACGTGCCACGGCATCTGCCTTCCGGACGAGGAGTGTCAGGGCATTTGCCATCCGCACGCAGCGCGTTTCTTCCAGACGGAGACGGTCAAGGCAAATTTCTTCCAGATGCAGAGTGTCAAGGCAAATGTCGTCCGGGCGACGCATGCCACGGCATCTGCCTTCTGGACGCGGAGTGTTAGGGCATTAGCCATTCGGACGCAGCGCGTTTCTTACAGACGGAGACTGTCAAGGCAAATTTCTTCCGGACGCAGAGTGTCAAGGCAAATGTCGTACGGACGACGCATGCCACAGCATCTGCCTTCTGGAGGCGGAGTGTCAGGGCATTAGCCATTCGGATGCAGCGCGTTTCTTACAGACGGAGACTGTCAAGGCAAATTTGTTCCGGACGCAGAGTGTCAAGGCAAATGTCGTCTGGACGACACATGACACGGCATCTGCCTTCTGGACGCGGAGTGTCAGGGCATTTGCCATCCTGACACAGCGCGTTTCTCACAGACGGAAACTGTCAAGGCAAATTTCTTCCGGACGCAGAGTGTCAAGGCAATTGTCATCCGGACGGCACTTGCCATGGCATCTGCCTTCCGGACAAGTAGTGTCAGGGCATTTCGCTACTGGACACTGAGTGTCAAGGCAAATGTCGTCCGGACGACGCATGCCACGGTATCTGCCTTCTGAACGCAGAGTGTCAGGGCATTTGCCATCCGGACGCAGCGCGTTCCTTACAGACCGAGACTGTCAAGGCAAATTTCTTCCGGACGCAGATTGTGAAGGCAAATGTGGTCCACGCGACGCATGCCACGGTATCTGCCTTCTGGACGCGGAGTGTCAGGTCATTTGCCATCCGGACGCAGCCGTGTCTCACAGAGGCAGTGTGGCAAGGCAAATAGGATACAAACGAGGCTCACGATGGCGCACCACACATAGGTAATAGAGCAGTCATGGTGGTAGCATCCAGACGCGACTGTTGGGGCACGGTACATTGCAGCGAAGACTAGCAAACACGCATTTGGTTCCTGGCATTGTTCATTACATCTAATCTACTTCTATATACCACGTCACCATAGATAGCATCGCTCTGCATGACAGAAACAAAGGCTGTTTGCAAGATGAGACACGACGCAATGAGAACATCAATGAAGTGGATACCAATGAGGATGCCGGCCGCAAGGACAATAGCAAGTAAGACGTGGCGAGAAGATCAACGAGCTTCGTGAGATTGTTAGCACAGCTCTCAAAGGAACAGACAGTGGGAAGTTGTACAATACGATGTGAAGAGTACAATGTCGATGAGGATGGCGGAGAGGAGGATGCTGGCAGCGTAGATGATAGCAAGTCAGACGTGACGAGTGCTATGGTGGCGCGTACGATGAAAGGAGAAGAAAAAAGGGGAGGAATTGCGGCCTGTGCCGTCGTATTTAGCAAGCCGAGCAGTGGTATGTAAGGAAGCCGAGCAGTGGTAAGTGCGCAGAGCTGCGGTAAGCGAGCCAAACCGTATGAAAGCGCTGGTGCTAGCAAACGCTTGGCACCTTGCAAGTTGCATGAGAAATCACTCGCAATGCTCGAAACCTGTGAATTCCACTCCTATAGTCATCGATACCCCGGAACCCGCCGTTTACATTCACCCAATTATTCCCTATCGTACCAATTGAGTCTGGCCGAAAGTTTGTGCCTACTGGCCCCTGCTTTTCAACATATCAGTGCTGCGGTTCTGATTCAACTGCTTCTGCTCGGAGAATCTGTACTTCATACAACGCTCTAAATCCGTATATCATTCAACACTTCAGTATCACTACCTTGAAAAGTAGGAGTCAGTAGGCACTTACTTTCGGTCAGACTGAATTTATACGATAGGGAATAATTGGGCGAATATAAACGGCGGGTTCCGGGGTATCGATGACTATGGGAGTGGAATTCGCAGGTTTCGAGCATTGCGAGTGATTTCTCATGCAACTTGCAAGGCGCCAAGCGTTTGCTAGCGCCAGAGCTTTCGTACGGTTTGGCTTGCTTACCGCAGCTCTGCGCACTTACCACTGCTCGGCTTCCTTACATACCACTGCTTGGCTTGCTAAATACGACGGCATGGGCCGCAATTCCACCCCTTTTTTCTTCTCCTTTCATCGTACGCGCCACCATAGCACTTGTCGCGTCTTACTTGCTATCATCCACGCTGCCGGCATCCTCCTCACCGCCATCCTCATCGACATTGTACTCGTCACGTCGTATTGTACCACTTCCCACTCTCTGTCCCTTTGAGAGCTGCACTAACAATCTCATAAAACTCGTCGACCTTCTCGCCACCTCTTACTTGCTGTCGTCCTTGCTGCCCACATCCACACCGCCATCCTCACCAACATTGTACTTGTCGCATCGTATTGTACTTCCCACTGTCTGTCCCTTTGAGAGCTGCGCTAACAATCTCATGAAGCTTGTCGATCTTCTCGCCACATCTTACTTGCTATCGTCCTTGCCGGCGGCATCCACACCCCCATCGTCATCGAAAGTGTACTTATCGCATCATATTGTACAACTTCCCACTGTCTGTCCCTTTCAGAGCTGCGGTAACAATCTCACGAAGCTCATCGATCTTCTCGCCGCGTCTTACTTGCTATTGTCCTTGTGGCCGGCATCCTCATTGGTATCCACTTCATTGATGTTCTCATTGCGTCGTGTCTCATCCTGCAAACAGCCTTTGTTTCTGTCACGCAGAGCAATGCTATCTACGGTGACGTGGTATATAGAAGTAGATTAGATGTAATGAACAATGCAAGGAACCAAATGCGTGTTTGCTAGTCTTTGCTGCAATGTACCATGCCCTAACATTCGCGTCTGGATGCTACGAGCGTGACTGCTCTATTACCTATGTGTGGTGCGCCATCGTAAGCCTCGTCTGTATCCTATTTGCCTTGCCACACTGCGTCTGTAAGACACGGCTGTGTCTGGATGGCAAATGCCCTGACACTCTGCGTCCAGAAGGAAGATGTAACGGCACGCCGCCGCCGTCACCACCTATCCCGAACGACTAGAGTCTGGAACGTTCTGGATGGCGCGGCGCAAGGAAGGTTCGGGTTCTGGATTGCAAAGGTTCGGGTTCTGGATTGCACGGC
>Ga0307516_10007049_pt1 | contig 13010 bp, 16 predicted proteins | sample 19_EM_MG_FD_203310 | JGI IMG/M metagenome (GOLD analysis project Ga0307516, IMG submission 203310) | Populus trichocarpa ectomycorrhiza microbial communities from riparian zone in the Pacific Northwest, United States - 19_EM | ecosystem: Host-associated > Plants > Roots > Unclassified | place... | reverse complement strand
CATCCCTGACATAATGCGAAAAGTCGCGCGCCGCCCGCATGATCGTTACCTTCCTAATTCAGCAGTACGCGATTTCGCGACAGGAACATCCGCTGTCCCGCCGCGTCGCCCTGAAGGATGAGATCCCATTGTCCCGGCGCGAGCAGCGACGCGGTTCCGCGGTAGATGCCGATCCCGGTCTCCGCCAATGCCACCGCCTGGTCGGCGCGCTTGTCCGCCGGACGCTCGAAGTGGCCCTGGAATTTCAGCCCCGACATCGGCTTGCCGTCATGGTCGCGTACCTCGACCTGCAACGTCGCCGCACCCTGCCCGCTGCGCTCGACATGCGCATCGACCTGCCAGTTGCGCGCGCTCTGATCACGGGCTGCCGCAATCTGTTTCTCATAGGCCAGGCTCGCGGTATAGGCGCTGTCGACCTCGGTGCCCGGCAAGGTCTGGATGGCGAGCCGCATCATGACGAGGTTTACTCCGATCACGACGCCAAAGAATGCGACCAGCATGAACAGTACTTTGCGACCGGTCAGAGGCTTTGGTGAAGCTGGCACACTGTTCATGGTGACTCCGTTGCAATGCTACGGCGAGACGAAATTGTCGATCGCCGACGCGACCTCGCCGAGGCCGATATCGGTCACCCGGAATCGCACCGGGACGGATTTTTCGAGATTGCTCTCGGAAGGTGCCGTCACCAGCAGCCGCAGCTCGGTGGTCTGATCCCGCCCGAGCACGATCATGGGCCGGTCGGGGGTCACGGAATCGGCGCCGACGACGTGGACAATGGCATTGACCGGCCCGTCGATATCGATGGCGATGACGCGGTCGAAGCCGCGCTTGTTCAGGAGCCGAACCGTATAGGCATTGCGGATCGAGCCGTCGCTGAGTCTGATCGCGACCGGATTGCGATCGTGCAGCACGTTGACATCGAGCAGCGACCGCGTCAGCAGCGCATATAGCATGATGGCGCCGACCGCGGCGATCATCACCGAATAGACCACGGTTCGCGCCCGCACGATGCGATAGACCGGCGGCTTGCCGGACTGGCGTCGTTGGATATTGACGTCGTTGTCGTAACCGATCAGCCGGGTCTCCCGGCCGATCTTGGTCATTACGGCATCGCAGGCATCAATGCACAACCCGCATTGGATGCAGTCGAGCTGCGACCCGTCACGGATGTCGATGCCGGTTGGGCACACCGCGACGCATTGATAACAATCCACGCAGTCGCCGACCGGCTGGCCCAGCGCACGCAATTCGTTCGCCTTCTTGAGCGAGGTGCGCGTCTCGCCCCGGTCGTATTTATAGGTGACGTTGAGCGCCCACTCGTCGGTAAGGGCTGCCTGGATCCGCGGCCACGGACACATATAAACGCAAACCTGTTCGCGCATGAAGCCGGCGAGCACGTAGGTCGTAGCGGTCAATATGCAGATCCAGATATAGGCCAGCATCGGCGCCTGGAAGGTCACGAGTTGCTTCACCAGCGTCGGCGCGTCGTTGAAATAGAGCACCCAGGCGCCGCCGGTCCACCATGCGATCATCAGCCAGATCGAATGCTTGAGCACGATTTCGGCGAAGCGTTCGAGCTTCATCGTGCCTTTGGCGGCGTCTTTGCGCATGCGCTCGCGGCGATCGCCCTCGATCAGCCGCTCGACGGCGTAGAACAGGTCCGTCCACACGGTTTGCGGGCAGAGATATCCACACCAGATGCGACCGCCGACCGAGTTCATCAGGAACAGCGTGATCGCGGCGACGATCAACAGCCCGGTGAAATAGTAGACCTCCTGCGGCCAAAGCTCGATGAAGAAGAAATAGAACCGGCTGTTCGGCAAATCGACCAGCACCGCCTGGTCCGGCGCGCCGAGGCCGCGATTCCAGCGCACGAACGGCAGCAAATAGTAGACGGCGAGACAGAACGCCATCAGGCCCCATTTGATGCGACGAAATGTTCCGGAGACGCTCTGCGGAAAGACTTTCTTCTGGGCCGCATAAAGCGGACCGTCGTCTTCCAGGGGCAGCTCAAGCGGAAATGCGGTCTTGTTCATCGGAAAGGATCCGTCCAGCGTTTCCAACAGAGCCTAGGCTCGTCGCCGGACCCCCAGTTGATCCACCTCAAACGTCCGCCGAATTCTCGCAGGCCCGGCGGGGACTATTTGCCGCCGCCGAGCGAATGGACATAGACCGCCAACGCCTTGATCGTGGAGGGATCGAGACGGGCGATCCACGCCGGCATGACGCCGGCACGGCCGTTGGCGATGGTCTCAACCAGCGTCGCCTCGTCCGATCCATAGAGCCAGATCTTGTCCGTCAGATTGGGCGCGCCAAGTTCCTGATTCCCCTTGCCGGCGTCGCCGTGGCAGGAAATGCAGTTGTCGGCAAAGATCTTGGCGCCGGCGGAAGCATCGTAGCCCGGACTTGTCGGCAAGCCGGACAAGGATCGGACGTGGTTCGCGACCGTGACGATCTGATCCTTTTTGAGGATGCCATCCTTGCCAAACGCCAGCATGGCGTTTTCATGGGCCTTCGGATGCCCGGAACGGGCGCCGAACTGGATCGTCTGCAATATCTGTTCGAGCGTCCCACCCCACAGCCATTCGTCATCGTTCAGATTGGGGTAGCCCTTGGCGCCAGCACCGCCGCTGCCATGGCATGGTGCGCAATTGTCGCCGAACACCGTCTTGCCACGGGCGCGCGCCAGCGCCAGCAAGGCCGGATCCTTTTCGATGTCCGCGAGCGGGGCAGCGCCGAGCGCGATCATCTTGTCGCCGCGGATCTTTTCCAGGTTTGCCAGTTCGACGGCGACGTCAGCCCGGGAGGAGTAGTGCAATACGCCGGTGGTATGGCTCCACAACATCGGCCAGGCTGGATACACCACCCAGTACCCCACTGCCCAGACGATGCAGAGGTAAAAGGTGATGACCCACCAGCGCGGCAATGGCGTGTTCAGTTCCTTGATCCCGTCCCACTCGTGCCCGGTGGTGGTTTTCCCCGTGACGTGGTCCAGCTCGTTGTGCTCGGCCATGATTGCTCAATCCTCCCGCAATGGCGTTCTCGCCGCCTCGTCAAAGGCGGCCTGATTGCGCGGCCACAGCGCATACGTCAAAATCGCAATGAAGATTCCGACGAAGATCGGTGTCCAGAAGGTCGTGACGAAGTCCGACGTGAAGTTCTGGACTGTTAGAATGGCTTTCATCGTTCTGCTTTCCCGGCGAAGAGTTGCTTAGCGAAGATTGGCTTTTTCGTTGTAGAGCTTGAAATCCACCAGGGTTCCCAGCATCTGCAGGTAAGCGATGAGCGCGTCCATCTCGGTCGGCATCCCGGGCTTGCCATCAAAGTTGCGTACAACGGCTTTGGGATAACGTTTTGCGAACCCGTCGGTGCCGGCGTTTTCTGGATCGGCTTGCGCCTTGAGGTCGGACACGGCGTTGGCGATCTGATCGTCCGTATATGGCACGCCGACGCTTCGGCTGGTTTGCAGATGAGCGGCCATCGTCGCGGCGTCCACTTCGGTGTCGGCGAGGAACGAATATCCCGGCATCACGGACTGCGGTACGATCGCGCGTGGGTTGGTCAGATGAGTGACATGCCATTCATCGGAGTACTTGGCGCCAACACGCGCAAGATCGGGGCCGGTGCGCTTGGAACCCCACTGAAACGGATGGTCGTACATGCTCTCCGCCGCGAGCGAGAAATGTCCATAGCGCTCGACTTCGTCGCGCAACGGCCGGATCATTTGCGAGTGGCAGAGGTAACAGCCTTCGCGGACATAGACGTTGCGGCCGGTGAGTTCCAGCGGCGTGTACGGCCTGATCCCATCAACCACTTCGATGGTGCTCTTCAGATAAAACAGCGGGGTGATCTCGACGAGACCGCCGATGGCAATGACCGCCAGAATTCCACCGATCAGTATGATCGAATTCCTCTCGAATATTTGGTGCCGTGTCCAGAATGACATTTGTTCGCTCCTCATTCGGCCGGCTGAAGGGCGACGGGTGCTTGGACTTCCGCCTCGCCGGCGTACACCGTCATCCAGAGATTGTAGACCATGATCAACGCACCTATCAGGAACAACGCCCCGCCGGCGGCGCGGATGATGTAGAAAGGATGCATCGCCTCGACGGTTTCGATGAAGGAATATTCGAGGAAGCCGAGCGATGTGTAGGCCCGCCACATCAGGCCCTGCAGGATACCCGAGACCCACATCGCCGAGATATAGAGCACGATGCCGATGGTCGCGATCCAGAAGTGCCAGTTGACGAGTTTCAAGCTGTAAAGCCCCTTGCGATCCCACAACCAGGGAAACAGGCAATACAACGCGCCGAACGAGACGAACCCGACCCACCCCAGCGCACCGGAATGAACATGCCCGATGGTCCAGTCGGTATAGTGGCTGAGCGAATTCACCACCTTGATCGACATCATCGGTCCTTCGAAGGTCGACATGCCATAGAAGGCGACGGACACGACCAGCATGCGCAGAACCGGATCGGTGCGCAGCTTGTCCCACGCGCCCGACAACGTCATCAGGCCGTTGATCATGCCGCCCCAGGAGGGCATCCACAGCATGATGGAGAAGGTCATGCCGAGGGTCTGCGCCCAGTCCGGCAGCGCGGTGTAGTGCAGATGATGCGGTCCGGCCCAGATGTAGAGGAAGATCAGCGCCCAGAAGTGGATGATCGACAGCCGGTAGGAATAAATCGGCCGCTCGGCGCGCTTGGGAATGAAGTAATACATAATGGCAAGGAAGCCGGCGGTAAGGAAGAAGCCCACCGCGTTGTGGCCGTACCACCACTGGAACATGGCATCCTGAACGCCGCCCCAGGCGACATAAGACTTCGAGCCGAACACCGACACCGGTAGCGCGGGATTGTTGCCCAGATGCAGGACAGCGATGGTGACGATGAAGGCCAGATAGAACCAGTTTGCGACGAAGATATGCGGTTCCTTGCGCTTCACCAGTGTCATTAGGAACACGAGGAGATAAGTCACCCAGACGATCGTCAGCCACAGATCGGCATACCATTCCGGCTCGGCATATTCCTTGGACTGGGTGACACCGAGCAGATAACCCGTGCCGGCGATCAGGATGAAGAAGTTGTAGCCAACGACGACAAACCATGGCGCCAGATCGCCCGCGAGCCGCGTGCGGCAGGTCTTCTGCACGACATAGAACGATGTTGCGAGCAGGACGTTGCCGCCGAATGCAAAGATCACCGCCGACGTATGTAGCGGCCGCAGGCGGCCGAAGCTGGTCCACGGCAGGTCAAAATTGAGCGCCGGCCAGGCGAGCTGCGATGCGATCAACAGCCCGACCGTGAAACCGGCGATACCCCAGAACATCGCCATCACGGCCGAGAATTTGACAGGGCCCATATTGTAATTGGGTCGACCATTGATTTCCTGGGCCGGCAACGCCGCGGGGCGGTCGTAATAGCGGTTCACGATCGCAAAGACCGCCCACAGGCTGGCGGCGCATGCCAGCCCGGCGTGGAAGGCATATGCGGTATCCAGCGCCTTGGCCATGGCGAACAGGCAGACAAACGCGGTGATGGAAAACATGATCCCCAGGCCGGCTTCACCGTGGGTCATCCACTTCTGGGATTGAGACTGGTTCATCTGTTGATTCTCTCGAGAGGCAACGCCCGCCCATCAGTCCTGATTTCACCGCCGGGGATTTGATAAAAATCAATCCTCAGCGAAATTGCCGCTGCCGCGCGATCCTCCGTGCGACAGAACGTCGATCAGAAACTGCGGCGCTTGGTGGTGACGACAGCCAGGCTCGACTGAGCCAACCTGGTCTGGCGATCTCCCCACATCAGAGCTCCGGCAAAGACCAAAAACATCGCGACCACAGCGGCGGAAACCAGAATCGAATCAATGGGCATTGCGACCTCCTGTTAGGAATGCGACGGACTATGCCGAAAGCGGCAGAAGCCCGCTTTGATGCTGATCAAACATGGATCTACAAAAAAACCTTGGACCGTAAAACTACGGCCTCACGCCGCAGCCAGCGCCTCAGCGCGCGCCGCGTCCAGAAACCCGACGCGTCCCGGTGCAATCTCGATCACACCGTCGCGTTCGAGCTTGGTGAACGTACGGCTCACCGTCTCGATGGTCAGGCCGAGGAAATCCGCAATATCCTGCCGGCTCATCGGCAACGGTACCGTCCTTGACGGCCCTTTGAACATGGCCAGCCGATCGCGCCAGCCGATCAGGAAACTCGCGACCTTTTCTTCGGCGGAACGGCGGCCGAGCAGCACCATGTGCTGCTGCGCCTGGCTCAATTCCCGAACCGTCAATTCATTGATACGGCGCAGGAGATGCGACCTGTTCTCGATGAAACGCGCAAACGCGCTTTTGGAAAACCGGCAAACGGTGACGCGCCCAATTGCGTCGGCCGAGTAGCCGTGACGCGCCGATTCCGCCATTCCCAGGAAGTCACCCGGTAGTGCAAACCCCACAATCTGCCGCCGACCGTCCGGCAACAGCTTATAGAGGCGCAACACGCCTTCGAGCACGTTGAAGACCGATGTCGCGATATCTTCCTGCGCGAACACGGTTTCGCCGGAGGCGAAATCGGCGTGGCGACTGAGATGTTCCAATTCGCGCAGCTCAGGCTTGTCGAGCGCCGCGCAGATGCTGAAGGGGCGTACCGCGCAATCGACACAATGTTGTCCGCCGGGCTCGCCCGCAACAAGGGGACTCTTCATGCACCTCTCCAGGACAGGCCGGGCCGCAGCCTGATCGGGTGCGCGCTGGCGGGTCGATTGCATCTTAAGGCACCGGCGACAGGCGAGTTGATGCAGATCAAAACGCCGCGGCCTCGCCGCGATATTAACGGGGTCAATGACCGGATAAGGAGAAGGCACATGCGGTTCTTTTTCGACATCAGCGACTGTCGCTCTATCCGCGATGAGGTCGGCCGCGACTTCGATTTGCCTTCAAAAGCCGTGCTGCACGCAAAATATCTCGCCGCCGATCTCCGCTGCCTCGAACACGAGATACGGCCCCGACTATCCATTCAGGTGTTTGGCGAGGGCCGCGAGCCAATTCACAATGAAGGCGTCTTCGGCTGATCCTTGCCGAAAAGAACAAACCCCTCTCATCGTCTCGATTGGACTCTGCCCATGAAGGTTCGCCTGTGCCAGCTTGCTTTTGTGCTCTTCATGTCGACCCCTGTCCTGGCTGCCTCGCCTGCCGAACAGCGCGGCAAGACTTTCGCACTCACGAACTGCGCGCGCTGCCACTCGGTGGACCTGGTGACGCAAAGCCCGCTGAAGATCGCGCCGCCGTTCCGGACCCTGCACAAGCGCTATCCGATCGAAACGCTGGCTGAGTCGCTGGCCGAAGGCATTCAAACCGGCCATCCGACCATGCCGGAGTTCCAGCTCGAGCCCGACCAGATTCACGACCTGCTGTCGTATCTAAAGACGCTCGAATAGTTCCCCCGATCCTGCCGCCTCTCACTGCGCCTGCACGGTCCAGGCGATCATGTCCTTGGCGATCCGGCCGAACGCTGTGCTGAACGCCGTAACGGCCTCCGGCGGCTCGACCTTGTCCAGCTTCTCGGTTTCCTCGAACAGGCGCGAGGCGACGATCTTGCCGCTCTTGTCGATGATCCTCGCCGACAATCCGATTTCGGCCCTTGCCGACAATCCGATCTCGGCAACTGGCTTCGCATCGACCGCGATGCGGAACCGCCTGATATCGATCAGAAGCTGGAATTCGGGCTGCCCCAGATCCGCCATCCGCAGCGGCGCATGTGCGATGTCGTAATTCTCAAAGCTCTCGATCAGCCTCGCCTGTACGAGCTTCGGCAGAGCGTCGGCCCACATCGCTTCGGTAAATCCCGGATAATCCTGCGCCGGCGAGAACAGGAAGCGCTGCGTCTCCAGCATCGCGACCGCACTGGGCTCCGGGATCGCCCATGGCACGTTCACGCTCTTGCCCACGGGGCCCTGACTTTGCAGGGCGGGCAAATCATAAGTGATCTTTGGCGGCGGCGTGGTCGCGCCGGTCATGCGTTCGAGGCCCACAACGATGCCGTCGAGCTTGCCGGTGTTGCGGGCGAGGCCTTCTGAAAACACCTTGAAATTGGCGATAGTGTCCTTGAGCGCCCCGGCGTTTTCGGTCAGCACCGAATCCACCTTTCGCAAGGCATCGCGCGCGGCCTGCGTCATGCCCTGCCCGGCGCCGGGTTCGGCGACCAGCGTCGGCACCTCACCGGTGTTGGCAACCAGCATGCCGCCTTCCAGCGTGATGACGGGAACGCCGGTCAGGCCCTGAAATTCCAGGCCGACTTTGGTGTCGGCGCGCACCGGCGTGGTCGAGGCCACCGAGATGGTCGCGTTGACGCCGCGCGGCTTGCCTGGCGCCAGGCCGAGTTCGGAGACTTCACCGACCCGAATGCCGTTGAACAGCACCGCGGCGCCGACTAACAGGCCCGGTACCGAGCCTTCGAACTCGATGTGGTAGGTCGCGCGCGGCCCGAGCCCACCGGTATTTTGCAGCCAGTACACGAAGCCGAATACAGCGGCGATGGCCGCCAGCACGAAGGCGCCGACGATGACGAAGGGAGCGCGGGTTTCCATGGTCTAACTCGCTTTGGGTTGCAGCATCTGGGAACGCTTGCCGTGAAAATAGGCACGCACCCAGGGATGCTCGGATTGAAGCAATTCGCGCATCGGTCCGATCGCGACGATTTTGCCGTCGGCCAGCGCCGCGACGCGGTCGCAAACGGTATTGAGGCTGGCAAGGTCATGGGTGACCATGAACACCGTCAGCCCCAGTGTTTTCTGCAATGTCCTGATCAGCGCGTCGAAATCGCCGGCCGCAATCGGATCGAGGCCCGAGGTCGGCTCGTCGAGAAACACGATGGCCGGATCGAGCGCGAGTGCGCGGGCCAACGCCACCCGCTTGGTCATGCCGCCGGACAGTTCGGACGGAAACTTATCACCGTCCTCCGCCTTGAGGCCGACCATTTCGAGCTTGGCGGTTGCGATCTCGTCCATCAGCGTTTCCGACAGCACGAGGTTTTCGCGCAGCGGAAACTGAATGTTTTGCCGCACCGTGAGCGAAGAAAACAGTGCGCCCTGCTGGAACAAGATGCCCCACCGGCCGGCAGCACCGCGTGTGGTCCGGTCATGGTTGCCACCGATCGGCGCGCCCATCACTTCGATCTCGCCTTCCTGGCGTGGAATGAGGCCGATGATGGTCCGCATCAGGACCGACTTGCCGCCGCCTGAAGCCCCGACCAGGCCGAGAATCTCGCCGCGGCGCACGTCGAGATTCAGATGATCGATCACGACATGGCGGCGGAAGCCCACCACCAGGTCATGCACACGGATCGCAAACGGCCCTTCCGCTTCTTGCATCGCTACATTCCGATCGATGCGAAGAACACGGCAAACAGCCCGTCGAGCACGATCACCAGGAAGATCGACTTCACCACCGAAGTAGTGGTCTGCTTGCCGAGCGACTCGGCGCTGCCCTTGACCCGCAAGCCTTCGCTGCAGGCGACGATCCCGATCACCAGCGCCATGAACGGCGCCTTGATGATGCCAACCTCGAAATGAGTGACGGAAACCGCCTCGTGCAGCCGTGCAATAAAGACCGCCGGCCCGATGCCGCCATAGAACCAGGCGACCAGACCACCGCCATAGAGCGCCGCCATCGACCCGATGAAGCTCAGGATCGGCAGCGCGCAGACCAGTGCGATGATCCGCGGCAGCATCAGGACCTCGATCGGGTCCAGCCCCATGGTCGAGAGCGCGTCGATTTCCTCGCGCATTTTCATCGAACCGAGTTCGGCGGTGTAGGCGCTGCCGGAACGGCCGGCGACCATGATAGCGACGATCAGCACGCCGAGTTCGCGCAACACGAGGATGCCGACCATGTCGACGACATAGGAATCCGCGCCGAATTTTCGAAAGTGGAAGATGCCCTGCTGCGCGATGATGGCGCCGATCAGGAAGGTGATCAGCACCACGATCGGGATTGCCTGCCAGCCGACCCGGTAGAGCTGATAGGTCAGCGAGGTCAGCCGCAGCGACCCCGGCCGGCGCAGCACGCCGAGAATGGCGATGCAAAGCGAACCCAGCATCTGCAAAAACGCGGTGACGTCCTCGCTCGCGCCAATGGTCGAGCGGCCGATATCGCTGATCTTCGCCACGATCGGATTGGGTAGTGAAACCCGCGCAGGCGTTTGCCGGTTGACCTGGCGCACCTCCTCGATCAGCCCGGCATAATTGTCGGACACACCGACGACGTCGGTACGGTGACCCGCCGATGTCGCGCGCCGCGATATTTTTTCCAGGAGCCAGGCGCCGAGCGTGTCGAGTTCACGCACCCCGGCCATATCCAGCTTGACGGTACCGGAGCGCCCGAGCTTCGGCATGACGTCATTGGAAAGCCGCTCAAGCTCAGCCGCGTTGGCCGAGGTCCAAGACCCGCTCGGGCGCAATTCAAGCAAATCGCCGGACGGCGTTGCCGTTAGCAGAGGTGCTGTCGCCAATATGATCCCCTCAAAAGTATAGCGCTCTTCCCTAGGCCGCGCACCAGCAGGCCATGTTGACCTTCCTCAAGGCTTCACCGACGCCAATTGTTCCGCGCTTGACGCAAATCAATGGCGATACCGCCGACTCTCCTAGAATGGACCACATGACGCAACGAAAGTGAACGCGATGTTCTACTCTAGCGAACTGGGTGATGAGCTGAAGGCGCTTGAGAACGAGGTATCGCGCCTCCTGGATGTGACGGGCGACGGTATGTTTGACGCCGCCAAAAGCCGTGCCGGCGCCCTCGCCGACCAAGTCAAGGCCGCCCTGGACGAACTCGGCGAGACCCTGAGCGAACAAGAAGATCATGTCGGGGCGCTGGTCGCGGAGCGCCCGATTGCGACGATGGTGTCTGCCTTCGCGTTCGGCATCGTCATCGGCCTGATGCTGAGGAGGCACTGACATGAACAGTGAGAACGTTGTCAAGAACCTACGCGCGCTGTGGCGAACCGATCGGATTATTGCCGAGCTAAGGATGCGGCACTTGCTGGTCGGCCTCGGCTTGCGGGCCTTTGCCGCGCTGATCGCGGCGTTTGGCCTCTTGATGTTGGAACTGGCGGCCTATTTCGCGCTGGTTCAGATCCTGAGCGCGATTTCCGCGGCCGCGATCCTTGGCGTGGTCAATTTCGGGATTGCCGGCGTGTTGTTCGTGATGGCGGGACGCCCGCCCGCGGGGCGCGAACTCGAACTTGCCAATGAGATTCACGGCTCAGCCGTCGATGCGCTGCAAATCGAGGCAAGGGCGGTACAGTCGCAATTTTTCGGCATGGTCCAGCACCCGCTGAACAGCGCCCTGCCGATGCTGCTGGTGCCGCTGATCACGATCATCGTCAGGAGTCTGAAGAAATCGAGAGGCGCCACCGCACCTGCGGCGGCCACCAGCGAGCAACACTGATTGCCACGGAGGCATTGGCCTCACCCTTCACAATCCAAGGAGCAGACCGTCATGTCCAAACGCAAGCCCATCCTGAATGCTTACCTGCCGCCGCAGTTCCGGCAGATCCGTATCGTGCTCGCCCGCGAACCCGGCCATCCCGATGGCGACGACGAGGTCGCCTATATCTTCGTGGCCCCCGTCGATCCCGAGGGACGCATCGATCCGAGACTGTGGCGGGCCCATCGTGAGGCCTGCCGGGTCGCGCGGCAGCGTCCCAACGAAGCAGATCAGCTTGGCTATCTCGTCCATAACGCCAGCGGTGCCTGGGGCTTCCACTACGACGGCGACGCCAATCTGCCCGACGAAGCCGGTTTTCATTTCGCAGAGGAACGTTTCGTTGTGGGCGAGTATGTTTCGATCAACGAGGGCGGCAACATGCACACCTATCGTGTGACGACGGTGTCGCACCTCTGACGTCTCGCGAGCTTGTGCCGGCCGATCCTGCGGTCTTTGGTCGCCGAAAACCTGACGGAGACGATCGAGGATGGTCGAAGACGTGAAAAAGGATACCACCCGCCCGCCGTTGAAGGTGCGCCGGATAAGCTTGGATACCGGCCGCGAAAACGTGGTCGTGATGTCACGCCGTTCCAGTGCCTTGCGGCCGGACATCTTCCGCGGGTTCAGCCGGGTGGAGCTACGATCCAACTCGAAAGTCCTGCTGGCGACGCTGCTGATCACGGATGAAGATGCGATGGTCGGCCCCGACGAGATCGGCCTTTCCGAGCCGGCGTTCCGGCGTTTTGTAGAACCTGCCGGCAGCCTGGTCACGGTCAGTCCGGCGGTTTCGCCGGAAAGCCTCGATGCGGTTCGCGCCAAGATCCAGGGCCGGACCCTGAAGCCTGCTGAAATCGACGCCATCATCGGAGACCTTACGCATTATCGCTACTCCGACATGGAGATCGCAGCGTTCCTGATTGGCTCGGCCAGCTTCATGACCAGCGGCGAGCTGCTCGCTTTGGTGCAGGCGATGGCGCGGGCCGGAACACAGTTGAAATGGCCTGACACCATCGTCGTCGACAAACACTGCATCGGCGGCATTCCGGGCAACCGCACCTCCATGATCGTGGTTCCGATCGTGGCGGCACACGGGCTGACCATCCCCAAGACCTCCTCGCGCGCGATCACCTCGCCGGCCGGCACCGCGGACACGATGGAAGTGCTGGCCCGGGTCGATGTCGGCGTCGAAGAAATGAAGCAAGTCGTTGCCGCCTGTCGCGGCTGTCTGGTCTGGGGTGGCCACGTCAATCTGTCCCCGGCCGACGACATCCTGATTTCGGTCGAACGCCCGCTCAGCCTCGATACACGCGAGCAGATGGTCGCCTCGATCATGTCGAAGAAGCTCGCGGCCGGCTCTACCCATCTGCTGATCGACCTGCCGGTCGGTCCGACGGCGAAACTGGCCAATGCCACCGAAGCGATGCGGCTGCGCAAACTGTTCGAATTCGTTGGCGACCATTTCGGCATCGCCGTCGAGGTGATCACAACCGATGGCCACCAGCCGATCGGCAACGGCATTGGTCCAGTGT
>Ga0307516_10007048_pt1 | contig 13013 bp, 12 predicted proteins | sample 19_EM_MG_FD_203310 | JGI IMG/M metagenome (GOLD analysis project Ga0307516, IMG submission 203310) | Populus trichocarpa ectomycorrhiza microbial communities from riparian zone in the Pacific Northwest, United States - 19_EM | ecosystem: Host-associated > Plants > Roots > Unclassified | place... | reverse complement strand
GAAATTGACATTCCGTATACCGTTTTTACGGTCGTATGCCGTCAACACGGCCGTCCCGTACCCGTTTGTCCTCAAGAATCTGACGGTACGGTTACGGGTCCGGCTGTTCCGTAACCGTACCCCACCTGTACCTATACGGCCGTACACCGTATACGGTACGGCGTACAGCCCTAGCCCCGGGGCCCGTTTCCAGGGTGTAGGTCTTCAGTTTGGCTGGTGGGACCAAGCTGAGACGTGGTTACCGGACAGGCCCTTACAGGTCTGGTTACATTGCATAATACGGCTTGATGAACTCGTCGTCATCGGTTGTGGTACTATAGGTGTATATAGCCAGGAAATTAAATTAAATTAAATAAATTAAATCCAAGCTGAGGGAGGGGAAAGTGCGCGAGTACTCTACTGGTGATACTAAAAGGTAATGTATAATGAACCATCCATTTTACTGCCTAAATCCGAGGGGGTGTCCATGAGAAATAACCATTTTTTTCGGTGCGCTTCGCGACCAAATATTCAATGATTTGAATGATTATATTAGCAGATACAAGGTCTCTGCCTTGAAAAGCAAAAAGCGCACCTCAATAAAAGTGGAACCGTGGCACAGAAGCCTCTCGTCTTTTGAGAAATTGTAATATGCATATAGGCCAGTGTAATCGCTGAAGGGATAGTCCTGGCGGTGTCTAGACCATGAGGTAGGTCACAAAATCATAAAAACTCTGAAAACCCCACAAATTCACCTCTTGTGGCACAACCGCTGGACGGTGAGTAGAACTTTAACTATCCATACGACCTGCCAAAAACCTGCTTGAGATAGGCTTCCCTGGCAGGCGCTCTCGGGGTGGATCTCCCTTGGTTCTGCTTATAATTCCCAGGAGCGGTCCCCTCCCTCTCGATGTCATCCTGGGACTCGCGCGGAGATACTGAACAGAATTAAGAGGTGAATCGGGGCTGGAAGGGATGCCACGAAGCTCTTGTGGCTTCACGGGCCTGCAGGTGCAGGCAAGTCCGCTATCGCACAGACCGTGGCAGAGACTTGTGCCAAACACGGTCAGCTAGCGGCAAGTTTCTTCTTCTCCCGATCCAGCCCGGATCGCAACGTTCTGAAATACCTTTTCCCCACCATCGCGGTTCAAATCTCCCTGTCTTCCATTCATAAAAGACAGACCCTCAAGAATCTACTGCAGGATGATGACCCGTACATCGCCCATCGTGCCTCTGGCCCCATCGATCTTCTCGTCTCACTCTTCCGTGACCCGTCTGACATGCTCCCTGAGAGTCCAACGACACTTTCATCACCCTTCCTCGTCATCATTGACGGTCTCAACGAGTGTCGCGGCAACGATGATCAGTCAATAATTCTCTCACACATACATGATCTTGTCGACAAACATCACCTTCCTCTGCGTTTTTTGATCACGAGCCGACCTGAACCTCACATCCGAGAGACATTCGACGAGCCTACTATGAGTAGTGTGACCAAAGTTGTATCAGTCTATGGGGATTTCGATGCTCGTCTTGACGTCTTGACGTATCTTCGGGGTGAATTCAGGCGAATACAGGCCTCGAGGAGGCACAAGGATGTAATGCGATTTGTACGCGAGCCCTGGCCTTCCGACGAAATCATACAACGAATTGCGAACAAATCGGAGGGGTACTTCATCTACGCCGCCACCGTGATCAAATATATCGACGAAGAGTACTTTTCATGCCTTGACCGACTTAATCAAGTACTAGGCACCTCAGTTACACTCCACGACCCGGAAGAAATGCCGTCGCTGAGCTTGACAGGCTCTATAGTAGCGTTCTATCTACATGCCCAAAATCCCAACTACCCCCATTCAAAAGAGTTTTGGGATTCCTCCAGGCAACTGCGAGGGCCTCAAATATTGAAGCGTTCCTCAATCTGCAACCAGGGCAGATGAACTTGATGCTACGAGGTTTGCGGTCAATTATCGATGTGGATGATTTCGTCGGGCTTCGCTCATTCCATGCATCTTTTCTTGACTTTCTCTTCGATCCTGCTCGCGCTGCAGACTATCATGTCGACATTGAACAGTGGCACGCAAGTAACTTTCATCGTGTATTCTCATTGGTGACCAGTTCGATGCCAGTGCTGCAGCCCTCGGAAATTCAAAACAGGTTGGTGTCGGTTGTCGTAAGATACTTCAAAACTCATGTATAGGACAAATTACAGTCACTCTATGCGTTACAACCCGCAACAAATTGAGACATGCATCATACAATGTTCCCGACAATGCTCTGAAATGCGTTCTCTTTGAGACCTCATTGCGAAGAGTCTTCAAGCTATATCATGGCCCCAAATCCTTAATGGTCCCTTTCAGAAAAGCTCCTTGCTCGCGGCGAAGCTTTTGTTGGCGATGATTGACATCATGTACCCCGGCAGTTTGCGTGGTGAGACATTCCGATCTAAAGCCAGCTGGAATATCTTGAAGGGAGGTCTGTGACGGGACAGACCTGGACCAGCTCACGTCGCGCTACGATCCCCATCCCGCAAACGGGGTAGATCCCTCTACTTGGAACGACAAAACACTTTTAGCGCAGTTGACGCTGCTAGTCGACTCTGGCTTTTATTTGTATTTGTCGCGACTGGTAAACTCCCTTGAGGAATACCAGTATATCCAAGTTCTCTTCATTCTTCGCCCTGATGTAAACCTCTTCAACCCGAAGGCCGGCCGAGATGATGATTTCTATCTCAGGGCTCTTCCAAAACTACTGGGTCTCCCAAGCTTGGTATCGTACGTAGACATCGAAGAATTCGTGAACGTGTTCCCCGAAAGATCCCGCGATCGTGTACCATTTTTCGAAGGCTTCCAACGGGATCCTGCGCGGTCTGGAGGGTTTCATCATGATCCAGAAAGGTGGCATGCCTTCGCCGCCACCCGTTTCCTTCGATTCTTGGCCTTGGCGTCGTCGCGGTGAGATAGAGTTCACTTGCTCCTGGGTCCGGATTGACTGATTTCTTTCTGGACGAAAGGGAGATCTCCGAGTTCCCATACATCATTTACCAGATTCCCTACCACATCCTGAACGCGAAGCCGGGGGATAATGACTTGCTCGCAGAGGTACAAGGAATCGAGAGTCTTCCGGAACCTATCTTCGGTAAATCTGTCACGTATTCCCTGGAACTAGGGGTGGTGCATTGGCTGCAGGTCGGTAGTGATTTTTCTTGCAAGCCAATCGAATAACTATCCCCTGATGGATGGCATCCTTGTTCGTCACAGAGGTGGCCGACACCGCCAGAAGACGCCTTATCAAGATGGATAACCCAATTATATTCGGGTCGGCGGCATTAGTGGTGAGTCGAACCGTCCACAGACGCACGCATGTACCTCGAGGGTTGACCGTGATTTAGGAGAGAGGCGTTATCTGATTGTGCGTGAACGTGACCATAGATCTACCAAATACGTTGACGAGGAGTTTGCGAGGCGTACTGCTTCGAACGACTTGACCAAGTTTGATAACGGGCGGGCGGAGAGGATGCAGACGTTTGGTTTGTTCGAAAATCTCAGCACAGCACGACATAAGTCCAGCATATATGACCAGTAATATATTCGTTACAGAACGGTGAAGGCCACACACTAGGTAGCCTCGTGACGAGGCCTTTGATGAGGCAAACCTCGTCAACCCTACAAATAAACTAAACCATGGTTCACCTCAAACCCAACAAGCTTAAGAACCTGTATAACAGCCGGCAAAAGCGGTATCCATTCAACCATAAGCGCCCAAGACGTACGGGACCGTCATGAACGTGACAAACACCATGACCAGCTGCAGTCTGAGTAAGGCAAACACCAGCCTCGACCCGTGCTCGTGGAAGCTTCGCTGCAGTTGCGGCTTGAGCTACACACTACGGAGAGTAAAATCACCGTCGTTTCTGCAACTGAAGTGATGAACGTTGAACTCGGATGTGGAACGTGAGAAAGTCTGCCCTCTTTCGTCGTTGCGGACAAACAGACGCCAATCATCGCCTTCGACGCTATATACCATGGTCGCGCAAGGTCCAATTTCTCTAGCCATAAACGGGATCCCGGAACCTCTACAGGATCAAGTGAATGGCAAGGTCAAGTCCAAGAATCAACTGCGGCGGTTAAAGGCGAAACAAAGGAAGGCCGAGACTGCTACGGTTCGTCTCATTACCCATTCACAGCAAAACAACGACCTGATCATCGTTCTTCTAGACCAACGGGGACGGGAAAATCACCCCTAAAAAAGAAGAAGGCGGTGTAGAGGTGTCTAATGTTGTGTACGTCCCTGAGCAGTTGGATGTTAAAGGCTCTGCCTTCGAAGCATTCTCCGACGTATTTGCTCGATTTCAGCTGTCCGCCGACGAGGCTTCAGTGCGTTCCTACCTTTCATCCACCTACACCACCCAAGCTCACCCCGGAGCAATTTTGCAGCAGGAAACCAAGGATGTAGCACCCTCCAAAGGAGAAGTGATCTACTCAGACGACGACATGGAATCCGAAGCCGATTCAGAAACCGCAAAGAAACCTCTCTCGAAGAAAAAGCAGCGCAAGCTCGCCCGGCTGACCGTTGCGGAACTCAAGCAGCTCGTCAAGAAGCCCGAGGTTGTCGAGTGGACCGACGTCACCGCCGCCGACCCCCGTCTCCTGTTGCACCTCAAAAGCTACCGGAACACCGTCCCAATCCCCATACACTGGAGCGCCAAGCGGGACTACCTCCAGGGCAAGCGCGGAATCGAGAAACCGCCGTTTCAGCTCCCATCATACATCGCGGATACGGGCATTGCGACCATGCGGGACGCCGTCAAGGAGAAGGAGGCCAACATGTCACTGAAGGCCAAGACGAGGGAGCGTGTGCAGCCAAAGATGGGAAAGGTGGACATCGACTATCAGAAGCTCCACGATGCGTTTTTCAAGTTCCAGACTAAACCGATCGTCACTGACTTTGGAGAAATGTGAGCACACGATGGTTCGTTCTTTGTCTCTCAGGTGCGGACTGACGGGCCTTGCGTCTTGTCCCTCAGGTATTATGAAGGAAAAGAATTCGAAACGTCGCTCAAGGAGAAGAGGCCTGGTGATTTGTCGCCTGAGCTGGTTGAGGCTTTGTCCATCCCACCGCTAGCGCCTCCCCCTTGGCTCATCAGCATGCAAAGGTTTGGGCCCCCGCCCAGCTATCCGACGCTGAGAATACCTGGACTGAACTCTCCCATTCCGGAAGGGTGGGTGGGCTGAGAGCTTCATGACGAATAACATGCTAACGAACACCTAGAGCTCAATGGGGTTTCCACCCTGGTGGTTGGGGTAAACCTCCTCTTGACGAATACAATCGACCTCTCTATGGTGATGTATTCGGTGTTCTCCCAAAAGTCACTGACACAGGGGTAAATCGTTTTTTATCGCCTTTTATTCCAGCTTTCTTATTTTCTATGCAGATGGGAGAGCCTATCGACAAAAACATGTGGGGAGAACTCGAGCCTGAAGAAGGTGGGCTTTTTCCTCTTCTTCCTATCGCAGTTGACTCATTCTTGCATCTCAGAGGAAGAAGAGTCCGAATCAGAGTCCGAATCCGAGGAAGAAGAGGAGCAATCTTCCGCACCGGCCGACGGCCTTCAAACACCGTCCGGTCTCGAGACACCATCGGGCATGTCCAGCGTTGTGTCGACTGTCGCTGGGGGGCTTGAGACGCCCGACTTTTTGGAGCTGCGCAAGGGAAGATCGGTTTCTGATGCGATTGCAGCGAGCGAGACAGGGCCGCGGTCGCTGTATCAGGTCGTGCCTGAGAAACAGACGTCGGTAAGAGGGTTGATGGGGAGTGAGAGGGGGTACGATGTGAGTGGTGTTACGGGGGCAGCGCTACCGGTGCTTGGGGATGAAAGAGGAACCAAGGTTTGTTTCTTCTGCTGCCTCGTTATCGGTATCTTTTTATGGGATGTTTTTAGCGCAAGGCCAACGGGGTGGACATATCGATTGATGCTGCGGAGCTGGAAGGGCTGTCGGAAGAGGAACTGCGTCGGCGGTATGATGCACAGTCGCGAGGGAATGCTGGTGTACCTGGGGCGGGGCGGGGGGAGGACTTTTCGGACATGGTGGCGAAGGAGATGGCGAACAGGAAGAAACAGAGGATGGAGAGGGACAGCAGGGATCGGGAAAAGAAGAAAGAGTACAAGTTTTAATGTTCCGTTTCTCCGACGTCGTCGTAGCCTTTACATACTTTTGTTTTTCCTGGTGTCTACCAAAACGTGTTGTAATTGTTCGAGGCGTGTCAGGGTCAGGACGAGGTGGTAATGAGAATGACTCAATGAGCTCTCTGATCGAAAATTTGGACTCAAATCTCTGTTGGAAAGTCCGGACGGGGTGACAACAGTCTATGGTTTTAGACACGGTTCAAACTTCAAACTCCTTGCGGGCTGACGGACACCTTCATACTTGTATTACCCGCGAGAGTGCTCACGCGCGTTTTTGAGGTCCCGGACAGAACTGAGCGATATGATCCGTGGAGTGTCTAGGACTTGAGGGAGTTGGTCTGGGCTGGTGGGTACATCGGACCGTAAGCACTCGTTTCATCACTCCCGAGTGTTTCACCGAGACGAAACAGCGTGCCAGGAGCAGGGTCGTCAAGTGGTTCCGGGACATCCGCTGTCAGGACTCTGCGACCCGGACAATTGACATCGCCAGTTGTGTCAATTGAATTGACAATTGGCGATGACATCCAGGAGCCTTACGTTCCCAGGACCACCGTTCGCGCACAAACGCCGCTCATGATAGCTTCCGCATAACGTTACTTCCAAAAAAAACTCACGCCCAAGTGTGTAACTTGACTCACAATAACTCCCTACCTTTTATAGCGGTGCTCTCGAACAATGGCGGTGCATTTTTTCTTTCTTCCCTTCTCCCACCGTTCTGACTTGTTATCTGGTGGAGGCTGCAGCCGAGGAAGCTTCTCCGCACTTGGCACCATTGTTCCCCGATCTAGTGCAGTCGAGAAAAAGCTTCTCTGCACTGCACTGCTCATCAGCGTTCGAGAATCGGCCGGAGTGCTGCCGGGGTTTATCCTTCTCCCACCGCCCAGGCTCAAGTTATAAACCTCGTGGCGAGAGGCCGATTCGAAGCGGGATCTTTTTCTTCTTTCCTCGTCAACCAAGCGTTCAGGGGATATGCCGAGGACAAGTCTGGGTTTCGAGAGTTCCAAGCGCACCAACAGGGATATGCGCCGACGGTTGGGGTTCCAGCGGGCCCAATGGTGGAGGGACTTGCAGACTCGGTTCGTCGTTGCTGGGGACAAGAAGGAGCATATTTCAGGTCTGTTTTCTTTGTCTCTCTATTGCTGTAAATTTTCTTTTACTGATGAAGATCCATATGTTTGCAGGATTAGATCCTGGCTCGGCGTTGCACTTGCCTTTGGGACAGGATGACTCTCGGATCTTCCTTGCGGCCGAAGAACATGGGCTCGAGTTTAGGGCTCGAGGCGATGCCTTGGACCTGGACACTCCGTTGGCGGTGGAGGCGGTCCCAATTGTAAGCTCCCCCCTTTCCGCAGGACGCATATATATGAATCTCAAACCGTTACATAGCCTCACTTCGAGGGGCGAATCCACCCCAACCTCGAAGATCTCTTGTCCCATCAGCCGAAAGCGACGGGTGCGGAGTGTGGTTATCCTGATCTGGCCGCACTCGGTGTCGGAGTCGAAGATGCATCCGATGGCTCGTCGGACTGTTACTCGTCGTCTGCGGAGTCGTGCTCCTCGTCTTCCATGGGTGATGATGGCTCTGATGCGGATTCGGACGCGACGGATACTGGTGGGCCGAAACGGCAGAGGTCACGGTTGTGGAGCTGTTTGCTGGAGAAGGTGAAGGTGAATGAGGTGCGCTGTGTGGGTAGGGATAGACGTGGGAGAGATTTGTTTGTGACGGTGCTTTCGCCGCCTCCGCCTCCGAGGGCCCTAGAGCTATGTCTTTGAGTGAGTTTTTGTTTCCCTCTTGGGTTTTCGTTCTGAAGCGGTGGTACTGATTTACTTATTGAAGAATAGGATTCCTGGAGGAGAAAACCAGCCCAGTCCAGTCCCAGAGGAAGATGAATATGTCTTGACGCTTTTTTGAACGACGCCATACACGAGTATTGTTTCCATATTTCTTTTCAACTTGCAACGAAAACCGATATCATGTTTATAATTCCCTCTGGTCTTTTTATCATGGTCAAAAGTGTGTGTACATATAATAGAGCGCCAGGCTTAGTGTAGCATACTTGTAGAACGACTTTTTAATGGATGTAGCGATCTCCCTCTTCTCAACAATTATCTTCTGGCAAGGTAGCAATGAAATTTTCAGGCTGTGGATTTTTTCAAAGTGACTCCTCGCTCAGGCTGAGTGTGGAAGGAGAATTATCGGATCATGGATGGACTGTCCTATACCACCCGAACATCGATCGTCCCTCGTCTTCCAATCGAAACTTTCCCGGTTCGGTATTTTTCAAAGTGATTCCTCACTCAGGCTAAGTGTGAAAGGAGAATTATCGGATCATGGGTGGACGTTGTACCACTGTGGTAAGTATACCACCCTAGTCTTCCAATCGAAACTTTCCGGTTCTGTATTTTTCAAAGTGACTCCTCGCTCGGGCTGAGGGCAGAAGGAGAATTATCGGATGGCCGACCCTCCCGCGTCGACGTTGGACGATCATCGACATCCTTCTTCAATGAAAGGGCGACTCCGTCGCTCCGGACCTTGCGTTCTTTTCGAATATAGTTAACTGATTGCTGAGGCCCAGTCTGGCGAGAGGTGAAGTTCAAGCAGAGCCATTCTTACCTTCGAAGCGGTTGCGCCTTCTCGTGGCCAGAGAGACTGTCAGCCCGAGGGCCATTTCATGAGCCAAGTACTGTCTTAGTCTACTGTATAGAAAGTACGACACACGTATTATACTATTGATAGTGCCGAGATGATAGCATTGTCATAGCAAGCTGCGAGAAAAGTAACTACTGGTGAAGAAAAAGATCGAAACACCATTCGACGGGATGGTATTCCGCGGTTTTGAGGTTGTGCCTTCCGCGCCATTTGTCGCCAACCTGTGGTCGGCTCCTCGTGGCCAGGAAGAGTGTTAGTCATTTGTCAAGTTTGAGTCAAGTGGTATTTGCCTAGTTTATAAAAAGCACCGAGCCTCAAAGCAGTTCAAGGCACACACTATGATGATAGTCACCTTTCAATTTTACTGTGAAGGAAGACAACGGAAGCCTCCTTAAAACACCGTAGGGAACTCCAGTATCATCCCGGTGCCACGATCGGGGTCGATACCGTCCGGGTTGGGCGAATTTTGGCAGGCAACTGACTTGATCCCGGAGTTCCCGTACTGGCCCTAAAAACCATGACATAGCAAAAAAGGGACATGGCGGGAAGCAGCCGATCGAAGGTCTAGAATCTACTTCACGTGAGCGGGAATTATGCCCTTTTTTGGGACAGGACAGAGACTTTGTCATCAAGTCAAACCAAGTCATATTACAGGAGAGAAAAGGAACGACTTCTTGGTAGATGGCCTATCCCGTCCCAACAAGTATCTTCTGGCATTGGCAAGGGATGCATGATACAATTGTAAGGGGTTCGCAACTTTCCCGGTATGAGGTCTTGGCTCTATTATATTTTTCAAAGTGACTCCTCGCTCAGGATGGAGAATTATCGGATGGACGTCGTTCGTGGTTTAACGTGTGTGGCAATGTGGCAAATTTAGAGTCCGCCCTTCTCAAGTCAATCCAAGTCATTCAGGAAAAAATTCTAACCTGGTCCGTGCGCCATTTCCCCCTGTATATAAGCCGAGCTTGGACACATTGGCAACTCATACTTACCTTGATGGCACAAGCCCCTTCCCGTACCCGGGTTTGTGGGCTGTGGAGACTTCCCCATAGCACGGCGACCTTGTCCATACAGGGAGTAGCTGCGGCTTGTATGGGCTTAGGCTCATGCACCGTCTCAATATTTTCCTGTCCTGCTTTGGCCACTCTGGCTGGGTGGGCTCCCTTTTTTCTTTCGATTTTTATTGGTTCTAACCCTAACCCTACAAGAATGGCATTTATAGTAGGCAACACCTGTGTAGTCTGTAGGTTGCGAACGAAGATAATCGAAAACATGGGTGTCAACTTGAACGTGTTACTTTTATTCAATCATACACCGATCGTTACATCGATACAAAGAGGTGGAGAAAATTAGAGGCAAGAGAGAGAAATAATTATGGCAGGATATGAGCTACATGCATAAAGCTTAAGGGGGACATGTTTTCTGTGCATTAATGTAGGTGTTTCCAAGCACAAGTACGATCATCAAACGTCGGAGAGACAAACGGAAAAGGCTCTTGTCAGCCCCGTTTTCTGCCCTCTGGAAAATAAAAGACAAAGTCAGGGAGCGAGAGGGAAACAAAAGGGAAAAGAAAACCCACTCTTGACAGCACTAACGCTCGTCTTTGTCTTCATCGTCGTCACCGTCGCCGTAACACTCGTTCCATTAACGCCCACTATCGCACCCGCATCCACTCCATTCCCAATCCCGCTCACAGAGCCCGCAAGCTGGGGATCGATGGGCTCACCCCCGCTCGTCGACGTTGAGCCGGACGCACTCGTCGGTGTCGACGCGCTCCCGCTGCCTTCCCCTCCACCGCCGTCCGCACCATAGGACGACCGAAACGGTGCTGGTGCGACTAGCGAGCGTTGGAACCTTTCGCGGAACTCGTTCGGCTCGCCGTTGGGGTTGGGCGGGGGCGGGAGCTGGAACGCGGCGGCGAGGACTTGTTGGTCTGGGGAGAGGGTGGGGTCGACGGCGACAACGCCTGAGGTGGGGTAGGGCGTGATGCCGGCTTTGGCGGCTTGTTCGGCGTAGTGGGCGCGGCGCTGTTGAATTGTGTGAGAGAGGGGAAGGGAGGGAGGAAGAGGGGGTAACATACGGCGTGGTCCCAGCGTTCCCATGCTTCTGCGAGGACGGGCTCGAGCGAGGCGAGTTCTTCGTTGGACATGTGGAGGGTGCGGAGGAGGTGTTGTTTCAGGAGTGGAGCACAGGAGAAGGAGAGGAGGAGGGTGGATGCAAAGGTTTGTCCGCCTAGGCCTGATGCGGGCTGGCCGGTGGCACCTGCCTGTTGGAACGCTTGTTGCTGGGGGTCGTGCATTTGGGTCGGGTGGGGCGGGAGGTCGTGGGGGAGAGGAAGGGGCGGATAGCTGCCGTCGGGTGGTGGGGGTCCGAAGCGGTAATCGTCGACGCCTGGGAGGATCTCGTTGCCCATGTCGAGACCGAGCTCGCGGAGCTTGCGTTGTTTGACGAGCATGCGGTGCTTGCGCTGGCGCTCCCGGGCTGCGGCGCGGACGCGTTCGCGCCGGGCGAGCTCGTCTGGGGTGAGGTTGTCTGGGTTGTCTACGGAGCCTGGGGGGGAGGCTAGGACTTGGACGGGGGGCGGGATGGGGGGTGGCGGGTGTGGGTGGTGGGGGTTATGCAGCATGTGGTGATGGGGGTGATCGTTGGGTGAAAAGGCCATGAGACTGGCCATGGTGGGCGCGGGTGGGCTAGTGTCTGCGTTGGTGTTGTGGGCGATGGCGGTGACGCTGTTGATGCGGTCCCGCTCACGTTTCCTGCGTTGGCGTTCTGCAGCTTTTTCACGCTTTTGTCTCTGGGATTCAGTTTCATTCTCTCGGGGACGCTTGCGGGACGAGCCCGGGGTTGTGGATTGCTCCATTTCTGGTCTGTTATACTAGGGCGGGTGTGACCTGCGCGACGGCGGGGCAGGCGCTCAAGGTGACAAGTCGTGACGAGGAAGTGACGGGGGGTTGGAAGGAGACTGTCACAAGGCGAGAGAAGATCGAAAAACAGTGGCGTAGATGCAGGCTCTTCCGGCGCTGTGTGGATGCTCGTTCGTGGGCTGGTCGATGTCGGAGTCGACGATGAGCACAGGCGAGGGGGGCGCTTGCAGAAAGGGCATGCCTGTTTCACTCCCTACATCCAAAGTTTGTATCGGAAGGATCAGACAAACAAACAGCGGAGACTGAATTCGCCGTCAACACGGACACGCGTTACGCCCACAACTTTTGCAACGCCATGGCTCAAAGCTACATCGGGTCCGTCCACTCCACCCCCTCTCCCCCGTCCATTCTCACCTTTCTCCCCCTAGAAAACCCATTTCGCTCATTTCTCACTCGGATGTGCGGTATCGCGGTATCCTCGCCGGCATAGACCCAGCCGCATCCACGATTCAGCTCTCAAATGGTACGCCTTTGTTCCCACCCGTCATCTCTAGGCTGAGCGTCTTGCAGTCTATTCGATGGGAACCGAGTCGCGGCGGTCCGTTTTTTTCTATTCTTTTTCCTCGTCATCTAATCGCCACGTGTAGGCCCCCCCACGAGTTTATTCCCCCCGTCCAGGATCCGTACCAGTACATCATCTTTCGCGCCTCAGAGGTCAAGGACCTAGCCGTCGACGAGGCCGCCCCTCCACGTCGCAGCGTCCACGATGACCCAGCCGTCCTTGGGGTCCGTCCTCTCTCGCCTTTCACTCTTCAACCACACTGACTTTTTACCAGGCTTCAACCCAAATGGCCAACCCCTCCCTGCCCCAATACCCCGTTCCCTCCCCGCACATCCCCCAAGTCCCTCACCACCCCCAACAGCCCCCGCCACCCCAGCACCAGCAACAACAACCCCAGCCATATCCCACTGCCAACGGCGTCACCCCGCCTGCTCAGCAGCCTCATGGAGCCCAAACCCAGCCACAGCAGCGCAACCACACCCCTAATGCCCAAGCTCAACCCCAATCCCAGCGCCGCAACCCCGTCCACTCTGCCGCCGCCTCCCTCGAGACCGTCGAGCGTGCCATTGGCGACCTCCGCGTGTCCCAAGCCCAGGCCGCGGCCGCACAGGTTGTCGTTGCCAGCGCCAACCACAACCACAACCCCCGTGGCGGGCGTCGTGGCGGCGGCGGACGCGGAGGCAGCCACCCCCACCAGATCAAAGTCCCCGTGACGGACTTTGACTTCGAGAGCATGAACGCCAAGTTTGACAAGGCGTCCTTGACGCCGCG
>Ga0307516_10007047_pt1 | contig 13014 bp, 15 predicted proteins | sample 19_EM_MG_FD_203310 | JGI IMG/M metagenome (GOLD analysis project Ga0307516, IMG submission 203310) | Populus trichocarpa ectomycorrhiza microbial communities from riparian zone in the Pacific Northwest, United States - 19_EM | ecosystem: Host-associated > Plants > Roots > Unclassified | place... | reverse complement strand
GAAAATCCATCCTCAGTGGTCTGATCTGCAATTTCCATGACACTGTGTGGGTACAACATGGTTGGCTCATGGCCCTATTTGGTTGGTACATGTTTACCAAAGCTGTTGTGACCTGTGGGATTGTACCTGCACCCATATATGTCCATAGAATCCTTCCTGTGTCTATAACTTGTTGCATTAACTGCACAAATCATAATTTACACAGTTGTACCTTCCCAGGAAATGTGTTGTATGGCCTAAGTCATTAGGGGCATGTGCACTGCAGCTGTGCTACACCGCAGTAATTTTCCTGCAGCTTTATTTGTCCATACAATCCTTCCTGCAGCTAGGACTTTGCTCTCAGTATGTTAACTGCGCAAATCATATTTACACAGTTGTACATGCCCAGGACATGGTGTGTATGGCCTTATTTGTTAGGTACATGTACACCAGAGCTGTGCTAGGCCGCGGTAATTTTCCCATGGCTTTATCTGTCCATACAATCCTTCCTGTGGGTAGGACTGTAAGTTCAGTGCATTAACTGTGCAAATCATATTTACACAGTTGTACATGTCCAGGACATGGTGTGTATGGCCTTATTTGTTAGGTACATGTACACCGCAGCTGTGCTAGGCCGCAGTACTCTTTCTGCAGCCTTATTACCCGCAGCAGTCAACCTGAGTTAGTCAACCTGTGGTAGTCAACCTGAGTTAGTTAACCCGTGGTAGTTAACCCACAGTAGTTAACCCACAGTAGTTAACCCGCGGTAGTCAACCCGAGTTAGTTAACCAGCAGTAGTTAACCCACGGCAGTCAAACCCTGGCAGTGAACCTGCAGTTCTATTTGTAGTTCCACCTTATTGCCAAGTGGCTCAGCCCTACTATATTCATTGGTACTAATGTTTCCTAGCTGTCAAGTCCGGGTCTACTCCGGTAGGGGGTCCGGTCAAGTCCGGACGAAGACAGACGAAGGACAAGGGCAGGGGGCTGGACAAGGAGTTAGTCCGGCCAGAGTTGGTGACCGCTTGGATTCAACGACTAAGGACAACGAGCGTTGATCCCTTGCGTAGGTTCCGGTCAAGAGGCTAGAGATGGAAACGGAGACAGACAGAAACTGGAGTAGTGACTATGGTTGATTTCAGACTGAAGAGTACAGGATAATCTACAGAGTACTTATACTAAGTAAGAGCTAGGGACAAGTACTTACGGTGACAAGTAAACAGCCTAAAAAGCGGACAAGGGATAACCGGAGAAAGTACTAAGTCAGGTCCGGGTAAAATAAAGTCAGGTCCGAGTAAAATAAACCAGGTCCGGTGAAAATGATACAAGGTGGTGGATATAACAGGTACACGGAAACTCACGTCAAGGCAGGGTAGACGGTGAGGTGTAGTAAGGACTGAGTAGGGACTAGACCAAGGGTCGTACTTAATGGAGGTATATCTGTGCGACTGTGACCGGAGTAAGTGATGCGCGACTGGAGTTGAGCTGTAGAGCTGCAATGCGACCAGAGTAACCAGATAAGGCCCGGAGTTGGACATGGTCGTAACAGTATCGATTGGCATGATGGTTTTCCTTCATGCGGAGGTGGTTGAGCTGATGCTCGGCGTCGGCAACAGGGTCGTGAGGACCGAAGGTTGTTTGGAGTTCAATAATGAACTCTTCCCAGTCGGTCATCCAGATCGGACAGTTATGGGGGTCTCCTGCACCGAGTAGGTCTGGCTCGAACCATTCGAGAGCCATTCCTTTCAGGTAGGACTGTGTGAACATGACCTTGGTTCGGTCAGTGCGAAACGCCTTCGGTCAGTCCTGGAAGTTGAGCTTGCACTGGACTAAGAATGTGTGCAACTTCTTTGATCAGTCCCGTCAAAGGTATCGGGTTTGCGCACCTTGGTGCGAGAAGAAGAGACGGATGAGCACGAAGATTGCGCGCGAGTCTGTCAATAGCGATGGAGAGGTTATTGAAGATGACTAGACCGGCCTCATCAGGGTCAGGGATGCCATCAATGGGGTCTTCACCACCACCATCTGGGTTTGGATCATTGGGGTCGTCGGGACCATCACCTCTGGGACCATTGTCACCGGGATGGTCATCACCTAGGTCATCGCCGAGATCTTTGACGAAGGCCCCAGGTGGGTGACACTGAGCAGGGGAGGAGGCTCTCAGAGCGGAGAAGCCTTGGAATTGGGAAACAGAGTCGGGTGAGCGCCTGAGGCTAGTCAGAGCGCTCAAGGCAGCAGCCCAACGAGTGTCGGACACTGAGGGTTCTGGGTTGTTTGCGCGAGCAGTGCGCAAGTGAGTTTGGATTGTTCTGGACATAGATGATTGTGAACTCATACAAGGCTAGAGTTTGAATATACTGTCAAGACCGGTTCTTCACCGATCTGATCTCTACGAGGGGTCTGGGGGTCAGGGGTTGGCCTAGCGGTAAGACCAAGATGCTACGTAGCGTAGTTGCGCTTCCCAAGTAATAGGAAGGCCGACCGAGGGTTATATGGAGTGTCCGAGGGTAAACGGTCTATGACCGAGTGCTTGCACGAGACAGAGATGGAGAGTGCAAAGGGAGAACAGAGGAGAAGTATCTTATTTGATATTCGAACGGAAACTACAACAGACTGAGTATCTAGGTATTTATACTAAGTAGAACAGATGAGGCGATGTACGGGGAGTCGGGATTACCAACAAGCGATGAGCCCAGTCGTGCTGTGCACTGAGTAAGTGCGGTAAGTGTGATAACCGGATTACCGATGAGTATCATATTAGTAATGGAACGGGATGGGAACATATAGTAACCAGAAACGAGAAAGGAAACATATTAAGTAATCGAACAGAGAGACAGATAGAGAGAAACGGAAAAGGGGAGTACATACTATAAACAGGCAGCGAATGCGTGGACGCGATTGGACAATAGGGTACAGGGTGATTGGATGTCACAGTTGTGACAATGTTCCACAGATTGAGTGCATGCTAATGGGCATGTTTACTGGTGCTGCATTGGAATTTGTGGATACCACATTCAGGGACAGGTAAGTCTCTGTGTTAAAGCCACAATGAACTTGTGTTCACAAAAGCATAGATGGGTAAAATATTACAATCTCCTCAGGGAGTTCACTGACAAGTCACCGACGTACCTGGGTAAAGTAAGAAAGCAAATCCAGGAAGGCATTGGGTATCTTCGCTTTATGCTGTACTGGTTAACACCGTAGCACTCATCTTTATTGACAGGTATGCCCTTTATCCTAGCGTTGCAAATCCACAGGTCTCCTACAACTTCAATCAGTTGGAAGAGGCAGCAGATGCAGATTAGCTACATATTTAGAATGCTTTTTCCTTGCAAAGTATCTCATAAGTTTACCTCCATTTGGCTTTTAAACCTCACTGGCTTTTACTTCTCTAATGCACATCAACTTCAATATTTTACCTGCTTTGATTGTGAGCATACTTCTGCTGACTATGGTGGCTGTGAAGATTTGGCCAAGTCTGTAGTGTGCCTGTCCAGCTTGATGGATGGGCACTCAAGAATTGATCCTAGACAGTGAGCTACCAATTTCCCTTAGCAGTTCAAACTTCAAAGCCTTACAAACTTTACAACCAACATTAGCCCTGTAAACTTCATGGTGTATCCAGCAATGTCAGATTTATCAGCTACATGACACAATTCAGGCAAACATGGCAGCATTTTTCAGAAGGCATACACAGTAAGCAATTTTCATCTACTACTGCTGTATTCCTGCTATTTGTGGGCTGCTGCAGGTTGCCTCCTATCACCAACCTGTTCTACAAGATGTGCTACATGATAAAGTGGATGGCTTATTAAAACAGGAGGTACAAGACTTCAACCAGGATGGTGTGGATTTCCGACAGCTACTTTCCTCAGCTGCTTTGCCTGGATCAAACAATATACTAGGTGTGAGTATCACTTCCTATTCTCTTTGTTTTCTCAAGCAAATGTTTATCGGTAGCCATGGCATTGAAAACCTTAGTCCAAACAAATAGGTACTCAGAAAAAGATAGATGATGGATGCCTGAATTTGTCCCAGACCTTGACACCAACTCCCCTCTGCCAGAAGCTGAGACCAAAATCACCAAGTTTTTCAATGAAGTAGGCACTCTTTGTTTCCCCACTATCATTTGCAGCTCATGTGGAGCATAGTGCAGCACCTTCAATCATTAGAGGATGGCAGGCCCATGACAAGAAGTTCATTGGAAAATGCAGAAAGCCAGATTTAGCCATGAGCACAGGTCATGGGAGCAACTGTATGGAGTTGAACTGGAAGACCTTGGCCAGTGTCTGTGAGGTGAAGTATCATTCTCACACATCTCTGGAATTTGAAGCTCACATTCAAGTCGTGGACAAGGCTTTTTTCACTCTATCTTCCCAACTGAATCAGCGATACTTTGTTGGGATTACCATGTGCGGCTCTCAAATGTGTGTTCTGTTGTTCTCAAGGGGGGGAGTGCAATCTCATCTCCAATAGACATCCACAAAAGTCCAATGGACTTCATGTATGTGCTCACAGCTTTCATGGCAGGGAATCTATCTTGGCTAGATTACGACAAGAACTTCTCCATTGGCCTAGATGATTCTCTCTGGATCTTGTATGGTGGCTCTGCCTATGAAATTATCCAGCCCCTTTTCCAGACTTGCAGCATTCAAGGAAGAGGCACACACATAATGGTCATCAGGGACAAGTTGAACAATGAACTTATCCTCAAAGACTGCTGGCTTCACATGGGCTGGCCTACTGACATCAAAATTCACCAGCTTCTGGAGGACCTGAGTTGGGATGTAAAGGAAGCAGACAAGTCTATTGATGCCATTTTTGGTTGGGAAGATCAGTATGATCTTTTTCTGGGTTTGTTTCAATCGCATAATTGGGATGACCAGAAGAATCTGCATGGAATTCCAATTCATCATGGCCATGAGTATGTTATGCAGGGCATGGGCAATGGAGAAAAGGTAGAAGACACTATTGAATACCTCCTGGGGAAAGTCTCTCAGTCATATGAACCCCGAAGGCATATTTGGGTATCATTTTACACCTGCGCTGTTCCAATCACATGGTTTTCCTGCATCAGGGAATTCTTCCATGCAGCTATGGGTGTTTTAGTTGGTAAGAAGGACTCAAGTTCTAAACTAGGCGTTTACCAGAGTTACAGGTCATTATAACAGCTGGAAAAGGAGACAAGTTCTCCATTCTGATTTAAGCGACTCTAATATTTGGATGTGAATTGAAACTGCAAGCACCTCCTGTGCAGTTCCAGAGTGGGCAGAAAAACAGGATCAGAGCTGGTATCCACATCGCCCTGGAATGCTTGGGGATTGGGGCCTTGGGCAGAATGTCAGTCCCCTCACACCTCCATGTAACAGCAAAAAGGGGTTTGTTACAGTGAGTACATTCACTGTTATAAGTAGGCGATATGTAACAAGTTCTGCTTAAGGGCACATTTCCCTTTCAGGCTGCAGAGTTAATTCAACCAGACATCAAAGTCTGTCACAGGCACAACCACAACCTTGAGGCCTTTTTCTGGGTCATATGGATGATTTGTGTTAATGTCAATGGCCCATTCAACAATTGTTGTTGATGGAAGCGTCCTTTACCTCTGAAGTCTCAGCAGGTGGAATTGAGTTCAATCAATTTATTGCAGCCCAAGGTGCTGTGGACCCCAACAGACAATGATCCCTGGTGCTGTCAGGCTCATGTGCTGAAATGGGCAAGGCCTGGCTTCCATACCTTAGATCCCACTAGCATCTCAGCAGGGAAGACTGATATAGGGCCTACAGTGATTGAAGCTGCACTTTCGCCATATTTCGCATGACACAAAGCAGTGGTGCAAGGACTTATCAAGCTGCACTCCCTTTTCCAATGGCGAGCTGCTCACTGCAGTGATGAGGAAATGGATGCTAACCTCAATCCCTGCATAGCAGTCATTCCCCCTTCCAATACTACACACAACCATATAATGGAGGTATTGAAGGATATCAGGGATGGCATAGATCTGGTGCTTGATGGTCAGCCATCAAAAGAGGCTTATGAGGATGCAAGGGTCCGTTATGAGCAGCTTTTGAAATCAGGAAATGTAGACCAACCACTTTTTGGAGATTGGTGGTCTAGCACCTCAACCTCAACCACATCCTCTCATTCTCATAGCAAGTGGATACCTAAAGGGCAGAGAAGGGTCTCCAAGCATGCATTATATGATGGTCATCCCCAATCCCAGCCATAGCCACAGCAAACTCATATGGTGTGGCTCTTTTTCATTTTCCTCACTGTCTTATCATGTTTTACCAGTACTTCCATTTGTTAAATTCATGTCATAAATGTAACACATTTTCTTGTTTCGCTCTATTAGTTGGGCAAGGCAAAAGCTTTGATGACAAAGTCATAGTGCACTTAAGAGACATTAGATAAGCAAATCTCGAGTTCATCCATCTCACATCCAACATCTTACCATCCATGCCATTCCATCTCTTCTGCTGATATTCCTTATCATTTTTGTTCATCTTTATTTTGATTGTCTCTGTCTGGTCTCTGTCTATCCTCATCTCTGTGGGCTGACGAGGTATTTACATATGTTTGTAACTGAGCTCTCATAGCATAGTCAGTCAATCTAATTCCATTCCTGTCTCCTCTACATTGCAACCATCATCACAACCATGCAGCAAATCCTTCATTCCTTGAACACTGACCACCCTACGCAGTGTCCCATATGCAACAAACACCTAAAATCTACACAAGGTCTTCTGGTGCATCTACAATCTGCAAAAATGTGTGCTTGGTATAAGATGGGCAAGCTTTCAGAGTTGAAGGTGTCAGAAACTCCAATGGGTGTTGATGTGATTGACAACCAAGAGGAAGAGGCCCAGCAGCCCATTTCTGCAGGACAATTCTGACATCGCGAGCAAGATGCTTTTGGAGTCTTGAATGACTTTAATGAGAGGGCATTCAACCTCATTCCTTTGGAAACTTACTTTTCAGATGATGCAGAGCCTGGTCCTTCACGTTGCAGTGGAGATGAAGACAACACTTCTGACATGGATGTTGACAGGCGTGTAGAGGAAGATCCTTTCCCCACTGCTGGGCGTGTCATTAGGATGGATAGCACACTCCATGAAAAGTGGAGGGCACATTTCAGCTATGAGGATGCCGATGGAGATATGGCTATCGGTGATGCGCCAATATTTGAGCAGGCATTTGCTCCCTTTGCCTCAGAATTAGACTGGAGAATGGCCAGCTGGGCAGTCCAGGAAGGAATAGGGCAGAAGACACTGGATTGGCTATTGTTCATTCTTGGAGTAGGTCCTGCCACTTTCTTTTGTGTCCCCTTTTTCAACGGTCATGCTAACTTTGGTTCTGCCTCCTATGCAGGTGGTGGAGCACCTGGGTTTATCTTACCATAACACTTGCAAGCTCCATCAGATCATTGATAATGTCCCTCCATGTGCTGAATGGCAAACCTGATATCTATGATTCAGGTCTGATCCTGATGCAAAACACTATATTCATTATAGAAATCCCTTGGATGCCATATGATTGCTACTTGGAAACCCTGCCCACATAAAGCATATTGTATATAAGCTCAAGAAGGTTTTCGTAAATGCCAGAAAAGAGAAAAGAATTTACCATGAGATGTGGACAGGAAGGTGGTGGAATGCAGTCCAAGTATGGAATAATATATTCTCATTGTTTGTAGCTTATCTGGTCATTTCAGCAAAGTTTGCCTGAGGGGGATAGTGTTTCGCCTGTTATCATATCTACAGACAAGACTCAGCTCACTCAGTTTTCTGGGGGCAAGGTCACATATCCTGTCTACCTCACTCTAGGAAACATTCCCTGAGCCATCTGTCAAAAACCCAGTCAAAATGCTTGCATCTTGATAGGCTATTTACCTGTGAGCAAGAACATTGGCAAGAATTTAACTCAAAGGCAAAGGTCTACTCACATACAGCAGCTCTTCCATGATTCAATGTGCCTCATTCTTGAACCTCATCACAGCTGGGAAAGAAGGAATGGAAGTGACTGGGGGGGATGGTAAAGTTTGCCTTGTATTTCCCATTCTTGCATGCTACATTGCAGATTATCCTGAGCAGTGCTTGGTCACATGTGCCAAGTATGGGATGTGTCCTAGGTGCATGTCTGAGAGTCTTGGAGACAGGGGACCAGGTCCACCATGCACTCAGCAAGATACTCTGGCGACTATCTCTAATGCAGTAGCAGCTACTACATCAGAGGCTCAGTTTCAACGGTTTTGCAAGGAGAACCTGGTCTCTGGTGGTGTCCATTGCCCTTTCTGGGAAGGGTTTCCCCTCTGTGATATTCATCTTTCCATTACACCCGACATCTTGCATCAGCTATACCAGGGTGTCATCAAACACATGATTACTTGGTGCTCCAGCCTCATGGATGATGAAGAATTGGATCATCGAGTTAGTACTCTCCCACCTTGTTTTGGTCTTAGACATTTCAAAGGGGGCTGGTCTCACCTTTGTCAGATTTCAGGAAAGGAGTGCAAGAACATGGCCTGTGTCTTGTTGGGCTGTCTGGTAGGAAAAGTTCCCAATCCTGTGATCACTTCCTATCGGGCACTTCTTGACTTCATCTACCTGGCACAATATCCCATGCATGATGATGACAGCCTAGACTATATAGAGAATGCTTTAAACCTTTTCCATGAACACAAGCATATTCTGATCAACCTTGGGGTTAGAGAGTACTTAGATGTACCAAAGTTTCACTCCATGCCATGGTTCATTATGTGGAATCAATCAAGAATTCTGGTACGACAGATAACTACAACATGGAAATGTTTGAGCATTTCCATATCAATATGGCCAAGGATGGCTGGAAAGCCTCAAACTTCAGGAATGAGGTACCACAAATGACTCGCTGGCTCACTCAATAGGAAAAGGTTTCTATCTTTCAATGCTATGTCCAGGATGTGATAAGAGATGCTACTCACCTCATTTCCACCCCAACCCTCTCTGGGATCCAGCCTATGATCTCTCAGTGACCCACAGTTCTCCATTGGACTATCTCCAGCATTCAAATCTTGTATGATGCACCTACATCTTCACCAGTATCTCAATAGCTTGCTTCCTCCTGCAGAGACAATATCCCATGCACAGCTTCCCAATGCACAACTTCCATTTGATAGAGTTGATGTTTGGCACTCATGCAAATTTCCCTTGGACATACTTGGAAACGATGTGGATGGACAGGAGGGCTTAGATGCAGTGAAGACCAAGACAGGCAATAAAGGAGATGCTAGATTTGACACAGTTCTTGTTGCACACAGTGACAATGCAGAGACCACAGGACTGAGAGGTAGGTGATTTTCCTCTCAGAATTGATTGCCTATTTCTGACAGTGCCATGACCATAAATATGAAAGTGGGACATCTGCGGGTAATATTTAAGCTACCTGAGGTGATACCTCATTTGCAGCTCATCAACATACCATCCTGGCCCAAGGAGCCCTTGGCTTATGTAGAATGGTATCAACTTTCTCACAGTCCAGGTCGACACCATAACATGTACAGTGTTGTCTCTTTAAAACCAGCACCAAGAAATAGCAGAATATTTCAAGTTACCCCTGGTGCTGTAGTTCCTCTCAAGGCCATAAGACAATCTTGCCAGTTGATTCCACTTGAACACATAGGAGATAACTGGCCAACTGATTGGGTATCTACAGCAGTGCTGGATCAATGTAGTACCTTCTTACTTAACAACTGGTCCAGTAAGTATGCATATCAGACAATTTGGTAGATACCAATTGATCAATATAATGAAAAAATCCAAACATGATATGATCATATGAAGAAAATGGTTCACAAATGTAGGAAAGTGGTCAAGAAATACTCATAAATGTTAAGACTTTAGTATAATTTAAAATAATTAAAAGCATAACAAAACCAATCAAAAGGTCAGCTAGCCATGAAAGACTATCTAAAGCTATTTAAAGCCCATAAAGGTCCAAGGATGGTCTTAAATCATAATTGGCTGATTTAGGACAACATATATCATCATTGATGTTCTGTATTAGAGATAGCTAATATATAGTAATATAAGGCAGTATTGATGGCATTTATAACATTTGAATTATCTCCACCTAATATATAACAATATAAAGTATCAGAGATGCTTGTAATTCTTTCATAGGTCCATAAAGTAACATTGATGCCTGTAAAAATATCTAAGGCAAATACCATTTTTCCTGATGCGATAGATGCTACTGTGTCACTGACATCAATGGAAAGCACTGTGTTACCTTCATATCGACCATGTGCCTCATTGTAGTGCCATTTATCACGGAATGTACCACAACTATCACTGTCAAGATATTTCCTTTCATCAGTGACCACTACCGGAAATGAAATTGTTACTATACTGACACCTCATCCCACATCAGTTTAAATGCTGCTTGGATCCCATCAATAATGCTCTGGCTGGAAGGCTTTACCTTGGTGAAGCCCTTCCATCCAAGATAAATGGATAGGGCTTGGTCCAAGCACTCGTTTGGCTGGCACTCAAATGCATTCTTGAATGCAGGTTTGTGATAGATTTCCAACCCCTCTCCAGGATGCTTCACAACTGACAAGGTGTCATCCACTGCATACATCAGGAAAAATGGTTTTTGCCTTAGATAATTTTACAAGCATCAATGTTGCTTTATGGAGCTATGGAAGAATTGAAAGCATCTCTGGTATTTTATATTGCTATATATTAGGGGGCAATAATCTAGATACCATTAATAGCACCACAGTTGCCTTATATTGCTATATATTAGCTATGCATAATGTAGATATGATTCATAGCATCTATGGATGACATATGTTGACTTAAGACAACACTGGTTGCTATAGAAGCTTTTAATGGTCTTATATTGCTTTATTTGACTTTTTATATCTTTAAATTATGGCTTATATAAGGCTTATATAAACTACTTAACTGGTCATAACTACCCTTCACCTAGTCATGACTACACTTCTTAGTAACCTAATCATGTCTACCTTCCTTAACCTAATCATGACTACTGTCCTTAATGTAGTAAAAGTGTACCAAAAAGTGTACCAAAAGGGTAGTCCAAGTGTAGTAAATGTGTACCCAAAATGTGTAGTAAAAGTGTACCAAAAGTGAGTACAAAGTGAGATCAATGTGTACCACAAAAGTGTAGTAAAAAGTGTAGTAAAAGTGTACCAGAAATGCATAGTAAAAGTGTAGTACAAGTGTACCAAAAAATGTACCAAATGTGTAGTCAAAGTGCACCAAAAAGTGTAGTAAATGTGTAGTACAAGTGTAGTACAAGTGTACCAAAAAGGTGTAGTAAAAGTGTGCCAAAAAGTGTAGTAAAAGTGTATCAAAAAAGTGTAGTAAATGTGTGCCAAAAAAGTGTAGTAAAAATGTAGTAAAAATGTACCAAAAAGCGTAGTAAAAGTGTAGTAAAAGTGTAGTAAAAGTGTACCAAAAATGCATAGTAAAGTGTAGTAAAAAGTGTAGTACAAAGTGTACCAAAAAAGCGTAGTCAAAGTGTACAAAAATGTGTAGTATCAATTAGCAATTGTTGTGTTGTGTTTGTGTTGTAGTGTTGATTACCAAAAATGTGTGGTGTCCATTAGCAATTGTTGTGTAGTGTTTGTGTTGTAGTGTTGATTACCAAAAATGCGTAGTTTCAATTGGGAAATGTTATGTAGTATTTGTGTTGTAGTGTTGATTACCAAAAATGTGTAGTATTGATTAGGATGTGTTGTGTAGTGTTGATTATCAAAAATGCATAGTATTGATTAGGAAATGTTGTGTTGTGTTGGTGGTGTAGTGTTGATTACCAAAAATGTGTAGTATCAATTAGGATGTGTTATGTTGTAGTGTTGATTACTGAGACGACCCTAGGCGAAGACACCAAGGACCCTACTACACACTGGGACTCTGAGAGGAAATAGGATGCGAGGACTAGGGCAATAACCCAAGATGAGCTTGAATGGGGAGCCTCTGGGTGCTGGATTGCACTGTACATATACTACTCTACACGAGGGCTACGCAAGGCTACGTACTGTGCAATGCTATGCTAGTGACGTCATAGTGGAGCTAAGGCTATGCGGAATGACATCAAGGGAGGCAGCGTGTACAGCATGAGGTACGGGTCTAGACCAAGGTAGATAAGATACGGCTGTACACTACGATAAGATAGGATGGTATCTAATCACAGATTAGATAAGATAAAAAGTTGGACCGTTACACTACTCCCCCCTCAGGTGCAGGATTCCAGACTGCAGAACTGAGCGTCGCAAACCGTAAGGTTTTCAGGGATACGACTAAACAACGAGTCAAAGTCTGCTCGAGTCATACGAAGCTTCCGAGGAGCGGAAGGGTTTTCTCGATAAAAGCGCTCGACTACCAGAGGAGAATTCTTTAAATTCGATGAGGGTTCCCAAGTTCTCTCGTGTTCTTCGTATCCTTTCCAGTGCACTAGGTACTGGAGTTGTCTTTTATAAATACGAGATGCTATGATATAGTCCACTTCGTACTCTTCATCGCGTTCTTCTGAAACATGTATCGGACCGGGCCGAGAGACAGGTTGTCCAGGAAGAGGCCCTAAATAAGGCTTTACTCGAGATACATTCACAACCGGGTGAATCCGAAGAGTTTTCGGGAGCTTGAGCTCGACCGCATTCGGTGTTACACGAGTGAGCTCATAGGGGCCAATCCATTTTTCAGTAAGCTTCTTAGAAGCGCGATTCAGCATTCGAAGATTGTCCGTAGAAAGCCAGACTTGCTGGCCTACAACGTAGTCCGGGGCAGGATTTCTGTGCTTATCTGCCTGAAGCTTCATGTTACGTTTGGCCTTCTCAGAAGACTCAACGACTTTGTTAAATACGGCAGCAAAGTCTTTAGCCGCTGGGGCTACAGTCTCAACTGGTTCTACACCCATACGAGGGGAATAACTCCGGGTAATTCCAAACGGGGAATCAGTGGTTACCTCCGAAACGGTATTGTTCCAGACGAACTGGGCGATCTTGATCCACTTGGCCCATTCGTTCTGT
>Ga0307516_10007046_pt1 | contig 13014 bp, 10 predicted proteins | sample 19_EM_MG_FD_203310 | JGI IMG/M metagenome (GOLD analysis project Ga0307516, IMG submission 203310) | Populus trichocarpa ectomycorrhiza microbial communities from riparian zone in the Pacific Northwest, United States - 19_EM | ecosystem: Host-associated > Plants > Roots > Unclassified | place... | reverse complement strand
GAGTAAGAATACCAACCATGACTTTGAAGGTTATTTATCTTTTCAACCTGTGTGCTGAGAATCAATCATGATTAACTAGCTGCGCATGAGTTTCAAAATCTGTGCACTCATCCCTGATGGAAATGGCCTGGTCTGACTCTTAGTGTCTTCCTCCTGTCAAATTGATACGGTATTTGAGAAACATTTTTCTCCTTTCTCCTCTATTCATTGAGTTTAATCTGGCATTGCAGTTATGTTCCAAATCCTGTCTTGGTCATAATTGATGTCCAACCAGAAGAGTTGGGAATACCCACAAAAGCATACTATGCTGTTGAAGAGGTAAAAGAGGTAAGTACATAACTTAAATAACAATGTAATGATTAATTGGCTAGATGTTTTGATTAAGTCGATCATATATGTGTAATGCTGGATTCACATATGTTAGGAACTTATAATGGTTGTTTGTTACCTTCAGAATGCTACCCAGAAAAGTCAGAAGGTGTTTGTTCATGTGCCATCAGAAATTGCTGCCCATGATGTCGAGGAAATTGGTATGCCACTGACAGTCAGATTTCTTTGTTTTAAAAGTAAATTTGATTCATCTTGTGGATGCTTTTAGGGGAGTTTCAAGTTTCCTTAGCTGATATTCGATGGGATTGAGCTGCTTTTTTTATGATTTTGCTTTTTGTCTTTCTCCTAACATGATTATAATCTAACTTTTATCTGACAAGAATGAGTTGATTTTTGCCTTCTATTGTATGCACAAAAGTACACTTGTGGCAGTATAATGCAAACATTTGTATCTGGTTTTGAACTTTGAATTCTTCTTTTTTAATTTTAACAGGTGTAGAACACTTATTGAGGGATGTGAAGGACACAACTATCAGTACTCTTGCAACTGAGGTCTTGTTACTTGACGAAGCTTGATTTATTCTGTTACTCTCTTTGTTTTGCTGTAGAAGGGACTCAGTTTTTTTTCCCCTTTTTTTCCCTGTCGTTGTAGGTTACTGGGAAACTCGCAGCTTTGAAAGGGTTGGATGCTCGACTAAAAGAAATACGTGGTTATCTTGACCTTGTTATCGAAGGAAAGCTCCCATTAAACCATGAGATTCTGTACCATCTACAGGTTCAGTATGCATCTCTCAGATTTTCTTTTTCTGGCCACTTGCTTAAGTGTTTCTGTTATTGTTTTTAGTCAAATGTGGACACCATCACTGTCCCCTTGAACCGTTCAAAATGGAATCATCTGAAGGAAAATGTTGCACGGATAGGAAACTTTGTTCCTCTTAGAAAGCTGATTGATGTTGACTTAGCAGGAATTCGTTGGCATTAACTTGTTTATTCTACTCTGGCCTTCTGCTTTCACAGCTTGATTGTTGATGCTACTGTAGACAAATTTAACTTAACTTAAATTTGAATTTAAAACCATCGCTGAAGTGCTGAATGGTTCTGTGAATTGAGTGATTTTTTCTTTGCATGGTCTTGCAAAGACCTGCACGGGTCACCTTTCATGCTTAATGCTAGACCAAGTAAAATTGTGGACGTGGAGTATGGTCAATGGTTTTTCAACAAAATTATTTGTCCACTAAACCTACAATTCCCTGGTCCTCCCATATGTTCAAAGCAAAGTCTTCACAAGCTCTAGAGTGTTTAACTAATAACTATCACACATACCCCTCTCCCTGTTTTTCTGATTGTTGGGCACTTTTTCAGTTTGCCAATCTTCCTTCAAATGTGTATTCATTTCAATTCCCCTTTTACATTTTCTAGGATGTGTTCAACCTGCTTCCAAACCTTAATGTGGCAGACTTGATCAAGGCTTTTGCAGGTAAGGAATAAAAAAATGCAAAATTCTGTGTCTATTTTATAGTTTTTTGTTCACTGCTTTATTATATTTCCACTATGCACAGTGAAAACAAATGATATGATGTTGGTTATCTATCTCTCTTCACTCATCCGAAGTGTGATTGCTCTCCACAACTTAATCAGCAACAAGGTGAGATTACATTTTTCTCTCTTTCCCTTTCTGACTCTTCACTCAGGTTGCTCATTTTAGTGCCATTAAGCTTGTAAAACATCTAAATGTTGGTCCAATCCAGATTTTAGCCAAATATAGCTGACTGGACTTGCAATTTATGATAACACAATGATGTTTTTTGTGGAAATGATGCTTGTCAAGATATTCCCACATCATTGCTAGCAGATCCTGATAGCATTCAATGAAGACATCTTCAACCTTTTCTCTTATGACTTGGACATCTTGGGCAGTTTTATTTAGTTACTGAATATCATGCATACCTCACATCTTCCACTCCTTCAACTTAAATCTTCATTACCATTTTTAAAAATGCTTCCCTTACAACAAAACCACCTTAATCATCATTACCATTTGCTTCCTCCATTCATTCTCTTTTCATTTAAGGCAAACCAAACCAAGTTTACTTCAGCCTATTCATGTATGTTTTTTAGAGCCTGTGGTACTACCTTCCTGTGCTATTACCCTACACATGTAGCTCTTTAGCAATTTAGCCTGTTTCCTAAATTGGTGATGTCTTTTACTGATCAATTAGTCGTCCATAGTATTCATCTCACTCTCCTTGTTGGTCAAATTGCAGATGCTCAACAAAGAACATGAGAAAGCAGAAGACTCGAAGCCTATCGTTGTACCTTCTGTTGCTGGAAGCTAGATATGGTAATTTCCACAGCCTGGATTTTCTGTAGTTGCCTGTTCTCTAGAGATTAATTGCACTTAATTTCTCTCTAGTTACTCTAAGCCTCAGATAATCTTGTATTTTGTGGTGCAAGAAAGGGGGAGTCGCTAGGGGTTATACTGGAAAACATCGCCCGAAGTTGTTTTCTTGTGATTGAAATACAGTATTAAAATTCATTTTGATGTCCTCAACAGTATTTGCAAAATTCTAATTTGATGATTGACAGATGCTCATTCTTTGGCATTAAATTCTTTAGCCATGTTCCTAGATGGTTTTGTAATCTGATTTGCATTGCAAGAAGGGGGTGGCATTATGTCATCCAAATGTCAACTTTAAAATTGACAATATGTGATGTTTAATTAGTGTTCATTTTGTAGGACCAAGGAGGTTGACCATCCAAGTGATGGGAAAACAATATGGAAATGCGCTCAGAACCAATTAAACACCTGCACTGAGTTCGGTACCCAATCTTTTTAGGGTACATGAATTGAAAAGGATGTTCCAAAAACTATGCAATGTTTTTTCATTTATATGCGAATGATTCGACACTGAATTTGTGCATGATTATGGGAATATAATAATCTAATGACGCATCTGCTTTATCAACAAGAAAATTCTAGGAGCATGACAATATCCAAACAAAATTACTAAATTAATCAGATAAACTGTGAAGATCCCAAGGATATTTCCGGATCATCAGATGCCGCATCTTTGTGATAACCTCTGGTTTGCCGTCTAAAAGCATCTGGTGAACTTAGCTCCTGCAAGTGACGCAGGCACATAATGAGCTTGCTTGAACAGAGAATGCCATGGAAATTTTTATACCTCTTTGTCGTGGTTTGTGGGACATGGTGCAAGAAGCTCAATAGAGCTTGAATTCGTGGTCAATGGCACTCGTGGGGACAAGAAGCATCAACACGAGTAGGTTAGCGGTTTGCGTTCATTCTAGTATATGCTAGCACTACTGGCCCTGAAGGCCTGGGTGTCCTGCTGCTTAAAATTATCAGGGACATTGCGCTGGATTGATCATGTAAGGGTTGCTTGATCCCGTCACTTTGCTAACGAGGATACTAAAATGTTAGTTCAACTTACAGCTTACAGGTTACAATAAGTAAGCAACGGCACAGGCGATTCAGCAAAAGACTAGTCTTTTGAAAGATTCAGTGCCTTGGTTCTAATCAATCTTCTTTAGAGTAATCGGGCCGAACTCCCTGTTCAAACTCCCCATCCATTATCGCCTCATCCATAGTATGTACCAGTCCCCCTTCTCCTGAGGTCTACCTATTCTGATCGGATTCCGTCAGCTTTCAGTATTCAATCTACATCTTTTGAAATGTACAATGTAAACCCAGATGAGGAATCATAGAAGTCGTGATTAGAGGACACTGAAGTTGAAATAAGAGTTCGAGAAGCGGCTGAGAAGTCCAGTATATACGCGGGACACTGCTGCAAATGTATCATTCCTCTTCTCCGCTGCTGAAAAATCATCCATCCGTAGCCTTAGGCTACACTCAAAAAGCTTTCTCAGACGGGACAGGGACCCTAAAAGCAAGTTCTTTTGGCAACTTTCAACCATCATCTCGCCAAACTCCCCAATAGTTTCGTCCTTGGGAACCTTCCTGTCACGTACGGAAGCCGGAGAACTGCTCTATATTCACCAGAAGGCAACAAATAGAAGTCGCCATTAGTTATTAAACTCGGCCGGTGAATTGCTGTTCCGGAGCCTAGTGGTTGTTTTTCAACTATTTTAGATATTGATTCAATTAAATTTGGATGACTGGGCTAAGTAAACTTCAAGGATTTTTTATTTTTAAATATATTATTTTAGGATGGATCTAGATTAATTCAAGTTTATTCACGGATTGACCAAGAAAACTTGCAACCTAAGCCCTAAACAGATCAGACCATGCAGCCGTGACTATAAAAATACCACTCCTACAAAAGCTATGGAGTTCATAAAATTTTGGCCTATGAAGCTCCATCGATGAAAAATAAAAATTAACTAACATTATCAATTCCAAGTGGAGTGTGCCTTTACCAGGTTTTTTTTTTGTTATTGGTGTTAAAAAAAAAACATTCCAACAATTTCTTCTCAAAAGGACTTGGGCCTTTTCTTTTGGTACAATGAAAGAGTGGTATAGGAATTAGAAAGTACTATATAGTAGATCCGAGAAGCAAATGTCCAAGATCCATGAAGGCCTAAAGCCCGGTTTAGGCCCAAGGTTTCATCGGGGCCTTTTGATACAGCCCAACTCCTTAACAATTCGCTAAATAGGACTGTCCCCATTCCGCCAAGTAACCCCGACCCGCTGAACTAAAGGAAGCTCACGGAATTAAAAAGAAAAGAGAATAATAATAATAAAACAAATCAACTTCAATTGCAATATATATAAAATAAAAATAAAAATAAAACAAAGCTTTCCTAGCGATCAAGCAAGAACTTCGAAATTGAAATTCGGGAATAGAAGAGTGGTGTCTGAGTCTGAGTTGAGTCGTGTGATTTGGAGGCAAGAATGGATGTGATAAAAACGCAACAAATATCGGCGAGACCAATCGAGAAAGTGGTAGTGCACCCTCTAGTTCTACTCAGCATCGTCGATAACTACAATAGAGTAGCTAAGGATACCCGCAAACGTGTCGTTGGGGTCTTGCTTGGCTCCAGTTTTAAGGGCACCGTTGATGCCACTAACAGCTATGCAGGTTCAATTTATCTTTAACTTTTTGCTTCTCGTTTAGATCTGTTTCAAATTCAGTCTCGAAGTTACTGTTTGTTTTTTCTCCTAGTGTTGCGCTATTTTGAATTTTACTTATACGTAAGGAATTTAGGGTTAGAGGAAGCTCTATTTACTGCCAGGGTATAAAAATAGAAATGGGTTTTGTTGATTCTGCTTTTTCAGTGAACATTTTTTTATTCATATAATAATTCAGGTTATTATTATTATTATTTAAAGGACTCTCATTTATAACTTATAGGTTTTTACTAGCTAAGAATGTAGATATTTCTGCATAGTGTTTAGTCAGTGTGGAGGGTCTCGGTACGAATTTGGAATCGACAGTGGTTTGATTTATTTTTCTCTTAATTATTGTATTAAAACGTGGATTTCAGCAGTGTCCCAGTTCTAGCTATGATCGTCATTCTTGTCGAACTAGCCATGTGCCAAATTGGATTTGAACACAAGTTTCAAGAGCTATTTTCTCATTTTTATTTTTTGTAGCTATTTTTGGCTCCCTTGTTTTAAAGGTTGTTAAGGTTCTACAATGGATTCTATGTTTGGCTAAGTTAATTGTGTGATGCTTGAATGGTAATTTTTCAGTGCCATTTGAAGAAGATGACAAGGACCCAAGAATCTGGTTTCTTGACCACAATTACCACGAGTCAATGTTTTCCATGTTCAAAAGAATAAATGGTAATTCATGGGAACACGGTTCCTTAGTTTGCATTTCTCTCTATGGAGCTTTTGGTTTTAAGAAATTGACAAATTACCTTTTTCAGCCAAGGAGCATGTTGTGGGGTGGTACAGCACTGGGCCAAAACTGAGGGAAAATGACCTGGAGATTCACGGATTATTTAACGAGTAAGAATACCAACTGTGATTTTGAAGTTCTGTTGTGCTGAGAACCAATCATTATTAACTTGTGCCCAACTTTTAAAGTTTGTGTACTGATTGCTGATCGAAATTGACTGGTCTGGCTTGTATTATCTGCCTCCTGGAAAATTGAATCAGTACTCGTGAAAGATTTTTCTATTTTCTCCTCTATTCATCAAGTTTAATCTGGCATTGTAGTTATGTTCCAAACCCTGTCTTGGTCATAATTGATGTCCAACCGGAAGAGCTGGGAATACCCACAAAAGCATACTATGCTGTTGAAGAGGTAAAAGAGGTAAGTGCACAACTTAAATAACACCCTGAAGATTTAATTGGTTAAATGTTCTGATTAAGTTGTTTGTACACATGTAATGCTGTATTCACATATGTTAGGAACATATAATGACAGTGTGTTTGTTACAGAATGCTACCCAGAAGAGCCAGAAGGTGTTTGTGCATGTGCAATCAGAAATTGCTGCCCATGAAGTTGAGGAAATTGGTACGCCACTGACAGCCAGTTTTCTTTGTTTTAAAAATAAATTCAATTCATGCGTTGGGTGCTTTTAGGGGAGTTTCCTCAGCTGACATTCAACGGGGTTGAGCTGCTCTTTTATGATTTTGCTTTGTTTCCTCTTCCAACATGGTTATAATCTAATATTTATCTGAAAAGAATGAAGTTGAGTCTAGCCTTTGATTGTATGCATAAAAGTGGACACTTCTGGTGGAATAACACTATCATTTGAATCTGGTTTTGAACTTTGAATCTTCTGTGTCCACTTTAACAGGTGTAGAACACTTATTGAGGGATGTGAAGGACACAACAATTAGTACTCTTGCAACAGAGGTCTTGGGCACTTGATTTATCCTGTTATCTTCTAACTTTGATTCTCTGTAGAAGAGACTCAGTGTTTTTGTTTTCCTTGCAGGTTACTGGGAAACTCGCAGCTCTGAAAGGGTTGGATGCTCGGCTAAAAGAGATACGTGGTTATCTTGACCTTGTCATTGAAGAAAAGCTCCCATTAAACCATGAAATTCTGTACCATCTACAGGTTCAGTTTGCATCTCCCAAATTCTGTACCATTGAAGAAAAGCTCCTCTTGCATATGTGTTTCTGTTAATTGAGTCATGTCTGCATGAAGATAACAATTGAATCGGCAACCAAATTCATTATTTTAATTTCTGTGAAGAACTTGAACTTAATTTCAATTGTAGTTGACATGAACTATCATCAACTCTTTGAAATTTCACTGGTTTTGACTTTGATTATTCTGGATGGGATCTCTTCCTTGGCTGATGCAAATCATAGAAGAGAAATTTTTCACAATAGTGCATTTGTTTTCCAAGATACCTGTGCTTATGTTTATTTTGTCTGTCTGCCTCAGCTATCCACTTTGTTTTTGGTGGAATTTGGATAAACATTTCTTTCCTCTTGAGCCGTTCATAATGGAATCATCTAAAGTAACGTATCGTTCTTATAGAAAACTCTGCCTCTTAGAAGCAGAGTAATGTGAACTTCTTAGGAATTCTTTGGTGTTAACTTTTTAATATGAAGTTGATCGTCTTCTTCCACTGCCTGATTCTGTGATGCTACTGTAGAAAGGTTTAATTGATTTTCCTATTTTCCTTATCTTTGAATTTCAAACCATTGCCAATATACTAATGGTGCTGTGAATGGAGTGGTTTTCTCTTAATGGTCTTTCAAGGACCTGCATGGGTCACAGTTTATGCTTAATGCTATACTGAGTACAATTATGGACAAGGGGTATGGTCAATGGTTTTTCATCAAAATTGTTTGTCCATGGAACCTATTATCCCCTGGTCCTCCCATATGCTCAAAGCAAAGCCCTCACAAGCTCTAGACTGTTTAACGTATATCTATCACACATCCCCCTTCCTGTTTTTTTGATGTCTGGGCATCGTCTCAGTTTGCCAATCTTCCTGCAATGCATATTTATTTCAATTCCCCTTTTACATTGCCTAGGACGTGTTCAACCTGCTTCCAAACCTGAACGTGGCAGACTTGATCAAGGCTTTTGCAGGTAAAGAAATAAAAATTGCAAAATTCTGTCTTGTTTATAGTTTTTTGTTTACTGCTTTATCAAATTTCCACTATGTGCAGTGAAAACAAATGATATGATGTTGGTTATCTATCTTTCTTCCCTCATCCGAAGTGTAATTGCTCTCCACAACTTGATCAACAACAAGGTTAGATCATGTTGTTTTTTTCTTTCTGAATCTTAACACAAGCTGATCATTTTAGTGCCAATGAGCATGCAAAACATCTAAATGTTGGTCCAATTGACAGATGGGAGCCAAATATTGCTGTCTGGACTTGTAATTTATGATAGCACAGATGATGTTTTTGTGGAAATGATGCTTGTCAAGATGTTCCCACATCAGTGCTAGCAGATCCAGATAGTATTCCTGGGAGCTGTACAATTGATCAATGAAGACATCTTAAATTTGTTCTTAATGACTTGGACATCCTGGAGAGTCTTATTTAGTATCCTAAGATCATGCATTTCTCACCTCTTCCACTCCTTCAACTTAAATCTCATTTTGAACCTGTGAAACTTTTGAAGTTAATGTGTGGGGCATGAATCTCTTTCACTGTCTCAAGGTATCTGTTCTCAGTTTTGGAAATGCTTCCTTTCGAACAAAAACGCCATAATCATTATTTCTAATTGATTCCAACATTGATTCTCTTTTCATTTAAGGTAAACCAAACCAAGTTTACTTCAGTCTATTCATGTATGTTTTTTACTTTTTAGAGTTTCGATGTTTGGCCCTTTTTGATGCACTTATTTTCTTTGGTTCTGCCCTTGATACGTAGCTCCACCAATTTCCATCAGCCTGTTTTACTGAGCTTGTTGATGTGTTACTGATTGACGTGGGTGTTGTATGTTTTCAATCAGCCATCTATAGGTTTTTTCTTACTCTGTGTTGGTTTGTTCAGATGCTCAACAAAGAACATGAGAAAGCAGAAGACTCGAAGCCCGTTGCTTTACCTCCTGTTGCTGGAAGCTAGACATGGGAATTTCATCGGCCTGGATAGTTGCCAGTTACCTGGAGATAAATTGCAGTTACTGAATATCTCTCTGATTCTCTCGGCCTTGGATAATCTTGTGTTTTCTGGTGCTAGAGGGTGGAGTTGATAGGGGTTATACCGGAAGAAATTGCTCAAAGTCGTGTTTCTTGTGATTGAAATACAATATAAAAATTCATTTTGATGTCCTCAACAGTATCTGCAAGATCCTAACTTGATGAACAGATCATTCTTTGGCATTGGATTCTTTAGCCATGGTCCTAGGTGATCTTGTACTCTGATTTACGTTGCAAGAGAGGTTGGCATTATGCCATCCAAATGCCAACTTTAAAATTCATAACATGTGATGTTTAATTAGTGGTTACTGAGCTAGCAATTTTGAAGGACAAGGGAGGTTTACTATCCAAGTGAGGGAAAAACATGGAAAAGCGCTCAAAACCATTGAAACCCCAAGCAATATCCGAGTTCTGTGCCCTGTTCTAAAAGGATGCTTCGGAAACCATGAAATTAATTTCTTTTATTTGCATTTGACAGTTTGGCACCGTTTTTGTGCACGATTATGGGAATATAATAATCGAATGTCCCATCCGCTTTATCAAGAAGAAATTTATAGGAAAAGAGCGTGACATTGTCCAAACAAAATCACTAGATCAGTCAAATAACGAGATCCTAAGGATTTTTTCCAGATTATCAGATGTTGCACCTTTGTGGTAACCATAGTTCGCCCCCCAAAAGCATCTGGTGAACTTTGCTCCTTCAAATGACACAGGCTAGTAATGGGCTCGCTAAAACAGAAAATGCCATGGAAATTCCTGTATCTATCTCTGACGCGGTTTGTGGGGATACGTTGGTGCAAAAAACTTAAGAGAGCTTGAACTCGTGGTTAATGGATCTTGTGGGAACGAGAATCATCAAAACGAGTAGGAATGACGGTTTGCGAGCATTCTAGTATGCTAGCATTTTGGCCCTGAAAGCCCGGGTGTTCTGCTGGCGACAAAATGTCAGGGACATGGCGCCAGATTGATCTTGGCATGGTAGCTTGCTCCCTTCCCATGGAAAATGAAGATACTACTCAGATGTTATATAGAATGAATGGGTTAGGTTTCTGACATGGTTTTTTAAGTAGATATAACTACATTGCCCCCTGAATAAATATGCATCTTGTTCAACTTACACCTTACAAGTTACAGCAAGGCAAATCCTGATAACGGCACAGGTGATACTGCAAAAAGCCATTCTTTCGAGAGATTCAATGCCTTGGTTCTAATCAATCTTTAGTGTAATCCGGCTGAACTGCCTGTTCAAACTCCCCATCCATCAGCACTTCATCCATAACATGCACAACAATCTCCCTTCTCCTGAGGTCTACCTTTTCTGATCGAATTCTATTAACCACCAGCATCCCATCTCCATCTTTTGAAATGTACAATGTTAACCCAGATAAGGGAATCATAGAAGACCTCTTTACCAGAGGGCACTGTAGTAGAAAAAAGAGTTCGAGGAACAGCTGAGAAGCCCAATATGCGGGAAACTACTGCGTATGTATCATTCCTCTTCTCTGCAACCAAGCTATCATCCACTGTAGCCTTAGGTCACGCTCAAAAGCTTCGTGGGACGGGACAAAGACTGTAAAAGCAAGTTCTTCTGGCAACATTTCAATCATCATCTCACCAAATTTCCCAATTGCTTCATCCTTGGAAACCTTCCTGGTCCTAATGGTTCTGTAAGAACCTGTTACTTTATTTATTAGTGATGCCTCCGGAAGCTGGAAAACTGATACCATAATCACCGAAAGGCAACAGATAGAAATCACCACTCCTACAAACGCTATTGAGTTCTTCACAAAGCACCCTCTCCTCATTTTCTTTAACAATTTAATACATCACTAACAAGTCATCATAAAGCATTTTTTGCAATCAAAACCCCATGCCAAAATCCAAGAAAAATCTGCAATCAAACTTTGACCTAAATTTGATTATTTATTTACTTCAATATACACTTTACAATGGAATCAAGCACAACCTCAGCAGTAAACTCAAAACCCACTCAAGAAAAACTCATGAAGTCACTGCCAAAGACTACCAAGGGAAGTGTTTTCGTGTAGAAAAGTTCTTACCTTCAAAAGATGCTAGTGGCAACTTGCACGGCCAAGACCTTGCAATTCAATTCCCTCGCTGACTCTGGCTCTGGTCTTCGGAGTTCCATGAATTTAACTTGGCACATTTCGATGAAGTTTTCATTGAAGTAATAGGTTAGAGTTCGATTCACCAGATCTGGAAGGAAATTCAAAAGCCACGATGTGCGGAAACATTGCACCCTAACCAAAATTAACGGGCCTAGGTCTAGTAGGCCTGTCACTGGACAATAAAAAATCTGGTCCAGTGACTTGCCTTTACGCATCTTTAGAAAATTTCTGGGAATTTTGTTTTTGCAGTCGTGTTATTCTTCTTCGAATAAGTTTACCGAGATAATTACCCCCCCCCCCTCAAGGTTTCTGAATTTGAGGATAAATGGCATTGTTACAATCACATAGACTAATGAAATGCATTGTGTTTTGCATATATCCATCAACATGATCACGAGAGGTAGATTTGAGAATTTTCCTTGTTAACATTTGCTTTCAAATTATACTTTGTAGCTCCGGATTTCTTTTTTACCCAATTTGATGCTCAAGAGAAAGTGATACTCAATATGATAAAATTTAGCTTCAGCGAAAATTTTTGACAATTTCTTCACGTCATTGCAAACTCTAACTTATCACGAAAATCCTTGACTGTGTAGCAATGGCCAAGAAACTAGAATGCATGTCATTTAAATGCCAGAATGTTATTAGTAAGTCTCTGTTTGGACTAAAATTTGAAAAATCGTGGTTTTGGAAAACCCATAAAATAATCTTATAACACAAAACGTGCTTTTGCGAACTCAATTATTATACCAAACACAAACTAAATCAATTCCCCCAATTGATTTTAGTAGTGATCCATGTAATTTTGCACCAAGTTTGGATCGTCCATGATTCCTAAGAGACAATCCATCTTTAATATTCTTGCTCGATGTTGGCATCTATGGCGACTTTACGTACGTGGGATGCAATGATCTTACAATTAACTTCTACTCAACAGTAAAAGTTTACACGAAGGATGACCGACGTCTTTTATTTTCTGAAACAAAGTGCTAGCACATAATAGACAATTTTACATGTAATGTACAGATGTTAGTAAGATTTTAGGTACAGAGACTAATTAATAAAGAGTAAAATTAATTAGTTTAGAGTCATTAAAATATTGTTTTGAAAGTATTTATTTATTTTATATAGAGACATTATCTCTAGAATAATAATCAAGTCCTATAAATCTTTAAGAGAATAAGGGGAAAAAAACACATTTTTCTTAATACTTTTTCTTTATATAATAAGAAGTTTATATAGACTCAAAATATTATTATATAGACTCAAAATATTTTAATAAAACTATATAGTTGTTAATAAAATAATTATATCTTGAATTAAATTACATAAATGATATTCAATTTTATCCTACAATTATAAATATTAAAACTAATTATAAAATTAATAAAAATTAATTTAAAAAATATTATTTTTATAAATATCTATATAATAACCTTTTAATTTCCAATACACACTTATAAGCAGTGTTTTAAAACCCGGACCGGCCCGGCGGGTCGCCCGGGA